>Ga0233437_1006513_pt1 | contig 11864 bp, 9 predicted proteins | sample SI_122_August201_FD_182714 | JGI IMG/M metagenome (GOLD analysis project Ga0233437, IMG submission 182714) | Seawater microbial communities from Saanich Inlet, British Columbia, Canada - SI_122_August2016_200_MG | ecosystem: Environmental > Aquatic > Marine > Inlet | place: Canada: British... | reverse complement strand
TGACAATCATTAGTGCGATAAAATAGAGAAAAGTCATCGTCTCGATCACGATGGGACACTCGTAGGGATTGTCTACGAAGGCGTCGAGCAGAAGGCTATCGGTTCGGGTGACCCATTCGGGGGTGGTTTATTTCCCATGGTTTTCCATATGTTACGCCCGTAAAAGGTTACAAATCCGGCAGATATTTTGTTCGCAGTCGCTGCATACTTTTGACCCAGCGATCGTAATCCGCGGCTTTTCCTTGTAAGTAGTCTTTAACCTGGGCGTGGGGCATAATCATATAATGCCCCTCTTCCAGCGCCACCATGACGTCTTCCGCCACCTGTTCCGCTTCCAGCATGCCGTCCAAGGCGCCGATCCCACCGCTGTTTCGGGTCATGAGGGAGCGCACTGCCATGGGACAGATGACCGACACCTGAATACCCCGGTCACCGTAGTTGATGGCCAGGTTGTCCGCCACCCCCACGGCGGCGTGTTTGGTGGTGGTGTAGGGCGTCGATTCAATCTGATTGAGCAGGCCGGCTGCGGAGGCCGTGATGATGAATCCCCCGGAACCCCTCTCCAACATCTTCGGGATAACCATCCTCGCAGCATAAATGTGGGACATCACATTAATCTCCCAGATACGCTGCCAATCGGCATTGGAAACGTTCAGCAATCCCTGAATCATGATACCCGCATTGGAGAAAAACAGATCGACGGGTCCGCATTCGTCTTCGGTCTGCTGAACCATTTTGAAGATTTCCTCCTCCTGCGACACATCGCATTTCAGCGCTACCCCGCCGATTTCCCTGGCCAGGGTTTGTGCACCCTGAACATCAATATCGGCCACCACAACGGCTTTGGCGTTTTCCTTTGCCAATTGTCGACACAGGGCCGCTCCAATGCCGTTGGACCCGCCCGTTACGATCGCTACTCTGTCCTTGACTTGCATGGAATTTTGCTTCATTAAGGGTTTCTTTTTGCTATTTGCCTAAAGGCATCTTCCAGAAGCGGAATGAAAAATAAAAGGAATCGCTTTTGAGAAACTCAAACAGACCCAGTTTTGCTGATTTGTTTCCATCCATAAATTATCATTTTTCGCATTTTTGGAATTGGAAACTCACCTGCGCCCCGATTTCATTTATGGATGGGCACTATTTACCTAATAATGAAGTTCATCGATCGGAAAATCCACTTAAACCAGATACTACTTTCCCGTGAATATCGGTTTTCGTTTATCCATGAAGGACGTAATGCCTTCTTTTTGATCTGACGTACCAAAAAGCATACAGAAGGCATTTTGCTCTATCTTTATGCCTTCTTCTACACCTACATTCATGGCCATGCTCACAGCCATTTTGGCAGCCCTCATAGCAACCGATGACTTAGCCATAAGTGTGTGTACCAACTTTTCACATTCCACCAGAACATTTCCAATTTCACCAAAAACATCAGGATTTAAGGCATTTAGTTTTTTCGGACGATCAATTCTAATCTTTTCCAACCCATCACATTTTTGATAAATTACATATTCATATGCCATGCTTCACCTGTGACGTGCCTCTTTTCCAACTCCCCATGAATATTGAAAATATTTCATAGCAAGTTCAATAATAGAGACCTGTTTTCTAAATTTCTAATCCAAATCGTTTCCTTACGTTTTTGATAAGCTTATTTGGAGGTGTTGTGTAAATATTGTTAGGATCTTTAGATTTCTTCCAAAAACCATTTTGCCTTAGATCAGCCAAGGCTTCTATAATCTTTAATGCAGCGAGAGTTCCATCTACCACAGGCACTCCCAGGTCAACAATCTCAGAGTAGCCGGACAGAGTAAAGGCCGGACCGACCCAACCGCATCCAACCAGTATGCAGTCCGCCCCATCTGCCACACATGAACGTGCTACTTCTTCAAATGAACTTATGAGTTTCCCACCTTTTTCTTCAAATGCATCCAAAAGGTCGGATGTTTGCATATTAAAATAGCGAACAGGCTTATTCCTAATGAAAGAATCTTCATGTCCAAGAAAGCGAATGTTCTTTTCTAGTACGTTGACAAAGCCGGGTGCTATAGTCACCATTGCCAACTTTCTTCCCAGCAACTTTCCCATAATCATACTGGACTCACCGACACCGATAACAGGTATTTCAACCATGCTTCTGGCCTCATGAACCCCTGGGTCGGCAATACATCCCACCATTGCGGCGTCATATCCACCTGTTGTAGCTTTTATGACGCCTTCTACCACCATTTGGTTGTTCAGAAATTCAAAGTAGGGGTGTTCGAGAAAAATACTCGACAGATCCGGGTGCCCTACAACAAAATCTGTATCTGGTCGCAGCACCATTTTTCCATACCGCGACAGGCTTTCCCACATTATATCAAGTTGCAGACCAGGTATCTCTTCCGGCCACACATCCTGCCAATATATCTTGATGGCCATGCTTGCTCCTCCTCTCGTTACCGGTTAGCCTATTTTGCCTATAATCTCTCTCGCTGCAATCACTCTCTGAATTTGGTTCGTGCCTTCGAAAATTTGAAGTAATTTTGCATCTCTCATCAATTTTTCCATTGGATACTCCTTCATGTATCCATATCCGCCAAACATCTGCAAAGCGTCGGTTGTAATTTTCATTGCAGCATCTGAACAAAAGGCTTTCGCAATAGAGGCTTCTTTTCTGTTTGGCTTTCCTTGGGAAAATAACCAGGATGCATACCAGTTAAGAAGCCGGCCTGCTGTTATATCTGCGTACATATCGGCAAACTGGAATTGAATAGCCTGGTTTGCGGCTATAGGCTTTCCAAATTGGACACGCTCCTTCGTATATTTCTTGGCTTCGTCAAAGGCCCTTCGAGCGACTCCAACTGCAAGGGAACTTGCCAGAGACCGACCAGAATCCAAAGTTTTCATCATTATATGAAATCCTTGCCCCTCTTCTCCTATCCGATTTTCTACCGGAATCTCCACATCTTCAAAAATAACTTCCGTTACACTCCCGGCCCTTTGGCCCATTTTGTCTTCCTCTTTGCCGATTTTGACACCAGCGTTGCGAGGCACAATAAAGGTCGAAATTCCCTTATTACCTTTGCTTCTATCCATGGTAGCAAATACTATATATAGAGAAGCAACTCCTCCATTTGTAATAAAATGCTTAAGCCCGTTCAGGATATACTTATCGCCCTTTCGAACCGCTGTTGTCCGCATACCGGCAAGATCAGAACCTGCTCCAGGCTCTGTCATGCAAAAGGCCGCGAATTTCGGTTCATTGCCACCGCAAAGCTCCGGCCAATGTTTCTCCTTCTGTTTTTGCGTACCAGAAATGAGAATTGGAACGGTGGCCCCTGCGTTCCCAGTTACGAATTGAGAAATACCGCAACAACCATATCCCAGCTCTTCTACAACGATTGCGACATCCAAAGGCTCAAGCCCACTGCCGCCAAATTCTTCCGGAATCTCCAGATGCAGAAGCCCGGCCTGTTTTGCTTTTTTCGCAATATCATAGGGGAACTTTGATTCTTTATCATATTCAGCAGCAACTGGTATGATCTCCTTTTCCACGAATTTCGAACACATGTCACGTAACATTTGCTGTTCTTCGGTCAGTTTAAAATCGATCATTGTTTTTTCCTTTTCGATCTTTCCTGGGCCAATTTCAACCAACAATACTTCCTGCCATTCTTCAGAGGATTGGCTTATAAAAAATTTACACATAAAAGTTGACAGAACCGATGCGAAACGTGATAGTAAGTTTCGTCGTATCCATGCAAAGCAATCAGCATATCTGAATACTCTGATATCTTTTTTTATGCTTTCATTTGTTCCCGTTCCTAGCTGATATCCAGCAGGAACGGGAACACATCACAGTGAAATTTTAACATATTGTATTTCACTGCAACGCATGTATACCATTACGCAGGAATAGAAGTTGATATGTTAAAAGTTGATCTTGTCGATACCCTTGAGTCCGAGTATTTTCCTAGCCTCGTCGGGAGTCGCCGGTTCGATCCCCAGTTCCCGGCTTAGCCGAATTATCTTTGCCACTCCCTCAGAATTGCTCTTAGCTAAGCGCCCTTTCTCTATGAACAGGTTGTCCTCTAGACCTACCCGACAGTTGCCACCTAAAAGGAGAGCCTGTGTACACATAGGAATCTGGAATCGCCCGGCAGCGCAGACGGAGAATTCAAACTCTCCAATACTGCGTTTGGCATGTTCCACTAAGAACATCAAGTTCTCGGGAGTGGCAGAGAGCCCACCTAGGATGCCCATAACAAACTGGATGTATACAGGTTTTTTGACGTAACCGGCCTGGATTAGGAAGGCCACATTATTCACCATGCCAGCATCATATATCTCAAATTCCGGTTTGGTATTGGTCTCGTTGAAGGCGGAACAATATTCTCGCAAACTTTTGAATGTGTTCGAAAAAATTATATCTTCCATGCCCAGCATGGCCGTCTCCCACTCGTGCTTCCACTCCTTGTAGTGGTCCAACACTGGGAAGAGTCCCCAGTTCATGGTTCCAGCATTGAAAGATGCCAGTTCCGGTTTATAGGTAGTCACCGGGGCGACTCGCTGCTCCACGCTCATACCGATACCGCCGCCGGTGGTAATGCATACGACGGCACTACAGCGGCTCTTGATGCTGGTGATGATCTCCTTCATCAGATTTAGGTCTGGAGATGGGGCCCCGTTTTCGGGATTCCGAGCATGAATGTGGACCACGGCGGCCCCGGCCTCACATGCCTGGACGGCCTCGTCAGCTATCTGCTTGGGGGTTATAGGCAGATATTCCGACATGGTGGGTGTGTGTACACTACCCGTAACGGCGCATGTGATGATTGCCTTTTTTTTCATAATAAAACTCCTTTCAATTCGATCTCTATAATTTCAATATCACTTAGATCATACGTCTCAGTTTAAATATAGCTCCCTTTATACTCCCTCAGAATCATCCAGTCCGGATCTCGGGCGCAGAAGTACTTTGGTGCTTTTGCCATCACGATGCCTCCCTATTTATTTGGGTAATCGATAACCCGCGTCGCTAATGATCATTATGTTTCATTGCTGTGCACATACCATGCCATCTCTTCAATCAAAAGAATCACATAATGTATTTAGTTAATTTTACATCAAATAATGAATATACACAGATTTCAGATTATCGTGGGCTTCGTTATCAAGTGTTACACAAGGAGTTACAGTGTTATATGACTGTAACACATCTTGAAACTATTTTGACAACTGACCTTTGCTTAGATGCTTATTTTAAGTGGATGACAACAAATCAGCAACACGCCGATTAACCAATCGGCCTTGAATTAGTGCCATTTTGAGGGCATCATGGAATTATAGATGAAGCACCTTCGGTAAGGAGCTTATATACCATTTTTGGGAGAGTAAGTTCATAAATCACAATCTGAGGACCAGCCAATTGCAGAATTTGCAGGAGGTCTTCATCTTTAGGAACAAGTTGATAAATAACAGCTTTTTTCGCTGTGGCAGGATTACACCAATCGGGAGGACTGACAGAGTATTGTCCCGAACAAGGAAACGGCCGAACAGCATAAATAAGACAGGTATTATTTACGAGAAAGGGACACGGAATGTTCATCTCAAGATAACGTGCGGACAAGGGTCTGGTAACTGCTATGATGTCATTGATTGGCGTTGATGACGAGAAGGCCTGGTTTCGAGTGTTATCAATGTTATTTGAAATATGATACCCTTTACGACGCCACTTTTCGTAGTTATGAATAAATTGCTTTAGCAATTCCTTTCTGTGATATAAGTAATCAACAATCACAATGCCATGCGATAATGGCACAGCCACATAGTGGAAACAACAATAAGTACACCCTTTCCCACAGGTTATTCTCTCGCCTTTCGAGGTAAGAGTTTTTACGAGAGAATTGTAACTGTTATCGCGAGCTTGGATAAGGAGTTCCCGATATTTCCCACAGAATTCCCTGCGCCATGCCCCATATGAATCGCTATTTTCTTTCGCTTCAATTTTCTCAATTTGCCGATACCGGCGTTTTGCCCCTTTAGCCATGAGACATCCTAAATGGATAAGACCTATCTGTTATATATTGAATTCTCTATACGGTCAGCAACTTCTTATTGATGGTGTCAACTATAATTCAGTTTCATACCTCTCCTATTGAATTGATTCTACAAAAATGGGTAAGACTTGATTTTCTATCCAGTTAATGTGTATATCTCCCGCAATAAACTCAGGCTGCTCAATTATGAACTGCAAGAAGGGTATATTTGTTTCTATTCCTTCGATTTTAAAATCTAACAGTGCCGTTTTCATATTCGCTAATGCTTCTTCACGGGTTTCACCTGTGGTAATCAGCTTGGCTAATAATGAATCATAGTACGGGCTGATCGTATATCCCTGATAGCAGTGTGTGTCTACCCGGATATTATTTCCTTTAGGCAAAACAAAAGTTTCGATGCAACCCGGTGACGGCATAAAATCATCTTTGGTATCTTCGGCTGTTATTCGACATTCAATAGCATGTCCCTTGAATGTAATGTCCTCTTGATTCAGTGAGAGAGGGGCTTTAAAGGCAACATGAATCTGCTCCTTTACTAAGTCTATGCCAGCTATTTCCTCGGTAACAGGGTGTTCAACCTGGATACGAGTGTTCACTTCCATAAAATAAAATTCATTACGATCTTTATCGACTAAGAACTCCACCGTACCCGCACTGTTGTAGCCAATACTTGAAGTAAGAGCGACGGCCGACTCCAGAATTTTATCCCTTAAATCGTCGGGAAGATTGTACGGGTGAGCTTCTTCGATTATTTTCTGGTGATGCCTCTGTGGGGAACAGTCTCTTTGCCCGACATGGATTACTTTCCCGAAATCATCTCCGATTATCTGTACTTCCACATGCCGGGCATTCTGTACATAGCGTTCTACAAAGAGAGTCGCATCGCCAAAGGCTTGCAGTGCTTCATTGGAAGCCATATCGAAAGCATTTTTCAAGTCTTTTTGTTCCATGACAATACGCATCCCACGTCCACCACCGCCGGCAGCCGCCTTAAAAATAACAGGGAATCCTATTTTTTGAACTTCAGCTTCTACATCATTGAAACTGCCAAGACCTTCACTACCCTCAGTCATGGGAACATTGCTCTTCCTGGCCAGATTTCGAGCACTTATCTTGTCTCCCAATTGCTTCATCGTTTCTGAGCGCGGACCAATAAAAATTATCCCGTTCTTCTCACAGGTTTCAGGTAATTCCGGATTTTCAGCAAGGAATCCATATCCCGGGTGAATTGCATCGGCACCGGTCTCTAAAGCAGTATTAATAATCTTCGGTATATTAAGATAACTCAAACTAACCTGGGGAGGACCAATACAGACGGCCTCATCCGCTAGTCTCGCTCCCATACTTTCCGTGTCAGCTTCTGAAACAACCAATACTGTCTCTATACCCATTTCCTTACAGGCTTTGATAATGCGGACGGCAATCTCACCTCTGTTGGCAATAAGTACTTTTTTTTTCATAAATTCTTCCACCTTAAAATCTCAAGAAGGAATTTCTCATCCCGCTCTCACTTTACCATCTGTTTATTTTAATCAGGCTGGTGACCATTATTCATAGCCACCAGCCTTATAACATTCCCCTCCGGGTTTGTCTGATTATTTATCCGGTCTGATAAGCATTACCGTGTTTCCCTTTTGTACCAAATCTCCGCTCTCCACAAGAATCTTCTCTACCGTTCCTGTGACATCGGCAGTGACGGAACGAAAACACTTCATTATCTCCAGTAAACAGACGATGGTCTCTTCATTAACCTGATCACCTTCCTCCACGAAAGGAGGCTCTGCGGGACTGGGTTTGCGGTAGAAAATACTGGCTACCGCCGCTTCAACGGGCACGAGGCCATCCGCATTTGCTGAACTCATAAAATTTTACCTCCGATTTCTAATTTGTTTTTTGATTCTATCCTCAGCTGCCTGGGGCTGCATCAGCTGAAACGGCTTCAGGCAGCTGACAACATTAATACAGGTTACTACCCACTACGACCTTTCTCTATAGATACTTCTTATAAGCATCAGGTCCGCCCGGGGTGCATTTCTTCAGTTCATCGTCACCGTTCAAGTGACATCTCAGTGTGAACTCCTCCAAGGAATCACCGGGCGACAGACCAAATCTTCTCATACATTCATCCTCCGATGGATCTGTATTTATATAGTCGATCAAACCGTCAGCTCGTTCTTGAATCTTTTTAGCCTGGGGTAAGCTCAAAAGCTTATCTTTGAGGTTTTGATTCATGTAGGGAACTCCAGCCTCTTCAATTCCGTACAAACCAGCAGCAAACTCGACCATGTTGTCAAGGCATTGTTCCCAGCGTCCCAACTGTACATTAAGAACAGCTTGGGACACAACGAACTGTGAGGTTGGAGTAATCATGATGGGATGCCCCAGATCTTCTAATATCTGCGGAATTTCCTCCAGTACATCCTGCAGCTTTTCCGGGATACCTAATTGCTCCAGCTGTGTTTTGGTATTGGAGATAACGCCCCCGGGCACCTGGTGTTTATAGTATGTCAGATCGAAGGGCAGGGGGTGATTATCAACAGGATGGCCATAAGCCTTCCCTATTTTCGTAAGTTTCTCGCTTATCACTTTCAGTTTTTCCACATCCATGGTGTGGCCTATGCCCATTTCTTTGGCATTCTTGATGATATCGTAGACTGAAATGTGGGATGAGCCATATGCCAGGGGAGGCGTACAGGTGGTAAACTTCCTGATACCCAACTCCATGGCCACCACAGAGTTATATGTGTTTTGGCCGTTCATGCCGTGCATATGGAGTTCGAGAGGTGTATCACCGACAACCGCCTGCATGGCAGGGATGAGAGACCTTATCCGCTCCGAAACTAACAACCCATCCACATCCTTGAGACAAATACTTTTAGGCTTATATGTTTCATAAAGGTGCTTCGCTCGAGAGACGTAGAACTCGTCTGTATGCCGGGGACTGTGCCCGATGGCAAGATAGGGTATGGGTTCAACTCCCAAGTTTCGCCAAATTGGGAATAAAAGCGGGAATGTGTTCTTGATCTGATCCTGATCGCAACACATTAACATGGTCTCGTTGAGATTTGGCATCCATTCTTTGAATTGCCGATTAACCATCGATACAATTGTTTTATTTTCAGCCACTCCCACGATATCCACCGCCATGCCCATGGTGATTGAGGCAAAATGCGACTTTGAGTTCTTCATCTTCTCTCCCATCATCCTAAACAGGTATTTAGGATTTTCTTGAAAGAAGCGAACACTAATCATATGCTGGGCGGCATGCATCGGCCAATCGACGGAATAAAAACCAGCTTCAGCTATATCCTTACAAACTGGCTCTAGCATATGATAGCTCATCATCATTCCCCACAAACTCTGCGTTCCATCACGCAGTGTTTCGTCGACCAGCTGCAGCGTGCCATTGCTACCGACGGAACTTGCTTTTTTCTCCTTAGCCATAATAACTTACCTCCTCATTTAGTGGTTTGTAACCTAACACACATCTACAAGCATCACTATGCTGGTAGCGCCTCAAAGATATAGATCCAACCATGCCTATCCGGTTTTCACCCAAAAGGAAATATTCCCTGTAACCGCACAAGCAGGGCATTTGCTCAACGGGCAGGGCGAACAAGCTCTAATCAGGCTCCGCAGCGGATTAGCCCGTATTTACTGTCTCTTGGAGTCATCCTCATAACTGGGCTAACTCTGAGACTGATTGCCTTTCCGCTTGGAATGCGACAAGAATTAGGCAAGCTATGCCTTGGGAGTTAACCGGATAGGCATGGATACAACTTTACCGATGCCACGGTTACCGCCTTCAAAGCAAATATCGTGCCATCTCCATGTTCAATAACATTTGGTTATGTATTAATTTGATATTACATTGAAATGTTAATATGAAGGGTAATGATACCGTTCGTATTGAGTGTCATACCATCGGCAACAGTGTAACAGATAGTGTAACAAAACTGACACATCGTTTATATATAGATAGCTATTCCCAGAAACTAGACAGAGCAATAAGGTGCACGGTATCCTGCCGAAATAGCAAGGGGGCAAGGCAAAATGCACAATCTGCGAAAGCGACATGATATACAGCATTCAAAGCAAAAGTGGCCCTGGCAGCGGTGAAAAGCGAAAAGACCATAGCCCAGTGGAGCTTTATCGCAAATGGTGGCAGATAGAGTTATTCTTCAAATGGATCAAGCAGCATCTGGAGAATAAAAGCATTTTACGGAACTTCAGAAAACGCAGTCAAGACCCAAACATGGATTGCCATCGCCATTCCGAGATGTTCAAATTCGACTTCATTTTTCATCCAAGAAGTGTACAGCCAAGAAGTGTACAGCCGCAAACGTCTGCATCCTTCTCTCGGATACAGACCACAGGTGGAATTTGAAGAGCTGTTTATTAAAAACCGGAAATTTTGTCTGATTAATCACAGAGGCGCAGTCCATAAAGACATTTGACAAAAAGTAAATAATTAGATAACATAATAAATTGAGAAAGATACAGAAAGAAATTAGGCCGGAAAAGTAACCGTTTGTCAAGCAATATATATGATAGTATCAGTATATTAGTTGCAAATCAGGCCTTTGTTTAATGAAATTATGTTACGCGAAAAGGGAATTTTCTGCTAAGTTGTGCAAAGGTCTCGAAAGGGGGGCATTATCGAACAATTATCGTGCAGCTACTTACCTTTTAAACAATACATTCTTCAATCATGGAATCAATGCAAATCCTTGAAAATTGATCCCCAACTCCAAAGAGCTCCCCAAATTCCCAAAAATGAATTCTCATCAATCTGCCGAGAACGAGAGGATCTGAAGAAGCTGAAGATGAATACAACAATGCCTATTACTAGTGAATTTAGTCACTATTTTGATTCTTGGGAGCATACGGTTGCATTAACGGACGAAAATGGAGTGATCTTGTCCGTTAACGGACATGAAAAATTTGTCGAAGAAGCATCTCAATCAGGTTATGACATTGGTTCAAGCTGGTCTGTAGAATCCGTTGGAACGAACGCAATTGGCAATACTCTTACTCTTGGTAAACCGATCTGTGTTGTTGGTAAAGATCACTTTGTCGAAAAGTGGAAAGTATACGCTTGTGCTGCATCACCTATTCGAAATCCATTCTCGGGCGAGATTATAGGTTCTCTGAATATATCATGTCGTGCCGATACCTTTCATTTTTTTGCATTAAGCCTTGTTACATCATGGGCAATGACATTAGAGACGGCACTACGCAATGTATCAAAGATATGCGATTACAAAAAGCACAATCTCATCATGGAACAGTTTCTAGAAGCGTCCAAGAAAGCCGACATTCGAGAGGGCATAATCGGCATTGACTTGAATGGAAACATTCTTGCTTCTAATAAAGGAATATCTTCTATTTTGCCGAGTGAGAGTTATACACCGTTTAAAAACATTTCTCAGTTAAATCCTAAACTTCAAGAGACACTAAGTCAATCAAACTCGACCGCTGGTTCTCGTATTACAAAAATTGGAAAAGATGTTAGCGAGGATAATGCATATTCGGCTAACTTTATACCAATTTTCAACAATGATAAAATGCTCGAAGGCTGGATAGGTCGCTTATTAAAAATTCCTTCGGACCGCAAGGCTCATGGAAAGAGAGTGGATGCTAATATGCAAGAAAAATACCCACAGCCAATATACATCTCTTCCAGCATGAGCGAAATCATAAACAAGGCTAGAAAAGTAGCCGATTTTGCTTCAACAAAAATGCTACTTGGGGAAAGTGGTGTAGGTAAGGAGATATTGGCAAAATTTATTCACGCAAATGGACGACGAGCTGCTCAAC
>Ga0233437_1006510_pt1 | contig 11869 bp, 7 predicted proteins | sample SI_122_August201_FD_182714 | JGI IMG/M metagenome (GOLD analysis project Ga0233437, IMG submission 182714) | Seawater microbial communities from Saanich Inlet, British Columbia, Canada - SI_122_August2016_200_MG | ecosystem: Environmental > Aquatic > Marine > Inlet | place: Canada: British... | reverse complement strand
TTTGAGCCACTCGAAATAACTCGTGATATAAATTTTAACATTTGGGGAGTAGTTATCTATTCCATTCATAAGATGAGGTAATAATGGCAAAAAATACCGTTGCCTTAGTTGACTGCAACAGCTTTTACGCATCATGCGAAAAAGTATTCAACCCACATCTTGCAAATAAACCAGTGGGAATATTATCAAATAATGATGGAATAATCGTAGCACTTTCTGATGAATTGAAAAGATTGGGAATTTCTCGAGGAGCTGCGGCTTTCAAAATTAATAAACATTTTATTCAAAAGAATAATATTCATTTATTCTCTTCAAATTACACATTATATGGTGATATGTCTGCCAGGGTCATGGACACATTATCGCTATTCACACCCGATCTTGAAATATATTCTATCGATGAAGCATTCCTCTCGCTCTCAGGATTTGAACATCTTAACCTTACGGATTATGGTAGACAGATAAAAAAAACTGTATGGCAACATACAGGATTACCTGTTTCGGTAGGAATTGGACCAACCAAAACGCTGGCAAAAATTGCTAATCGTTTTGCCAAGAAGCACAATTTTGCGGAAGGAGTTCTTGATATTTCAAATCATCCTGATAAAGATAAAATTCTGCGCTGGGTAGATGTAGAACATATTTGGGGTGTGGGAAGACAATATGCAAAAATGCTGCGTCGCAATGGGATCATAAATGCATATGAACTCACTCAGGTTCCAGATAAATGGATCCAAAATAAAATGACTATCGTTGGTTTGCGTTTAGTGAGAGAATTGCGAGGAATTTCCTGCATTGATCTTGAGATGGACATGAAACCAAAAAAAGAGATCGTATCATCAAGATCATTTGGAAGCACGGTAACCGAGTTACAAGATTTACTGGAAGCAACTTCCGATTATTGTAGTGTAGCTGTGAACAAACTGCGTTCCGAAAACCAGGTAGCTTCTCTCATAATTGTGTTCCTTTCCACAAATCGTTTTAGAAATGAACCACAATATGCAAATTATGCCAAAGCACGCCTTCCTCTCCCCTCTGGCTATACACCAGATTTTATTTGTGCTGCTAATATTGTGTTAAAAAAGATTTACCGCCCCGGATACAAATATAAAAAAGTCGGTGTAATGCTTGCTGATATCATGCATCAAAGTAAAGCTCCACTTGATTTTTTCCAACCTACATACTTAGATGATAATCGTAAAATTATTATGGACTGTATGGATGAAATTAATGGTAAAATGGGGTCACATAGAATCACTTATGCTTCTGCAGGTATAAAAAAGCCGTGGCAAATGAAGAGAGAAAAGCTTACTCCCAGCTATACAACAAGTTGGGAACACATTCCGGTGGTAAAAGCGATATGAATAAAGCAAGAAAGATCATTCATGTAGATATGGACGCTTTTTTTGCAGCAGTATATGTTAGGGATCATCCTGAAGTTAAAGGTAAACCGGTAATTTGCGGAGGACCAGCTAACAGTAGAGGTGTGGTTTCAACCTGTAATTATGTAGCCAGAAAATACGGAATCCATTCTGCTATGCCTAGCTTTAAAGCCCATAAATTATGCCCAAATGGTATTTTTGTAAAACCCGAGTTTGGTGCAATTCGAGAAGCCTCTAAAATTGCAAGAGAGATATTCTATGAATACTCAGATCTGGTTGAACCAGTTTCAATAGATGAAGCATATATCGATGTTACAGAGAACAAAAAAGATATTGCATCTGCTACTCAGATAGCTATAGAGATAAGAAGAAAAATATATAATAGAACTAAACTCACAGCATCTGCAGGAGTTTCTTACAATAAATTTTTGGCGAAAATTGCTTCCGATATGAATAAACCAGACGGATTGATGGTTGTAACTCCCCTCAAAGCAAGACAAGTACTGGAGGAGCTTCCTATTGGAAAATTTCACGGGATTGGGAAGAAAAGTGAAGAGAAAATGAACATGCTGGGTATAAGAACCGGGAAGGATCTAAAAGAGCGAACATTACAAGAATTAATGAAACACTTTGGTAAGATTGGAAGTTATTATTATAATATAGTTCGTGGAATTGACGAGCGGAAAGTGACTACAGAGAGGATCAGGAAATCACTTGGACACGAACGAACATTTGCAAAAGATATTGGTGATGTGAATAAAATGCTGGAGATTATATATAAACTCGGAGATAAAATTAGTAAACAGATGCAGGAAAGAAAATTTAAAGCAAAAACTTTGACTTTGAAAATCAAGTATGCAAATTTTGATGTTGTGAACAGAAGTAAAACACTTGATATTCCATTTGAAAAGAATGATATCATTAATCATTTAGGAAAAAAAATGCTTTTGGAAACCTTAGGACCAAAATGTAAGGTTAGACTTCTTGGGATGAGTGTTTCCAACCTGATCTGGGAAAATGACAAGAAAGACCAACAGGAGTTTTTCAAGTTCTTTAGATCAGAGATGCCGGTTGTATCATTGTAAAACTTAAAACTCCGTCTTTGAGATTTAGTAAACAGGATATTTGCATTATTATAAAGGAGGATTAATGTGTGGAAGATTTGCTCTTTATAGTAGTTTTCAGGCAATTAAAGATTATGCTGACCTTTTAAGTGAAATCGGTAATATAGATTCAAATTACAATGTCGCACCTGGTCAGGAAATTCCAATTATAATTAAACAAGATCAACAAAATATTTTGAGAGCATGTAGATGGGGATTAATTCCATTTTGGGCAAAAGATGAGAATATTGGTTATAAACTCATTAATACAAGAAGTGAAACTATTGCAGAAAAACCAAGTTTTAAATATGCTTTCCAGCAGAGACGTTGTCTCATTCCTGCAAATGGATTTTATGAATGGAGAAAAGATGATAAACAACCTTTTTACGTAACATTACAAAATAGAGAGCTATTCTCATTTGCAGGAATTTGGGAGATTTGGAAATCTCCTGCTGGAAAGCAGATCTTATCTTGCTCAATCATCACAGCTTCTGCCAACGATAAACTGTCTGGCATTCATCATCGTATGCCTGTAATTCTACCAAAAGAGCATGAAGAGACATGGCTAAGAGAAAATAATGCTAATATTCTACATAATCTTCTTATTTCTTATCCGAGTGAAGAAATACTTTTTCACCCAGTTTCATTTGAAGTTAATTCTGTGAGAAATAATTGTGCTGAATTGATCAAAGCAATCTAAATTTCTTTTCTTAAAATCTTAAACCTATTTAATAATAAAACAACTTGCATAATTGAATTCACAAAATATTTTTTACCAAAGAAATAAGATAATGGAATGGATATGAATTTTCTGGAAAAACTGCTAAAAAAAGTGCTATATAAAAACTTACTTCTTTATAATTTTTTAGTTACACTTATCACACTTCTCATCTTTTTTGGAATATTTTTCTTGGGAAGTTTATTAATTGTAGCAATTGGTTATTATATTGCATATTCAGCAAATACAGACGCAACTTCACTTGGTGCAATTCTACTCACAATTGTGATCCCACTTGTTATTGGCATTTTAGATCTTGCCCTTTGTCTTTTTATTCTTATTGTGAATTTGAAATTTAGAAATCCCGTGGAGGAGTTATGACCAAAATAGCAGATAAAAGTATCTACCGTAAATTGCAACAGCATCTAGATAATTTCCCGATAGGTTTTCCCGCAACAAAATCGGGTGTGGAAATCGAGATATTAGAATTCCTGTTTGACCCACTTCAAGCACAGATTGCATCCTGCTTAAACTTAGCACCGAAGAGACCAAGTAAAATCCTTGAACGTTTTATGAAACGATTTAATATTGAATTAGCTGAGAATGAAATGTCTGAGCATTTGCACAAAATGTTCATGAATGGTTGTCTGCAACGTTCTGGCAAAGAGGGATCATGGCGATATTCTAATGCTATGCTGGCAATTGGGATGTTCGAATATCATGTAGATCATCTTACACCTGAATTCGTGGAAAATATGAATAAATATTTTGATGAAGCATTTGCTGAAGAATTTCATAAAACTGCTATTCCTCAACTGCGAACAAGTCCTCACTCAAAGGCCTTACTGGTAGAGCATAAAATTGCAACGTATGATGATATGCGTTTGTATGTACAAAATGTAACCAAGCCAATACAAGTAGCAAACTGCATTTGTAAACAAGGTGAGGCACTAATTGGAAAACCTTGTAAGCAAACTGATGATATTGAAGTATGTTTAATGTTTGGCAGTAAAAGTTATGCTGAGCGTGAACAGGCAAGAGAAATTTCTAAAGATGAATGTCTGGCAATTTTGGATAGAGCAGAAAAGGAAGGAATGGTTCTTCAACCTGGAAACACTATGGAACCCTTTTGTATTTGCATCTGTTGCGGTTGTTGTTGCGGAGTTTTAAAAGCTGCAAAACAATTCCCAAATCCTGCTAGATTATTTGCTACAAATTATTTTGTTGAAGTTGATCTTGATGGCTGTATTGGCTGCGGGATCTGTGTTAGACGATGTCAAATGGAAGCAATAGTTATTGAAAACAAAAAAGCTATTATTGACCTGGAACGATGTATTGGATGCGGTCTATGTGTCACAACTTGCCCTACAACAGCTATGAAACTGATAAAAAAAGAAAAAGAGACTATTCCGCCTAAAAATATGGCAGCTTTGTATATGAAAATACTTAAAGTAAAATTCGGTAAACGTAAAATGATGATGAAAATGCTGAAATTGTTACTTGGATAACAATGATCAAATACATTCCACTCAATCAAAATATTTTACAAGCAGCTCTACAGGAACTAGATTCCACAAAATGTTTACTGCTCTTCCCTACTCGCAAAAGTAAACGGGAAGCACAAAAATTATTCCAGCCAAATTGGAATTTTTCTGAGCATAAATTCCTAACAATGGACGAATGGAAAGAGCAAATATCCCATTCCAAACTACCAATTCTAAAAGAAGAAAAGCGGACTCTAATGTTCTATAGATCACTCACAAATGAGAATAGAGAGTTCTTTAGAATTAAATCTTATTTTCAATCGATCGAGCTGGCTAACAACTTCTTCAATTTTTGGGATGAGATAAATGAAGAGATGATCTTAGAAGAGAATATTTTGGATATTTTTTCCTCTAAGCATGCTGCAAATAACTGGCAGCTTAATTCGTTTGAACAGTTATCGCAGATCAAAGAGCAGTATTGTGAACTTTTGAGCGAAGAGAATTTTTCTGATAAAATATTTCTACGTGATTTTGAAGATCTACACTTTAGTTTAGACTTTAAAAAAATCATCGTGGTAAATCAATTTTATTTTACAAGCATCGAGAAGAAACTTCTTAATCAATGTTCAGTTCAAGTAGTAATTTTATCACAAATCCCTGAGGAATGTTTTGATGAAGGCAATCTATCTGTTTTGCAGTATTTTAATGCAGAACATCTTAAACCATTTTTTCCCAGAAAGCTACAGGTTCACACATCATCAGACCAAATACAGATGATTGCTCAGATGGTAGCAGAACTGCCAAAGCATAGTAATGCTTCGATCATCGATTTTCAATTTGATAAACAACCTTATGCTCATTTTCTTTCAAGTGAATATTTTTCAAGCTCAACATCAATGAATCTTTCCAACACAAGATTTTTCAGATTTTTCCAGGTATTATCAGAAATTCTCAATTCAATAATTTGGGAAGGAAAGCCATTTCTGATTTCGATGCAATCAGTTCTATCATTAGTCTCAAGCAATGACCTGTTAGAATATTTTGTAAAAAACACATTTCAGCGAGAAGCCATTCGTTCTTATTGTTTCAAGTTAATAGATAATGACTTCAAATATATTGATCTTGATATTATTCACCAAAGAAAGAGCGAATTTGTACCTTTTTTTGAAGAAGTTTTCAGTTTTCTTAAGAAACTAAGAACAATTGAATCAATCTCTGGATTAGTAATTTTTATCGATAAACAGATCGATCTGAAATATTTGCTGGATGACTTGAAAACCACTTCTGATATTGCAAAAGTATTTTATGAATCTTTAGCAGATTTTGTTTCAATTGAGGAAATTGAAATTATTGATAACTGGAAAAATATATTTTCTTCCAATCCTTCTGAAAACATTCTCAAACTTTTCTTGGATTATTTAAAACCTAAAAAACTGAAGCTGAAAAAGCCAATACCTAACACACGCTTTGATATTACCACTTTGCAGGACACAAGAAACCTGACTTTTGAGAATCTTTTTGTATTGAATGTTGTAGAAGGAGTGCTTCCAGATCGCAAACATACTCAATTTTTGTTTTCAGAAAATCAACGTAAAGAATTAGGTTTGAAGACTTATGAAGATATAAAATTAAGAGATAAATTCTATTTCTACCGCTTGCTCTGTAATTGCCAAAATACTATTGTATTCACGCGCAATAATTTAGAAGAAAATGTTGAGGTCAGCTCCTTCCTTGAAGAGTTGAAGTTATTTGATCTGATTGAAGAAAAACCTACTTCCAATTTTCAATTTCTTCAGAAGCAATTATTTGCAAACCTGCTAAAACCCAAGAATCTTGAGATTCCAAACAAGCAAGAAATACCCAGAAGTTTCTTTGCGTTCCCGTTTGATAAGAATAAGTTTCCTGATAATAAATTGAGTTTGAGTTTTTATAAATGGGAAAAAATGAAGAATAATGCGTTTGAATATTATCTGGAATTTATTTCTGGTATTAGAGCGAAAGAAGCTGAGATTGGTAATGATTTCAGCAGTAAACTAATAGGAACCATTGCACATGAGGTCATCACTCTTGTCTGGGAACGCTTGATCGGAGTTTATCAATCTAATGAGTTTAAACACAATTTTATTAATAACACTAAACTTTATGTGCAGCAATCAATTGAGCATTTTTTGGAATATAATCGTGATTTCCAATATATCTCACCGCATAATTTCTCAGATAACTATTTTAGGAGGATCTTTCTGCCTATTTTATCTGAAGGTATCGAAAATTTCTTCTACCGTTTACACAATGAATTACTTTTTTCTGATAAAAAGATTGAAGTATTCCCAGAAACTGAAAGAAGTATGGAAAAATGTTTTACTAAAATAGAAGACTTTGAAGTTTATCTAAAAGGTCGACCAGATCTACGAATTCATGCTGAAAACCAGAAATATATTTTCGATTTCAAAACGGGAACAGGTGATTCAGGAAAAACAAAACGTTATAATAAACAGCTACAGTTTTATGAAAATATCTGTTATCTTATTGATCTTCCGACAATTGTAGAGCAATTGAATTCCTATCTTTTCTTTATTGAGCAAAAAGATATGAAGCACCTCACCAAACGAATTGAATTGAAAGATGAAGTAAAAATTGTAGTAGAGCAAATTATCAATTCAGGATATGATTTATCATTGAAAGCTGATAAATATGAGGACATAGAAATTACCAGACGTGATCTATACAAGAATGAGAAAGTAAAGTGAATTCTAACTTCTTTCAAAATGAAAACGAAAAACCTTTAATCATCCGAGCCAGTGCCGGAACCGGTAAAACCTACCGACTTTCATTGGAATTTATTAACCTTTTATTGAAGTATCGAATCAATTTCGAAGAGATATTAGTGATCACTTTTACAAAAAAAGCAACAGCTGAGATTAGAGAGAGGATTTTCCAGCAGCTATTTGAAATTGTTAGTAATACATCTAAAGGGATCGAGCTAAAACAAAATATTCAGCAAAATATAAATCCAGAAATCAAATTCAACTTAGAAGAAATGCAATTTCTAAAAGCCGTGTATCAGAGTATGATTACCAACAAATCGATTGTTAATATAAGTACCATTGATTCATTTGTGAATACTGTATTCAGTGGCATTATCGCACCCTATAATAACATCACAAATTTCCAGATAGATAACAAGATTAACTCAGAAATATTACCAGAAATATTTGAAAATGTATTAAAAGAAGAAAACCTAAATAACTACGAAAATATATTTCTACACTCTAAACGGCGTAACCTAGATCAATTTAAAGAATTAATATTAGATATAATCGAAAATCGGTGGTTATTTGAATTCATTGATCTTACAGATTTTCATGATCTTGATATTGAAATTGAAAAGGAGAAAGCATATAATAAATACAAGACTTCTGTAAAAGAATTTTTAGAATTACTGCAAACAGGGATTATCAATAGTCCTAAACCGGTATCACTAGAAGCCTATTTCCAAACTGATTTTAAAAAAACTATTTTATCACTCATTAATTTCAATGAGATAAATACTGATCAAATTTCAATAAGCTTATATGATATATTAACAAATTGTGAATTATTATCGAATAATTCTAAACTGATCTTTGATAAAAAGAAAATGTTATATCTTGGCGGTAAACTCAAAAGTGATGAACTGAAATTATTATATAAAGATCTTCAGGATAGCCTTGCGGATTTCTTTTTTTATGATAAAGCCCTCAACGAACAGTTTAATATCATTTCCTTAGCAGCTGATGTGTTACGGGTTTACGATGAGGTTAAGTTCCGTGATAAAGTTTTTACACATTCCGACATCAGTTATTATACATTCCGTTTTCTGTACGACTCTAAGCTTTCAATTATTGACAAAGGAAATGTTCTTAACATCTTTTACGAGCAGCTTTCCTACAATACCCGTTTTGTACTCATCGATGAATTTCAGGATACCAGTATTCTTCAGTGGAGTATATTTTATCCAATATTGAAAGAGATAACAAGTGGGATTGGGCAAAAGGAATATGGTCGCGTAATTGTTGTAGGAGATGAAAAACAGGCCATTTATGGATGGCGAGGTGGTGAACGAAAACTACTTACAAATTTTGAATCTATCCTGAATGAGCCAGTGGAGCACAATACACTTTCCACTTCCTACCGTAGTAAACCTGTTTTGATGAATTGGCTTAACAAACTTTTCAAATCTGAATATCTGCATTTTGTGAATGATTGGAATTACACAGAAATTGATTGTGATAAAGCTGTTGGAGGTTTTGTTCAAGTTGATCTCAGAAATAGTGTTGAAGATGACACAAAGCTAAATAAAGCAGATATATATAGGGAATTTGTGCAGAATAATTTGCTTCCAAATATACGTGATAAGAAAATAAAATCTACTGATACTGCAATAATAATGCGAAAAAATAAAGAGCTGGAGATCATGGCTCAGGTTTTAAATGAATTTGATATTGATTTCACATTGGAAATGTCCGGTTCACTTTTTCAACACAAGGCTATAAAGCCGATCCTTTTCATTTTAAAATTTCTAGTTTATGAAGATTTTGGGGAATTGATCAAGTTCCTGCGTTCAGATCTTGTATTAATGAATCCTGTTGATTTGCAGAGCTTAATTTCAGAATTCCAATCTTCATCATCACTTGAAGAGCTCCTGCAAACCAGTAAAACTCATCCATATTTGAGTGTATTATATAATCTTAAACATCAATCCGGAACACTTCTGTTTTTTGTTAAAACGATACTGGAAGAATTTGGTTTTACTAAGATATTTTCTTCTGAAGTCGAATTGAAAAACCTACAAAGATTTATGGGAGTTACTGCGGAATTCGAGCGCTCCAACCATGAGTACTCTTCAGATACATCGGGGTTTTTACAATTTTGCAGTTCACTTGCAGAGAAAGATGAATATTCACAGATCGGGCAATCTCTGAGTGACTCTATAAAACTACTGACTATTCATAAATCTAAGGGATTACAGTTTGAAACAGTTTATACTGTCTTTGATGTTTCCAGCAAAATCGGTGGCAATAATACAGGATTAAAATTATATTACAGTTTTGCTGATAATTTTCGTAGTTTAGATGATTTTGCTTTCACCTACAATTATGATAGGATCATGCAAAGATCACAAAAACAGAAGTTGATTGATTTTGTGAATCAGCGCAGCATTGGAGATGAGTTGAACAATATCTATGTTGCTCTCACCCGTGCTAAGAACAATCTTTTTATCTATTTGCACTACAATAAAAAAGGTGATCTGGAAAAATTTATTAAAGATATTAAAACTGATAGTTCTGTATTGAAAAACATCACCAAAGCAATTTTTAATGAATTTAAAAATGATTTAAATGAAATATCATTAACATCTCACAAATTACAGTTTGGAAAGCTCTCTGTAGAACCATTTGAGCAGGTGAACAATGTCTCTAGTAATGCTAAATTACCAGATTTTTTTGCCGTTTCAAATAATGATAATATAACAGAAATGGAAGTTCCAAATCTTTATCAATTGAGTTCAGAATTCTTAGAAAATCAAAGTATCCAGATCGGTAATATAGTGCATGATTATCTTTCGCATATAAAATATGATGATACTAAAGCCAGGCAAATAGCTATGGAAAACACTTTAGCAAAATACGGCAGTTTGTTCCATAAAGATAGAATTAATGAAATTGTTATTAAAATTGATGAATTCATTGATGATCATTTAACATATTTCGCTGGAGATGATTGGGATAAGGTCTTTAATGAATTTACTGTTTTTGATGATCAAGGAAAAGAATCCCGTATTGATAGGCTGATGATAAATACCTTGAAGAAAGAGATTTTAATTATTGATTATAAAACCGGTTTGCATTATGAGGAAGAGCAGCTTGATAGATACAAAGAAATTCTTGATAAGTTTCCGATAGTGATAAAAGAAAATTATGATATAAAAGTAAAATATATTGAAATAAATATTAGCAAAACAAGCAGATAAGTTAATAGAAATAAGTACATTGTAAGAAACTATATTTAAGTAAGTTGTTGACATTATTCTAATAAATACTAATTTTCGAAATAATTATTTTATCAAATTAAATTATCAGAATTTAAACAAAGGAGGAAGAATGAAACTATTTTGGATTTTATTTATTTTTTTTATTATGTTCTCTACAAATATCTTTGCTAATGGTGTATGCATTGAGAACGCAGAAACTGGTGTTTGGTTAGAGCTTGTAGAAAGTGATGTAAATGTTCAAATTGAGAACCAAGTTTGCATATTAACCGCTACCCAACAATTCAGAAATACACTAACAACTCCCTTTAGCTTGAAATATGCTTTCCCGTTATATGAAGACGCTAGTGCAACAGGATTAAGATGGGAAATTGAAGGTGATTGGTATGAAGCAATAATTACAGCAACAGAACCTGATACCATTCCTGGTGGAAGTAACATGATTCCTAACTTAGAAGAATATTTAGGAGAGACACCTCTCTATTTCAGTAATGAAGAAGCAATTATTCAGCCTGATTCACTATTTCAAGTTGAGCTAACTTATGTTCAATTACTTCCTTATGCATTTGGCAATGTTGATTTCTATTATCCAAACAGTTATTCTTTGATCCAAACAACAATTTTAGATCAGCAGCAATTACATTTGGAGTTAAATTCTTTTAGAACAATTGAGTATTTTCAATTGTTAAGTCACACTCCAAATAATATTCTGAATAATGGAAATTACGCTGAATTGGATTTTATTGAATATGAGAGTTTAGCCGATACTGATTATCATTTACGATATAGCCTTAGTCTTGAAGAACTAGGTCTATTTAGTATGAGTACTTATCTCGATCCTGAAAATATCCCAGACGAATTTGGAAATGGATTTTTCACTTTTATAGCTGAACCCGAGCCAGACAATAGTGGAAGTGTAATTAATAAAGTGTTTACTTTAATTATTGATAGATCTGGAAGCATGTCTGGAAATAAAATTATACAAGCTAGAGATGCAGCAAGTTTTATAGTAAATAACCTCAATGATGGTGACATGTTCAATATAGTAGATTTTGAGAGTAGTGTATATTCATTTCAGAATGAACATGTTGAATTTACTCCTGCAAATCAGTCAGCAGCATTAGGATACATTAATAGTATTTATGCATCTGGAG
>Ga0233437_1006509_pt1 | contig 11870 bp, 6 predicted proteins | sample SI_122_August201_FD_182714 | JGI IMG/M metagenome (GOLD analysis project Ga0233437, IMG submission 182714) | Seawater microbial communities from Saanich Inlet, British Columbia, Canada - SI_122_August2016_200_MG | ecosystem: Environmental > Aquatic > Marine > Inlet | place: Canada: British... | reverse complement strand
ATATAAAATTTGTAGAAGACAGGTTAAATAATCGGCCAAGGAAATGCTTGGCTTACTTGACTCCTAACGAAGCTTATCAAAAAGCAACCCTAAACTCCGGGTGTTGCAGTTCGAACTAGAATCCACCATGGAGCTTTTTCGTGTCCTGAAGGACACGAGTTTCCGTTGTGGTTCTTGTAATGCACAACCAAGGCAACTCATTTTTTTTGATTTGTCAGACTAAGTCGAAACTACTTCAATTTATCGAAAACTAGTTATTATCTTAACAGGTTATGCTAATTGGTGTCCCCCATTAATCTGGCAATCAATTGGGCTTTTTCAATTTAAAAGACATCGATAAAAGAAATTCATACTTTCCGTTCTGATGTAGAACCATTGATTATGAATCCTGAATTTGTAAAACATTACTTAGAAGACTATGTAGAAAAGTGTTTTCGTTACAAAGATCTGTCTTTTATATAACGTTACCACCTATGATTTATATCAGTGAATGGGATTCATAATAGCATACTTCACACCTTTTCCATTTCCCTTTTTTTGTATAAAGCCTCTTGAAACAAGACGATTGAGGAGTGTTTTTAAACCTGAACGTGTCATGTTTACATTTTCTTCTATAAAACTAATTCCACATAAGCCATTTGTATGGATGATATTATACACAGTTAGTTCATTTTTATTAAATTCAGAAATAGGTTCTTGTTTTTTCAATTCTTGCTTAACAATATCTGCTTGAATCTCTAAAATAGATAGAAAATAATCAAGCCAAGGATTATAATCTGGTTTTTCTATAAAAAATGAAATCTGTGTTTGCCTTAAACTCAAGTAGTATTTCTCTTTATTGTCTTCTATAATCTTTTCATGCGAAGCAAATTGACACCAATGATATCCTGCATGTAACAACAACCAATTTGTTAATATGCGAGATAGACGTCCATTACCATCTCGAAAAGGATGAACAGCCAAAAAGCTCACAATAAAAACACCAATAAGAATTATTACAGGAATTTCTTGATTCTCATATAGCATTTTAAAATCTTTTAACAGTTGATACATAGCTGTTTCAGTTTGGGGTCCAGGAGGCGTTGTTTCAAACCAAACAGTTTCTTCACCAGTCACCATATTTTTTTCTATGACATGATTTGGAATATCTTTATAAATACCTCGCTGTTTTTTGGGTAGTTGTTCATTTAAAAGTTCTGAGGTCATTATTTGGTGTAAAGTACGTATAGTGTGTTCACTAAGATGTAGATGATCATAGTTTTTATAAACATACTCAAGACATTTAATATAACCAGCTACTTCTCGTTCTGACCGTGAAGATAGTTTTGATATTTTACATCCCTTTGCCACTAAATCTTGAACCTGAGCATCAGTCAAAATGGCTCCTTCAATCCGTGTTGAAGCACCAGCAGAAGTAACCACAATTGTTTGAGTTAATTTGTCGATAAGAACAGGCTTCTTTTGGGTATAAAACCCTTCCCATTGCCCTTGAAATCTTTCAATATTTGATAATCTTTTTATGATACTAGGTTTGAGGATATGTTCTAAAATTCTCTGCATATATTAGAATATACAAGATAAACAGCTAAAAAACAACCATATTAATACGCACATCCAAATAACAGCCATAAAACAGCCAAATCACCATCTATGATATGCTGGATGGCCGGGTTTTACAGCCACAAACGTACCTTTACACGTCGCACAGACTTTCTCTTTACAAATTAGTTCTGCTTCAATTTTTGCCCATTCCCCTTTTATAGAAACAAGCTTTGCCTTTAATGTCACCACATCATCTGTTGGTGTTGGGCGTAACAACTTGATAGCATAATCTGCTGTCACTGTACACGGAGGATGATCAAGCCCCTCTTCTTTCATCAAGTAATAAGCTGCTGACCAATTACAATGGCAATCCATGAGTGTGCCAATAATGCCACCACAAAGAACACCTTCAAAGGCTTCATGGTGCTTTTCTGGTTTAAAGGTCGCAACAATATGATCGTCTTTGGCATAGCTTTGTAAACCCAAACCTTTTTCATTTGATGGGCCACAACCAAAGCACGCATTATGCGGTGCAAATGTTTCTTGAAGAGATTTTTCCATAGCTAATAAATAAGGGCCGGTCACTGACCGGCCCCTACAAAATTAAACGTTTTAAACCCAAAGCCTTGAGCCTTACGCCCTAAGCCTTAAGCCTTGATTAGTTTACAGTTTTAAACATAAGTCCTTCACCAACAATGTTCGAAGGAATGAGCGCAACAGGCATACCTGTTTTAATGGCTGTGACATCACTTGTTTCCAGCTTACCAAAGATTGTGCCAACAGCTTCTGGATAGCTGATTTGGACAACAACCTGTGGTTTATCCATGTGATGACCAGAACGATCATCATGAACAACTGTGTAAGAAGCAATCGTGCCACTCTTAGGATCAATCTCACGGGCATCTTTTGTGGGATCAAGTTTATTCAAACTATATTCACAAAATGATGCTGTTGGGAGATGAACCTTTTGGCAATGTTCACACCATGTTCCTGATACTTTGCCTTGCGCAAAATCTTCATAGAATTTTGCTCCAGCAATACCAGCCGTATAAATATAGCTCATTGGTATCTGACCAGGAAAGGATTGTGCTGTTGTGCTATCCATTTCAACGGGTTTAATGCGTTTGGGCTCACCCACTGTTTCACCATCTTTGAGTGGTCTGAAATATTTCAGATCAAGGACATTTCCTTCACGCTCATTTTCAGGTTTCCAAACAGCTTTCACACGCATGCCAATTTTGACATCCTTGGGATCAACATCACCTAAACGGTGTACAAGTCCCATTTTTTCTGCAGCACCATCAATGGAAATAACCGCAAACATATTGATTTGTCCATCTGGTAACATAGAGCTATCCCATTCAACATGAGACAATGTAAATGTTTCAATGGTTCCTGAATCTGGAAGATCATAATAGTCTTCCACAGCTTTGAGATTACAAAGCTCACAGAAAGCACGTGCTGGAATCATCATGCGACCACATGATGAACATTTGCTACCACGGATTTTACCATTTTTAAAACCATCGAGGTATGTTGTCAGGGCATAACCATTATCCCATGAATATCTGAGATCAGGTGTATATGACATATGAGGGACATCTTGAGGCTTCTTAATGCTTGTGCCAGGAAGATCTTCTGGCTTAGCTTGGTTCCAAAATGTTTTTCTATCACGAACAGCTTCGTCATTACCCATGACAACAACGGTTCCCACTTGCATGAGATCACCCCAAGCCTGAGCCACACCACGACGAGCATCCTTTTTGACCTGACGTTTACCGGCTTGACCAGAAAGCTGGAAGTAGAGTTCAGCAATCTTCATGAGGCCAGTAGCCGCAATCGGATTACCAACACCCAAAGCACCACCAGATGGGCAAAGAGGATGAGAGCCATCACGTGCAAAAGAACCACTGAACAGAAGTTCTTTTACTTTTTTACCACTCTTATCGAGCAATAAACCATTCATATGATGGAGTGCTTTATAATCAAAAGGATCATAAGGTTCAAAAATGTCGATCTCTTGTTCAGGTGATGTGATGCCAGCCATTTTGTAAGCATCGCGTGCTGCGAGCTCAACATATTCAGGATAAGCAAGATCACGCGTACACCAATAGGCTGTATCCAAACGATAACCAATACCTTCAATAAACACAGGGCGTTTCGTTTGCGCTCGAGCGACATCTTCATTTGAAAGCACAATAGCCACCGCAGCATCTGATGTGGGGCTGATGTCAAGGCGCTTCACTGGCCATGACAAGAGCTTAGAGTTCATCACATCTTCAACAGTGATTTGTTGGGCAATTTGAGCCGCAGGATGATCCATGGCATTGAATTTGTTTTGAACAGAAATCAAAGCCAATTCTTCTTCTTTATAGCCATACGTGTGCATGAAACGCGCCATCTCAATAGCAAAGATATGAATCAATGTCAGATCAAGAGGCTGTTCTGTTGTATGATCAAAAATAGTTTTAAAGGCACCTGCAGGGTGTGGATTACAGGGGCTCATTTTTTCTTCAGTCACCACTAAACAGGTTTTAAACTGTCCTGAGGCCACATGCATCCAACCATGGATGGGAGAAAATACACCCGTACCACCGCCCACAAAGTGACGCATATAAGGTTTGTTGGCTCCACCACAACCTGCGAGGAGGTTTTCACCTTTCATGTGAATCCCATCAAAGGCATCAGGCGCTGTGCCCAAACAAACCGCATCAATATCTTTCATGGTGAGTCCTGCATCTTTGAGTGCCATTTCAACAGCCAAAGAAGCCAGCTCGCCAGTAGACTCTTGAGCACGACGTACAAAACGAGTCATTCCAGCACCAATACAAGCTACTCTATTATTCATTTTAGTCATGTTGATCTCCTTTAGGCTTCTAAAACAGCAACAGCACAAGAATCAGTGGGCAACCCACGCCATCCATGTACCATGGCTTTTTTAGCATTGTTAATCTGACGTGTACCAGCATGACCTCGTAATTGTTGTACGGCATCATAGATACGCGCGCCACCATTGGCTTCGAATAAATCACCCATACCAAGGACACCACCATCAGGGTTGATTCGTTCGAGTTGATCTTTTTCAAGGCCCAAAGCATCCATGTGCATGAGAGCACGATGGGCATAGAGATCAGAAACATAAAGAGCGTCACAATCTTTAGCATGGCTAATTTTAGCTTCATTAAATGCCATTGTTGCTGCTGCTTTTGTTCCTTCAGAAATATTATGTGGGCGTCTTTCAATTATAGAGTTGCCACTTGTCCAACCCACACCACTAACACAAACAGGAGCTTTCGCGCTCTTAACCACTTCTTCTGTTCCCAGAACAATGGCGACTGATGCATCAGCATGACGGGCAATCATATTTTCTGTTAAGGGTTCTGCTACAGGTCGTGCACCCAATACATCTCCGGTTGTGAGATTTGTTCCATAAGTGGCATTTGAGTTAGCTAAGGCATTTTTACGCATTTGCACAACCACGTTAGCCACATCTTCTTTAGTATATTTGCCATCAGCTAAAAGCTGTTGCATTTCTATGCCGGCTAAATAGTGAGGGGAAACACCCAAACGATTAAATGTGGGATCATAAGCAAAAGAAAGCATTTCATCTTTTGTAAGGATGTTGCTGGCTTTACTATAACCTTCTAAGACTACCATTTTAAATTGACCCGTTCTGAGTTGCATGATCGCAGAACCAAGGCCATGGAGGAAATCACCACAAATGGTGTAAACGGATTTCTTCACAACACCTAATTGATCAGGCACGTACTCATCTGAAATAGAGTAACCAGAAACAAAATCTTCTTCAACACTAACGGCGCCATCAAGTTGATCGGCTGTTATACCAGCATCAAGATAGGCTTGACTTGCTGCGCGTGCAATGAGTTCACGATACGATTGACCACCTGAAGCGGGAAACGTGCCGCATAACCCAATACCCATGACAAATACTTTCATATTGTTCTCCTTGTGTTCGGTTATCGGTTAAAATCTAAGTTGATTTCTGTTATCAGTGCGACTGCCTTGGGTCAAGTGATGGGAACAAGATAAATATCAGGTAATTTAGTCTGTATCTCATTGATATTAAAAGAAATATCCAAACGAAAAGTGGATGCGGTATTTTGGTTCGCCAGGTTGACGATCTAGAATAAAGCCCCAGTCTAAACGAATGGGACCAATGGGCGTGAAATAGCGCAAGCCAACGCCAGCGGATTCTCTGATATCACTTCTCGTTAAGAGATTAACATCATCACCAATCACACCAGCATCAAAGAAACCAGCAATCTTAACAGCATCAGTCACGCGATATTGGAGCTCACCATTATAGATCATCATAATAGTACCACCAGAAGGATCAATGGCATCTTCGGCAAAACCACGAACGGTATCCGCACCACCCATAAAGAATAGCTTATTAACAGGAATACGGGGATTACTACTAATATCAAATGTGTGCCAATAACGAAACGTGTTTACAAGAGTAAATCTTTTGAGAAAACCGTAATAGTGATTAATATTAAACTTAAATGTGTTAAAGTTATTAGAGACACTTTGCAGATCAGTATTTAATTCATTTTGCGTGAGCACATAAAAACCTCTTTGCGGATCTGAAAAATTATCACGGTAATCTAAAAGCAAAGACATTTGAAATTCATTAAAAGTGTTATCAAATAAGGAATCGCCTAACTGAGCGACATCAGATTCAGATTCAATCACTTCTGTTTGCGATACTTGTTCTTTAAATCCAAACGTCCAATGGGCACCAAAATTTTTCAACGTACTGGCAAAGCCACCATAACTAAAAGCTGTGTAATACACTTCATCTTCATATTGACCAAAACCTTGAACAGAAAGATTCCAGCTCGCACCAAAAACCCGTGGCGAGAAGAAAGTCATTTCCATGCGATTGTATTTAGGTCCTCCAATGAGGCGACCATTAAGCTGGCGACCTGTGCCAAATAAATTATACTTTGTAAAGTTGAATTCACCGGTAACCAAATGACGACTATCAAAACCACCCTGTATATTCATGGACACAGTCTTGCGTTCTGTAACACTCACAACAAGGTCTATGTCACTGCTTTTTTCTTCAAATCCTATTGGGGTAATGCGAACAGATGTAAAAGAAGCTAAACGACGCAAGTTCAACTGACCATCAAGCATTTTGTCATAAACAAAAGCATCCCCTGCTTTAATTTTTAAATTATTTCTAATGGTTTTTTCTCTTGTTATGAGGTTGCCATCAACAATAATGGAACGAATATGTGCCTTGGGACCCTTTTCTATGTTAAACTGTATGTCCACCCCATCGGGATGCACGCCTTTATCAGCTGACATTTGAGCATAAGCATAACCTTGATTCAAGATGGCATTATATATTTTAGTTTGTGCTTTATCGATTTTATCAGCTCGAAATTTCTTACCTGTTTTTAATTCACTTTCCTTCAGAAGAGCTTCTTCATTTAATGAATCTTCAGAGCTAAACACAATCTTGCTGATATGATATTCTTCTCTTTCTTTTATGCTATATGTGGCTCTCTTTTGATCCCCAAAATCATTTATATAAATTTCAGGATTACTAATCTGCACATTAAAAAAACCATTGCGATGATAAATATCTGTTAACAAATCACGATCATCTATCAGGTTGTCTTCAGAAAAGTATGATCGCTCCATGAGAGTAGATTCTTTACTCTCCATGACTTTTTTCAGTTTCTTGGCACTAATATTTTTGTTTCCAACAAATTTTATGCGCTGCAATTCAACACGCGTACCAGGTGTGATGGTAAATTGCGCTACCACAGACTTTTTATCTGGTTTGATGATTTCAGCCTCAATGAGCGCATCAGGAAAACCACGCAATTCATAATATCGTTTAAGTCTTTTCGTAGCTCTTTTGATGGCGTAACGATCATAAGCGCGTGACTTTTTAAGCCTTGTTACGGCTTTCACATATTGCTTATCAAAATAGGTATCACCTTTGATAACGAGTTTAAAATGCTTGTTTTCACGAACCGTTAAATAAACATCTACCTTACCTGTGTTATCATCAAACTCAAGTCGCCGAGCTTTGACACGTGTTTTGATATATCCTTTTTTAGCATAAAGACTTTGAATGCTTTTCAAATTCTTTTTAAACCGCTTCATGCGAAAACGTGATCCTTGAGAAATTTTATTGCGAATACGTTTATCAGCAATGTTTTCATTACCCTCAATGTAGATATTATCGATACGATAAGTCCGTCCTCTTTTCAGCCTAATCAGTAGATCAACAACTTCATGATCAGCAACCTCTTCCACATCAATGGCAATTTCAGATTGATAGAAACCGTATTTCTCAAGATAGTTATCAATAGCCTTAATAGAATCTGGAATGAGATCCTTATTAAAACCTGTTCCTGGTTGCAGGGGTATTAGTTTTGTAATGTTTTTAGATAAAAAGGGATAATTGCCACGCACATCAAGATTTCGAATTTGTTTGGGTTTGACGATTGTCAAATCCAGTCGATAATTAGTCTGTCCTTTGGGAACAAGGTCATAGTCAAAAGTGGAAAAAATACCGGATTGCTTAAGACGATCGAGCTCAGAAACAAGATTTTCTCGTGAAGTATGTTTCTCTCGGGCAAACTGTAAGGTAGTATCAAGATTATTTCTAAATTCTTCAGGACCTTCATACTTCAGATTAATCTCTGAAAGGTGAACTTGGGAATACCCTACTAAGGGGCACAAACACAATAAAACGAGGATAAAAATGTATCGTCGACATTTCATCATAAAAAACAAGTACTAGGATAAATGTACTAACGATCTATAATACTTAGGGGAATTTGTCTATTAATTAGGGGTCGGGGGTTCGATGGGTCGAGGGGTCGAAGGATCGCGGGGAACTTGGGATATTTGGGTCGCACGTCGCACGTCGCACGTCTCACGTACTACTGGGGCAGCACGCTAGACCTGCCAGAGGCAGGCGCGGCGCTAGACGATAGCACGCTAGCACGCTAGCACGATAGCACGATAGCACGCTCCCTAAGATCTATACTTCCTCATCAACAATAGCAACTGTATCACCTGATGAACCACTTGCCTCATCTAGAGATATCATACTACCTGAAATGCTAATTTCCCAGTCTTGAGTATATACCTCACCATTCTCATCTTCTAGAATAGTGTTTATCGTATTAGGCTCCTCAAATTGCCATGTTCCCGTATAGACCTCTTCATCATCTAAAGTAACACTTAATGTTCCTGAGGTATCTCCAGAAAAAGTCACTGTAATAGCCGTCACATCTGTATCACAGGATGAGTCAACAACATCACCTGCATCAGCATAATCGAGCGCATCATCCGCTACATGATTAACTTTAGAACCAACTTGATCTAAAGGCGTGCTGGATCCTGAAAAACTAGAACAGCCTGTTATGATTGATCCCAGATCAGAATCTTGATCAATTTCTAAGGTCTGACCTACCAAGCTAGAGAAATCAAGGTCTCCATCAGGACTATTGTCATTACCGGTTCCACCACCACAACTGATCAATGCCATTGTGACTATAATAAAGAATACAGAATACGTAATTGTTGTTATTTTCATAAGATCTCCCATGTTATGCCCATTAATATTTAGTAACACCCAAATGCAGTTAACTATTATGCAATTTGAGTGCCAAATATTCTGTGGCGCTTGCTAGGTAATGTTACGTTTGTTTATCGAGATTGTGACAAGGTGGGGGATGGGGACGAGGGGTCGGGGGGTCAAAGGATCGATGGATCGAAGGTTCGATGGGTCTATGGGAGAGATGGGGCGCAAGGCTTAAGACTTAGGGTTGGTTGTCATCCCTGCGGAGGCAGGGATCCAGTCTTAGTTTCTATTTCCTGGATTGCTTCACCATTCGCTACGCTCAGGTTCGCAATGACGAATTCTAGATTCCTCCGCCTAAGGCGGACGGGAATGACAGTACGCTAGACGTCGTAAGACCCTGAGCTTGTCGGAAGGGCAAGTCTCACGCGGACTTTGTACGCTAGACGATAGACGCTAGACGCTAGCACGCCCCTAATAGGCCTCAAAATGCAGACTCACATCAAAGCGATAGCGATTGCGCCCAACTACATCTTTGGCCGCGATGAGATAAAAATTATCCAGCACTTGATAGCGAAGCTCAAAAGCTCTTTCTGGATCATTGATGCCTAAATCTGTGGTAAAACTAATATCAAAACGGTTAGAAAGTTTTTTACCCACTGCCAAACGTTGGACAGTCTCTTGAGGGCGATCATGACGCGCTGAAACTTGTACACGGTCAATACCAGAAAGTTTTTGTAAAGGATTTGCTAATATCGTGGCCAACTGACTAATGGCAGCAGTCCGTGTAAAATTTTGTCGGTCACTCTCTGTCAACTGATCCGGAGTTTGCCCATAAAAAACAAGCGATAGAATTTCACGATGATCTAGAGCTGGCGTGGCATATAAACGTAAACGCAAGTTTTCTGCCTTACCATCCAAGTTAGCAGCAATATTATACCCCTGGATCTCTTTACGCGCTGTGAGCGATACTTGAGGAAAGATACCTGATCCTTTTTTAAATTGGGCAAAGCCTGTCGCATCATCAAAGGTAATCCCCAAAGCGTGAATTTGTCCGCCTAAGAAATCCATTTGCCCTATGAAATCTGGTTTTGCAAACGAACCGTGCATATCTAAGTCAAGATTCAGTTCAAGATCAGCTAAATTATTCTGTATAAGCATGTCACCAGTATTGGTAACTTTTACATTATAACGTGTTGTGAGCGGCAATCCTGCTAATGTATCTTTTTCTTCTTCCAGTAAATCTGGTGCAATGGGCTTAATAAAGAAGTTTGTGATCACAAAATTACGCGTCCACTGCCCTTCGACAATATTCATATTCCCTGACAATGTCATGGGATAGGATCCTTTGAGGCGCATATCCAAATCAATGAGTAATGAGAGATCGCCAAAAAGATAGAATGGGACTTCATTACCTTTAATCAACAAATCAGCACCAGTCACTTTTTCATAGTCTGTTGTGATATAACCCTTTAACGTCATCGGGGCATCATCATAATCAAAAGCAAAGTTATCAAAATGTATTTTATTACCATTAAAACGCAAAACACCGATCATATTTGATAATTCTGATTCTACATTGCGAAACTTGACCACATCTTTATTTAAAGTCACCTTACCAAACACATTGGGTTTAAAAATATTGCCCTTAAGTGTGAGATCAACATCAATGGGGGTTTCTGTTTCTGAAATAAAGGGATTGTAATCGACAAGTGGCGTAAAATCGACTCCCCCCTTTACCTTGAGAGCAGAATTACTCTCAAAACCAACAGCACCATCAAGGACAACACGTCCCTGCCCTATGGTCACATCAAAACCACGAAAGACAAAAGCCTTGCTATGATAGTTAAACCCTGCCCTTTTATTCAGTTCAATGCTCCCGTCCTGCGAGTGAATGTAGAATTTGCTGATCTGACTTTGCATTTTAGAAAGAAAAGGATCTTTGGTGTGATACGTTAAATCTCCATTTCCGGTTAAAGCAGATTGCTCAGGAATAACGGGAAGAACTTGTGAAAAAATATCAAGATTCAAATCTTGTGGATGAAATTTCATGTGAACAATATCTTGATTAACCTTTTCATAATGCCCACTCAGTTTAAGTCCAGGAATAACTGTTCCTGAAAATCGATACCCATAGTCATCAAAGTCAAAAATCAAACCTGTTGGCGAGATAATTGTTTTTTCCGGATCACTCATTTCAATAGTTATTGGCTTAATGATAGCTTGGCGTTTATTAATTTTTGTTGTAAAATCAACGAAACCTACTTTTCTATCCCAAAAAGTAAAATCTTTCGCCAAAAAGTGACCTGTAGCAGACACCACGCCTTTGTTACGTGTCAGGTTAAACTCACCACCAATCATACCATCTAAACGTTTTGAGTTGAGAAGCTTTTTAATATTAATATTTTCAAATTTTGATTTGAGGTGCATGACCTGAATCATTGGCTTAAACACATTGTTCACATCTATACTCAATGTGCTTGTTCCCACATCACTACCAGCACTGTTAATCGTAAAATCGAGTTTTTTGTTTTGTATGGTAAGCTTGCCGCGCGCTTTTCCAAAATTGAGAAACTGATACATGGCATTATCAGATGTCATGTCCACATAAATGTTTGGATTTTTGAGTTTGCCCGTTACCATGCCAGACGCTTGAGCCACACAGGGAATATTAATACTGGAAAAGAAACGCACAACCGTGTGTATGTCAATATCGGTTGCTGTAAAACTGGTTTGCGTTGTGAGATTCTTT
>Ga0233437_1006507_pt1 | contig 11875 bp, 7 predicted proteins | sample SI_122_August201_FD_182714 | JGI IMG/M metagenome (GOLD analysis project Ga0233437, IMG submission 182714) | Seawater microbial communities from Saanich Inlet, British Columbia, Canada - SI_122_August2016_200_MG | ecosystem: Environmental > Aquatic > Marine > Inlet | place: Canada: British... | reverse complement strand
CCATCGTCATTCTGCTCCTAAACACCGGTCTAAGACTATCGGAACTGGGAACGCTGCGCCTTGAAGACATCGATCTCGCAGAACACAATGGCTATCTTGAGATTGCAGGCAAAGGACGCAAAGAGCGGGTGGTGCCGCTCAATCTCAAAGCCCGCAAAGCCATGCAGAACTGGCTCCAGGTGCGCCCGGAGATCGCTGCGCATGATGCGGTTTTCATCACCCTGGAACAATCTGCAAATGGAAGCTTGTGCGACCGCTCAATACAACGAATTGTGCGCCGGTTTGGTGAGCAGGCCGGTTTGCCAAATCTCATTCCCCAAGTCCTGCGGCACACCTTTGCCAAGAATTTAGTGGATGCCGGGGTTTCTTTGGATGAAGTCGCTGCGCTGTTAGGCGTTGGCTTGACTGCTGTCTGGCATTATGCTGTGATCGCAACTAAAGACCTGGAAGCAGCCGTCGAAAAGATCAGCAGCGGAGGCGAGTATGTATAACCCGGTTAGGTTTCAAGAAACCCAACACGAGCATCTTTTTCGGCTGACAGGTTCACCGCGCGGCAATGTCTTTTTGGGCGCTAGTATGCGGCGGGTGAGAATCATGAGGGCTGCGCTTCGTCACCGGCTCAATGCACAGAAAACTCTATCGCCTGGTGAACTGAGAGCAATCATGCACGCATCGAACTGCCCTTTCTGGCTGAGTGAATTGAGCGTCGAAGAACTGATGGATGCTCTGGCAGTCAAGTTGGAAGGCAGCATGATAGTGCCCACTTCGTTAATTCAATTGCTGTTGATCGCTGAGCCGCGCACATCCACTCTCCCTTGGGATAGAGGAAGGCAACACCCCACACTTGTAAGGAAGAGAGTACACGGGAAGGGATTCGTGCCAACAGCAGCACTACGATATGGGATTTTTAGTGTGAGTTGGTGATGCTGCGAATCGCTCAATCCGCTATCTGGCGATCAGATAGGGCACATTATTTTGGGGTTGTGAGAACTATTGCATGGGGGGAATGGGATGGGAGTAATCGTGCAGCCACCCGGACATATTTCTCACCCCCATCCAGACAAAAGAAGGTGGGGAGAGGGTTAATGGAGCAGGCACAAGCGGCCTACTTAGAGCACTTTTTTGGTCAAATGACTAATATCCTGGCCTCAACGGCCTACTTATACCAATTGCTTGCCTTTAGACCATGAATCTTCGCTGTGGGTATGATGCAAAACTGTCGGGAATATAGCTTTTTTGAGGAAAAAACGGCGATGCATCCCTTAGGGAACAAGTCACCGACACTTTTGCGCTGTACCCTTAGCCAAATCGATTCATGGTGTATAAGATGGCAATTGGTATTATACCCTCCAAAGGCATGTCAGGAGCAAAAATTCAATGCTGGATACCAATACACTACGATATTTGCCAGATGTCCATATCGCTAATTCAAACGGCTTGAGCGGACGTTCAGATAGGCGTAGTCGTGAGATTGCAGTACTTTGGCTAGTCGCACAAGGCCACACGCTTCGAGTAGAGATTCAATGGATTGTTTCAACACATTTTGGAATCAATCATCGAAGTGGCGCGTTAAGAGGTGTCATTCCTGGTTTGACTGACAAGGGATTACTTCATTGTGAGAGCCTGCCAGTACCAGGGGTGCGCAGTTACGGCATGTTGAACATGGATGCCGTTCATCTTACCAACGCTGGTCGGGAACTGGCCAGTGATCTTGGCTGGTCAGTGAAAGAGACTGAACTGGAACGCATGAAACGCCTGCATGAAAAGAACAAAACGGAGAACGAACACACGGCTGCGGTGCTGGCTTTTACGTACCAAGCGAGGCTTCGAGGATGGAAAGCGGGCGTGATGCCGAAGTCAGCGACAAGCAATTATCGCTACGCCCCTGATGCTATTGTAGCCAAAGGCGACCGGGAGTATCATGTCGAGATCGAACTGTCTTGGAAGATCGCCGACCCCAAGTGGCGGAACATGGCGCGGCATAGAAGGGTGGTCGCGTTATGTGCCAGGCACGAGAAACACCAGCAGATGCTCGTTGGGGATGCTGAAAGCGTTATCGGGGCAAACGCAACGATTGTCGCCACAAATCTGCGAACGTTGTTCAAGGATATTCAGAAAGAACCTCTGGGGGAATTGTGGCTGGAGCGATGGTAAAAAATCCTACTGTGTATCATGCCATTCTACTTTCAACATTTCAAAATCCATCCCCCGTAAAAATAGAAAATGGCAGGCAATTTCAGTATCATGTTAATAGGGCATATTTTTGCATAAAGCTTCATGTGGTCGCAGAGAACTCCGCTGGACCATGGTTGAAGCTATCTGGTGCGCTGTGCGCCGTGATCCCAACTGGAAAACTCAGTTCGAAGTTTTGGAAAAACGCAAGCACCCCAACCAGGCCATTGTCGCCATTGCTCACAAGATGCTGGTCGTAGTCTAGCATGTACAATCCAAACAAGAACCTTGTCGTCACTCCCAGGATGAATACCTGGCTAACAAGATGATTTCTTGGTCTCAGCGTTTAGGTGAAAAGGCTTCAAGGAATGACCCGCCAACAGTTTGCCAAGTACGGCTTGCTTCGTCTTGGCGCTGGCCAAGATCTTGAGCGCATTGATGAGGTGCTGTCTCTCAAACCTAAATTGAAACCCCCTCAATAGTCCCACCCCTTGGGATTTTTCATCAGGCTCCACTTATCAGTCTACCACGCTGGTAGGCGTAGTGGGCTTTAAAGACTCCTAAAAAAAGATCCCTCGGCACACTCTACTTTGCTGCCGAAGACTCTCCTATCGATGTATCTTTTCGCTACGCCTTCTCTTCTACTCAATTTTTATCTTTACTCTTGACTACTGCACTAATCGGTATTTGGCATCCCTTCATCATTCTCTATATCGTGAACACTGATCGGTTTTTCTTATCAAGCATCCCTCACATGTTCACATTTTCTGGCAAATTGACTCATTTGGTAATAATCTACTCGTCCGGAGTGTTCTGCCCTTCACTCCTGTGGTCGGAGAATGAGAAATGAGGGATTCCACAAAAATATTTGCTGGGCCTTGTTAAAGCTGCTTGGCGTAGAGTCCGAGCTGATACGGTCTGGAAAAAGCGCTTCGAAGTACTCACCCGCAATTAGGGTTCGATATATTCCATCAACCAAGATTCAAATTGTCCGTATGTTACTTCTTCACCAACCAATTGTGTAGTTGATAACGATTCCGTATTTCTGCATTCGCGTGGGGGAGTACCGCGGATTTCCTTTACTGCAATCGTACGGCCTGACCTGGCTTCAATAAGTTTTACGGTAACCTGATATTGTTTCCGAACTATGTCGGGCGGGGGAGTGTATGGGCAAGTCTGAATATTTATTCTTTCCTGTGGACCCACACAAACTATCAACTGAGTAGACTGAATTGCGAGAGGTTTATATTCATTGGGTAAGCTTTGATACCATTTATTGGTGCTATGAGTGCTTCCAAAATCTGAAAATATTATGACTGGGTGCTTTCCAGGTGTCTGATTATACTCAGCCGCATCCAGGACTCCCTCACCTTGAGTACAAATCCCGGAGAAAGCCTCTAGGACAACATCTTCGCTATGGATTCTAGCATTGATCCAGCTAGCTAACTTGTCCAAAAAATCCGGAGACATCCCATCTGCGTTTGAGAGATCCGCATTATCCAAATTAGCATTCTCGAAAGATGCACCAATTAGGTTTACACCAACCATGCTAGCACCCTGAAAATTGGCGTTGTTTGCGGCAGCTCGATTTAACATAGCATCATCTAAAACGGTATTCTCAAAAATTGAATTCTTCATATTTGCTGCAGCCAAATTCGCTTCTTTTAGATTTGATCCTGTGAAATTAGTACCTATCAAGATTGCCGAAACCATGTTGGCACCTGAAATATCAAGATCTAACAAAAATACGTTTTCCAGATTGGCGCCCGAAAGGTTCGCTCTTACAAGTCTCGCATCCTGAAAATGAACTTGGCGTAAATCAAGTCCTGAGAGATTCGCTTCGCTCAGATCAGCACCACTAAGTGTTGCGCCATCAAGAATTACAGAGCTCAGATCCACACCTGTTAAATTTGATTCTGATAGATCCGCTTGCAACAGATTCGCAGCAGATAAATCAACACTCTGCAAATCCTGACCACTTAGATTTGCTTCACTCAAATTTACACCTGTAAGGATTGCATCGCTGAGAATTGCAGTACTAAGATTGGCACCAGACAAATCGGCTCCGGAAAGATTGGCACCTGAAAAATCTACACTCTGCAAATCCTGACCACTTAGATTTGCTTCACTCAAATTTGCACCTGACAGAATTGCACCGCTGAGAATTGCAGTACTGAGATTGGCACCCGACAAATCGGCTCCGGAAAGATTGGCACCTGTGAAATCGATATTCTGCAAATCCTGACCGCTTAAATTCGTATTCCTGAGAATTGCTTCCACCAAAACAGCTTCAATGAGAGTAACTGATCGAAGATCTACACCGGTTAGGATAACTTTGGATAAGTTAGCTCCAAACAAATTAGCGGCTTCTAAATCAAGGCTTTGGATATTTTTACCAGCAAGATTAGCTCCGCTTAGATCTGACTCACGAAGGATTGCTCTTATCATACCAACGGTTCTTAAATCCATTCCAGCAAGATTAGACCCAGTAAGATCAGATGAAGAAAGGTTTGCTCCATTGAGTGTCGATCCTTGAAAATTTTGGCTAGTGAGTTTGGAGCCAATCAAGTTGGCATCTTGGAAATTTACACCATTTATAACTACATTAGTGAGATCACATCCAGCAAGTATGGCATCCGACAGATTTGAGCCGGAAAGATTAACACCATTCAAATCAATGTTCTCTAGATTCTTTCCTGTAAGATTCGTTCCACCTAAATCAGCGTTTTGCAAAATGACATCTTCAAATTCAACAGTGGTGAGATCTATGCCCGAAAGATTAGCATTGGACAAGTTAGCTTCTGAGAGATCAGCTCGCTCAATATTTACCGTTTGCAGATCCTGACCGTTGAGATTTGTCCCGCTTAGGTTAGCATTGTAGAGGGATGCACTAGTTAGGATAGTCGTCCTCAGGTCAACCCCAGAAAGATTGGTGGCAGATAAATCAGCCCCGGAAAAGTTAACATCGCTAAAATCATATTGTCGCAAGTCACGTCCAGATAAATCGGCGCTTGAAAAATCTGCACCCGGCCTTATGATCAAAGAATTTGAAATAGCAATGATTACACCAATAATAACTAAAAAAGACACGCCGAAAAACCCAATTGCGACAGATTTCCTTTTTGGAGCTTTACTCAAGACCACCTTTTTGGAGTGCTTCTGCGACACGATTTCCTTATCAGGTAATTGCTCAACCACTTCATTTGACCCCAAATCATCATCTATTTCGAATGTGCCTTCGTCGATCGCCCGTCCTTCAAATACATCCTCTAATGTTTTCCAAAGCTGATAGGGATTTCGAAAGCGATCAATTGGGTTTTTCTCCAGGCACTTTAGCACCACAACCTCAACTTCGGGAGGAATATCAGGGTTCAAATCTCGCAATGAAGGTGGTTCCAAGAAGATTTGTTCCCAGAGCACTTTGTCTGTTGCGTTGCCAGATATTTCAGCATGTTCGCCCGTAAAGGGATGTTCTCCTCCACTTAGAAGCTCGAATAGTATTACCCCTAGGGCATAGACATCAGCTTGAGGCGTTAACTCATCCATCCGGCGAGCCTGTTCAGGAGACATGTACGCAGGATTTCCAGTTGTACCGATTGCAGTTGTAGCAGCTTCGCTCAACCGAGTCATCTCCAGACCGGACAGTTTGACTTGTCCATCTTGGATAATGATAATATTTTCTGGACTTACGGCACCATGCTCCACTCCTCGCTTACTAGTATATTGCAACGCATCGATCACTGGATTCAGAAATTCTCGAATCTGCTGGAAGGAAAAGGGCGCTCCAGTGTCAAATATCTTAAGTTTCAGTGATTCCCCTTCAACAGATTCTGTTAGCATAAAAGCCATCCGACCTTCTTGTTCCAAACTGTAAATCTGTACATTATTGGGATGCTGCAACTTGGCTAATTGCTGCGCTTCATGCTGAAACCGACGCAAGAATATTTTGTCAGTTGCTAGATTTTCAGGCAATATTTTCATGGTCAAGTTTACTTGGCGCCGTTCGTCCCACACTTTGTAATCTTGGGTAATGCCACCACCGCCAAGAAATTTATCCACCCGATAGTGGCCAAGCAATGTTTTCCCAGTAAGTTCTGTCATGAGTTTTACCTATGATCCTGAAGTTTAGTTCTCAGTATGGTTTATGCGACCCGTCTGTAATATCCGAACGGAAAGGGTATTCGCAGCGATGGCGACCAGACCGCTTACACCAAGTTGTTCAAAAATATGATAGCAGCTTGAGATATGACTGATTAGATTAGGCATACATTATCTTATTAGTGGGTTACGTCATCTGAACACCGAAATCCGAGGTAATTCCAAGAAGTACTGATCTTGTTCCTATAAGCAGAGCGAAGTCCCTTAACATCAAAGCCCCATGAACCGCCCCGAATGACGCGAAAATTTCCAGATGCCGGACCTTGCGGATTATTTGTTGGAGAATTTTTGTAATAATCTTCAGCATACCAATCTACCACAAATTCCCCTACATTGCCTGCCATGTCATACAATCCATATCCGTTTGCACCGTAGGTACCAACTCTTATTGTATCTGTATTATCACATCCCAAACTGTCATCATATCTCGCACTATTTGTTGCCCCAGGCTCGCATACTGGGTACTCATCTCCCCACGGATATTCTTTTCCTCCCAGGCCACCCCGCGCAGCTTTTTCCCATTCTGCCTCCGTCGGCAAACGCCTGTCAGCCCACTCACAGTAATCTACCGCATCATTCCAGCTCACGTTGATAGCCGGATAATCATCATATATTGGATGCCCATAATATTTTGGGCGATGGGATGAATTTGAAGGACGCGGTGCGGTACAAATGCCTGCTTGCACACATCTCGCATACATCTCGTTTGTCACTTCCGTCTGGTCCATCCAATAAGCATCCAGATACACCAGGTGGACAGGTCGTTCATTTTCATTTCCATTTTCACTTCCCATCTCGAACTCTCCCGCAGGCACATATACTTGCACCATACCGTCTATTGCAGATACTTGTGTGGAGCCAATCCTAAAAGTTGGAGGTGCGGTTGCGTTTAGCGTGGGTGTATTCGACAGTATGCTAGTATTTGCCGGCGTCATCTCCGTGGCGACCCAGGCTAAGGGGCCAACGCGTTCTACGCCACGGCCAAACAGAATTGTCAGACTCAATACGAAGAATATCCCGAGTGCTGCAATCCAACCCCACAAAGGAAATTTGTTCAGTTTGCTTACTTTGTCACCAGCCTCACTGTTTTCAGGTCGGGTTTCTTTTTCTGGGAACTCGATTCCTAATTCATTGTAGGTGATTCCCGGTTTATCGGGGAGTAGCTTTGGAACATCGCCTCTATCCCCCTGCCCCTCAAACGCATTTTCTAAGGCTGTCCATAACTTTATAGGATTCTGATAGCGATCAGAAGGATTTTTTTCCAGACACCTAAACACTACTGCTTCAACTGCGGAAGTGATCTCCGAGTTCAAACTGCTAACAGAAGGTGGCTCTAAAAATATTTGTTCCCAGAGAATTTTTTCAATGATGTCGCCTTTGATCTCAGCATGTTCGCCTGTAAATGGACGCTCTCCTCCACTAAGCAATTCAAACAATATCACCCCCAGAGCATACACATCTGTTTGGATTGTCAGGTCATCCATCCGACGCGCCTGTTCGGGAGCCATGTAGGCTGGATTGTGCGTAGCCCCCAATGTAATTGTAATTACTTTTGCCAGCCGGGCCATGTCCAAGCTGGCCAATTTAACGTGACCTCCCGGATTTATGACAATGCCCTCGGGCTCGACGCCACCATGCTGCATACGCTGTTTATGCAAATATTGAAGTGCATTCAAAACGGGGTTTAGGATTACTTGTACTTGCTGGAATGAAAACGGCGCGCCAGCGTCAAATATCTTCAGTTTCAATGATTCCCCCTCAAATAATTCTGTCAACATAAAAGCTAACCGACCGTCTTGCCCCAAACCGTAGAATCGCACGAGATTGGGATGTCTCAAATCAGCCAACTGCTGGACTTCACGTTGAAAGCTTCGTAGGAAAATCCGGTCGGTGGCCAGTTTTTCGGGCAGCACACGCATAACCAAATCTATCTGAATCTGCTTATCCCAAACCCAATAATCCTGTGTGATTCCACCACTGCCAAGATATTTTTCTACCCGATAACGGCTAAGAATTGTTTTTCCCGTGAGGTCCATACTTTGTTTTCCCTCTGTAATGTGCATTCCCCTTCATTATACTTGACTTGAGCGTAATTGATTTCATGGTGTAGGTGCTAACGACGATGCAAACAGATATACTTCCGTGATTCCTGATTTGCTAGAGAATTGCCAGGAGGCTGTCTCTACATAAGATGTCTGTAACCAAGTTGTTTCGGAGCGCTGTCGCGACCACTCGAAATTGGCATCCCGCACAAACCATAATCGAGCATGATTGTTTTTCAGCGATTGAAATAAATCCAGATTACGTTGAATTAACGGAAGTTCTTCGCTTTCGATCGGTATTACTGCCGATTCGATATCCACTAAGCTGAACCAGTGAACTGGAAAATCGCCATAGTTTAGCGTATACAACCACAGAGGCTCGTTGTAATCACCTACTACAATAGCATCTCCCGGCTCATAATGTGTACGAATGTGTTCAATAGCATTAACGTAATCTATCCGCTGAGAATAATAAGCGGGATCAGCGCCATATACTTTCAACATTGCGAAGGGCCAAAGAAAAGCTATTCCCACTAAGAACCAGTATCTATTCAGCCATTTTTTTCTCTTGAATGCAGACGGTGTGTGCCGCAATCCCAGCGCGGAATATGTTACCAACAATAACGTCCCTAATAGAAAAACACTTGTCACAAGTGGCTTTACGATAAAATTCCTCGCCCAGGCAATATCCCAGGGGATGCCTTGAAATATCAAGCGCCAATGCCAGTGAATAGCCGAGTAGCGCGGGTCCCAGATCGCCGGGCCGGAGATCATACGAGAACCAACCTGTGCTAAAGATTGAGAATATGCTTGCGGATGGATCGTCATTCCGCCGATCTGGATCAGCATACCAAATGAGATTAGAAATACAACCATTCCCTTATCAAACCACCTATTCGAGCACCAAAGCGATTCAATAATAGGGGCCGCTGCGATGGTCATTAGGGGAAGTGCCGGTAGGATGTATCGCAAACCCCAATTAACTGCCCCCCACCACAGGTCATCGTAAAATAACGCCTGTGTGACTATCAACCCCAACAACGTGCCCCAGGCCAGAATGTGTATCTGCCAATGTTTTTTCCAGGTTAACAACAAAGCTGGTATAGCAAGAAACAAGACTGGCGAGTAAAAGAATATGCCTTTTCCTGGGCTTAGCAGCGGGCCGACAAGGGCTTCCAATAGCGCTGTATGCGGCTGGAAAAATTGTGTTAACAACACCGTATTGTAATAATAATGCCAAGAGAACTTGTAGAATGGGCCTTCGGGAGAGACGACAAAAGGGACCAACAATATTCCAACGAAAATAATTGCTCCCCATAAACTATGCCGAGACAGTATTTCACTTGTCTGCTGAAAAGGGTGCAGAATTAATACAAGGAAGATTGTTGGTGCTGCGGAGAAGATCGTATTCTTGGTAAGGATGCCTGCAACGAAAAAAAGCCCCATGGCAATCCAATAAATGAGGCGCATCCTGGGGGCAGAATGCTGAGAAATCGCCAACACTAAAAATAATACCGCGCCAGTAAGGAAGAACATCCCCAGGGTGTCACGGAAAAAAGTTTCAGCGTAAGGCCAGGCGGCAGTTCCCATGCCAAAGGCCAGAGCGGCAAGTAGGGCGGTAACATGCCTGAAACCTGACACACGCACTATCACAAAGACGAGAACGCCGGTAAGTGCGGTGAGGTAGATATTGAGTAAAAAGATGGTCTGCGCGCCGCCGGTGTGGAGTAGCAGGGCTATCTTGTAAATCGCCGCGCCTAAAACGGCCTGTGCCGGTTCGACATAGTCATAGTTGCCTTGCAGACGCTCATTGCCGTACATCTGCGGGACGACTAGTTCGCCGAATTTGGCCAGGTTTTGTGCCGCACTGATAAGGTGCTGCTCATCGTCGGAGATGAAGGTTCCGTTGAAGGTGAGGGTGTAAATGAACAGAAGCAACGAGAAAGTTGTTATTCCATATCGCAAAGATATAGAGTGTTTTATTGGTAAATTACAGAAGATAAGAATAGACGAGGGAAGCCAGCTTTCACTAGCTTTTTTCGCAGGCGCAGAATCTGGCGTTTGAGTCTCAATTGTGATGCCTGCAACTTCAACATTAGAATTCATATTCAAATACTTGCAAAACAGCTTCAAGCTTACTGTTGAGAGATAACAAATTTTTTTCGCTAAGTTTATCTCTGAAGCATCCTACTTGCCCCGAACGACGATGTGAGCCTAAATCTTCTTGCTGTTTAGGCCGCGATCTCTTGTAGATTTCTTGAACTATATCTTTTTCCATAACGATATATTTTACAAGGTGGTCAATAAGGTATTCATAATTATTGATCAAATCCTCATACTTAAGAATAACACTTCGCTCGCATACACAAAAGAGTTCATACAAGGTTGTAAAATTTTTTGACATCCCATCTGCATATCCTAAAACATACTCGTCTAGTGATTGTGCAAGTATTTTTTCCCTTTGGATTTCCTGTTGTTCTCGTATTCTTTTTACCGGACTGAAGTCATGGGAATACCCAAATGAATAGTAAGATGAGACTAAGATGTCTCGGGGATCTCTCACAAAGAAAATCGAAATTTTATCTCGTATGAATTTGTGTTCAGAAGTAGGTGCAATCAGCAGTTTATTAACAGTAGATGTTGGGTCACTATTAGAAATCCTTATTGGGCCATAAATGAACCCTCTACTTCTGAAATCTAATTTCTGATAGTCCACCAATCCGTTATATATTTGAGCTTCATAATCAACATGTTGTAATCCTTTTACATTTTTCAGAATATAACCGCCAAAAAGACTACTTGCACACTTGTGAAACGTGTAAAAGTATACTGATTCGGGTGCTTCTTCGTAATAGCATCCCTTTGTATAAGCAGGCAAAGTATTGTCATATTGAATGTCATCCGGGGAATCAACTCGCATCATTTACTTAGTCGCTTAGATCATTATGCCAATTCTGAATAATTTGTGATACACAACATGCCAACGCATATATCTGCGAGTTTTCGCAGCGATTTCTTGTTGCGTTACAACTCTTCCAATATACTTTTGGCGCAATTGATCCATTTCTTTCCAGCCAACTTCTTCAAGAAGCAAGGATGATTTTTGTTGATTGTGTACCCGAAATGCGCCCAGAAAACACGGTAACCGCTCAAATTTCGCGCCAACTTTCTGAAAACGTAATAATAAATCCCAATCCATTGCAAACTGCAAAGATTCGTCAAACTGTCCTCCTACTCTTTCCCATATTTGGCGTCTCCAGAACAGGGTTTCTTGAGGAATATAATCTACCCACAGCAACACATCATCATCATGGGGTGGCAAAACCCAGCGGCCAATCTCATTTTCAGTCTCATCAATAAGTATCCGATGCCCATAAACAACATCAACGTTAGGATGAGTATCAAAAAAATGTGCCACAATATTTAGCGTTCCCGGCATTAGCAAATCATCAGAATTTATATAGGCCATTATATCGCCGGTCGTACCTTTAAAAGCCATATTT
>Ga0233437_1006504_pt1 | contig 11878 bp, 10 predicted proteins | sample SI_122_August201_FD_182714 | JGI IMG/M metagenome (GOLD analysis project Ga0233437, IMG submission 182714) | Seawater microbial communities from Saanich Inlet, British Columbia, Canada - SI_122_August2016_200_MG | ecosystem: Environmental > Aquatic > Marine > Inlet | place: Canada: British... | reverse complement strand
ATGATAAAAGACTTCCTGAAGGACAAGGAAGAGATCCCGGCCATCCGGATCATGATGTCCCAAGGTGGGTGAAGCGGCCCGTCACTGGGAATGGCTCTGGATGAGTCAAAAGAAGACGATCAGGAATTTGATGACAGAGGTATCAAATTTGTTGTTGAAAACTCACTCTATGACCGGGTGAAACCCATAAAGGTGGATTATGTGACCTCCGCCATGGGATCCGGTTTCAACATTATGTCAAACATGCCGGTGCAGCCTTCTGGATGTGGTTCTTCCTGTAGTTGTTAGCGAAAACCGGTGGGAAATCAAAGCATCCTCTGATTGTCGTGCCTAAGGGCATGTTTCATGAAGAGGATGTTTTTTTTGGTATCCTCCCCCTATCCCCTAAAAAGCGCCCAACTGACAGGCGTTGATTTTAATACTCAGGTGTTCACAGGCGGAAGATACCGCCATCTTTGTCAACCCCAGTTTTTTGGCAATTTCCCAAGCCTTTTCGCAGGATAACCGGTTGTCTGTGAGCTCTTTCAAAATGCAGGTCTCCAGTGCCTCGGAAACCGTTTCAGCCGGTTTTACAATCCGTTTATCCGGCTCATATCCAAAAAGTCCCAGTTGACACTTTCTAAGACGCAGTTCCAGCAGATCCGCTGTTTTTCCCACAAGCCCGGGTGTCACACCCAGTTCTGATGCAACCTTAAAAGCCACTGCGCAGGGAAGCTTTCCATCTGCGGCCTGCTGTTTCAGTGCCTCAATAACACGGGGATCGATTTCACTGTCTGAGGGGTGCTTTCGAGCAAAATGCCCATCTTTATCTTTCATCATGCCGTTTCCTCCTGCCTTTTTTGTTCCCTGATACCACAGTAATGGGAAAAAATGCAACGAAATGCCTCTTTATGGCGGCCTACCCCTTTACACCCATCTGGAATTGCGGTATCACTTTGCTAGTTAACGAGGAGGGAATCTTGATTAAAGACAATGTGAAACGAATTCAAGGGGAATTGCCTGAAGGGGTTCAACTGGTTGGGGCTGCCAAGACCCGCTCAGCAGAAGAGGTTGTTGAGGCCATTGAGGCGGGTCTTACGATCATCGGGCACAATTATGTTCAGGAAGCGGAGAGACTCTTCCAAGCGATTTCCCAGCCGGTGAAATGGCACATGATCGGCCATTTGCAGTCCAACAAGGCCAAAAAGGCGGCCGCCATCTTTGATATGGTTGAAACCGTAGATTCCATGAAACTGGCCAAAGCCATTGACAGGGCGTGTAAAGGGTTAAATAAAACAATGCCGATCCTGCTGGAGATCAACAGCGGCGAAGAGGTTCAGAAGGCGGGGGTTATGCCGGAAAATGCCGCCCAACTGCTTCAGGAGATATCCACCCTGTCCCATGTGAAAATCAGAGGGCTCATGACCATGGGGCCTTTTACCGGTGATCCTGAGGAGGCCCGTCCCTACTTTCGAAAGACCAAAATGCTTTTTGATGAGCTCAACGCTTTGAATCTTGACAGGGTGGAACTGTCGCTCCTTTCCATGGGCATGTCCAATTCCTATGAGATCGCCATTGAGGAAGGCGCCAATTTGGTGAGAATCGGCACCAAACTTTTTGGAGAACGCGTTTACGGTGCATCATAAATGGTATGACATGAAATGAAGTCCCTTGCGGAGGTCCCAATTCTTTCATGAGAAACAGGGCGAACAAACTGATCTCCGGAGGTATGCGGTTTTTTGGAGAGGATCTCTGGAGAATCCGCCTCGATGCCATTCCCTGGTGGAAAGCAGTTTACATTCGCCCTTTACGGGTCGTGCTGCTTGGCTTTCGCGCTTTTAACGAAGACCAGTGCATGTTCAGAGCGTCTGCCCTGACGTTCTATTCACTGTTGTCCATTGTTCCTGTTCTGGCCATGGCTTTTGGCATTGCCAAAGGGTTTGGGTTTCAAGAAGCCCTGGAGCGTCAGCTTCAAGAAAGCTTCTACGGCCAGGAAGAAATTATTGAAAATGTCACCGTATTCGCCAATTCCATGCTTGAGAGCACCAAAGGTGGCCTGATTGCGGGGGTGGGGGTCCTGGTTCTGTTCTGGACCGTGATCCGCGTTCTGGGGAATATTGAAAGTGCATTCAATCACATTTTGAATTTTCCCAAATCCAGGAGCATGGGACGGAAAGTCAGCGATTACATGGCGACCATGTTCATCTGTACGATCCTGCTGATCTCGTCCAGTGCACTCACCGTTGTCATTAAGAGTCAAGTGACAACCGCGGTTCAGTCTTTTTCTATTTTGGGGTCCGTGAGTCCGGCCATTTTCTTTGTCATGAAGCTGTTGCCCTATTGTGCCATATGGCTTCTGTTTACGTTCCTCTACATGTTTTTGCCCAATGGAAAAGTCAGTTGGAAATTCGGTTTGCCGGCCGCCATTGCCGCCGGCACCCTGTTTCAGTTGTTTCAGTGGGCCTATGTCTCATTTCAGTTCGGCGTAACCAAATACAATGCTATTTACGGTAGTTTCGCGGCGCTTCCCCTGTTTCTTGTGTGGTTGCAGATAAGCTGGTTGATTGTGCTGTTTGGTGCGGAATTGCTGTTTTCCATCAAAAACGAAAGTGATTATGAGTTCGCGCCGGATTTTTCGCGGATCAGTTACCGGTTAAAAAAGACCGTGATGCTGCAGGTGGTTCACTTCCTCGTGAAACGTTTTTGCCGAGGTGCCCCGCCGGTCACCGCAGCCCAGATGGTTGAAGCGCTCAAAGTTCCAAAATCCCTTCTGCAACAGATTTTGATGGAGGTAAAAGCCGCCGGCATTGTGTCGGAAATCTGCCCTGATGAAGGGGGTGCGCGGGCTTATCAACCGGCACAGAATGTGGACCTGTTCACGGTGAAGTATGTCATCGATAAGGTGGAACAGCAGGGTGTCAACCATGTCCCCGTGCTTTCAGGTACCGATTTTGAAAATATCAAGGAGAGTCTGAACGGATTGGAACGTTTTGCGGAAAAGGCTTCAACAAATGTGTTGTTAAAGGAGATCTGATTTACGCAGTCGGTGAGGGAAGGAAAATGGATAAGGAAATGATTCTTGTGGTGGACGATGATACTGCCACCGTCGATATCCTCGAAGAGGCTCTCGGTTCGTTCGGCTACAACTGCCGAACAGCAAATAACGGCTTCAAGGCGCTTGAATTGATGCGAAATGAGACCTTTGCCGCCGCCATTTGCGATATCCGAATGCCGGGAATGGACGGGCTTGAGGTGATGACGGAGGCACGTAAGATTTCCCCGGACGTACCTTTCATTGTCATTACCGGTTTTGCTGAGGAATATGTCTATGACCAGGTTATCGAAGCGGGGGCCACTGATTTTATCCGGAAACCCGTAAGGCTTGGCGAGCTCAAAATCAAGCTTGACCGTGTCCTGAGCGAACGTTTGCTGCAAAAAAAGAACAGGGCGCTGCTCAAAAAAGCCAATTCTCTCAATGATCGATTGACCGGTCTTCTCAATATGGCCAGAGAGCTCAGCCTGGAGCTGGATTTTGAAAATCTATTTCCCCTGATTGTTAAGAAAGTCACCGAGGCCATGGGTGCCGAAAGGACCAGCCTTTATCTGATTGATTGGAATCGCGGTGAAATCTGGACCAAGGTCGCTGAACATTTCAAGAAGATTCGCCTTCCCATAGGCCAGGGAATCAGCGGCCGTGTGGCAGAGACCGGCGACATCATCAATGTGGCTGACGCCTGGAACCTTCCCTATTTTGACAGAAGTTTTGACCAGGACTCTAACTTTCGTACGCGTGCCGTGCTCTGCATGCCCGTATCAAACCGTCAGGGCGATCGGATCGCGGTCATTCAGGTGATCAACAAGGTCGGGGGGTTGCGCTTTGGTAAAGACGATTTGCAGGTATTGAAGGCGCTTTCCGGTTTTGTTGCCATTGCCCTCGAAAATTCATTTCTCATTGAGGAACTGGAGGCGTCTTTTGAGGGGGCCATACGGACCCTGGCGGCAACTGTTGATGCCAGGCACCCCCTGACAGCGGGCCATTCTCAGCGCGTGACGGAGTACGCCCTTGCCATTGCCGGGGAGATGCAACTGGATGAAGATGCACTAAAAGAGATCAGTTACGCGGGTTTGCTGCATGATATCGGGAAGATCGGCATAGAGGACTCCGTATTGCTTAAAAGTGGCCCTTTTACGATTGAGGAACGGGCTACCATGAACGAGCATACCACCAAAACGCTTGCCATCCTGGAAAAATTTCATTTTTCAAAAAAGTTAAAAGATGTGCCTATTCTGGCAACCTATCACCACGAAAAAGTAAACGGAAAGGGCTACCCTTTTGGCTTAACCGGGAATGAACTGCCGCTGGCATCCAAGATTCTGGCTGTGGCGGATGTTTTTGATGCGCTGACGTCACGCCGGGATTATCCCAAATATGTTGGAAATGAGGGTATGGGATTTGAACCGATGCCCTTTGGGAAGGTCATCGGCATATTGAAAGCGGACCGGGGGAGCCATTTTGATCCCGGGGTCATAGATGCTTTTTTCAGATGTATGCCCGAAATACTACGCCGTCATCGCGGAAAGCATTTTCCTCCCGAGTATGTCAATGGGGCCATTTCTTTGCTTGAAGCCGAAATCTGAATGGGAGGGGCATGTATCAGTCTGAAAAGACAGCGAAAGAGTTAGAAGTCCTGATTCTTGAAGTGGTGGCGTTGCAGAAAGATTCTGTTGAGATCGTATGTGCCCACTGCAAGTCCCCCTGCTGCGAGCGGGTGGGCTATCTTTTTGGAGAGAAAGATGTCCTTTTTCTAAAATTGTCGGGAAGAAAAGAAAGATGGCGAAAAAACGGTACCCGTAAGAAAGGTTGCCGTCTCCTGGGGCCTTTTGGTTGCACCCTGGGGTCGGGATCAAGACCGTTTATTTGCCATCATTATATCTGCGCTGATCTGGAAGCGGAAATTCGACGTTTGGAAGCAGGGGTTCTTCCGCTGTTGCAGGAAAAATTCAAAATCATTGATACGTTGCGGAGCCAAATGTGGGCAGAGTATCTTGACGATTCATTAAGGAGGCAAAAAGGATGATCGTGAATGCATCATTAGAGGAAAAATTCCAGCGTGTCACGGGCGTTGTTTGCAAACAGGGGCTGTTCCCCTTTCCGGTTAACGATACCAGCGTTTCAATCATCAAGCATGCGGTGGGGGAGAATGAGGACGAACTTGATTTGATTTTGGCATTCCGGCAGAAAGCGTCTCAGACCCTGGATGAGTTGACAGCATCAAGCGGTGTTTCCAGTGAAGGGGTCCGGCGCATTGCTGATACGTTGGCCCGAAAGGGGTTGATTTTCAACCAGCCTAGCAGTTCAGGGGTCATGGTCTATCGCCTGCTTCCCCTTATGAATGTGGGTTTGCTGGAATATAAATTCATGGGAGAACTGACAGGGGATGATGCGGAAAAAGAGCTCGCATTTCTGTTTGAAAAACTCATGACGGAAGTTCGTGACAATCTTCAGCGTAATTATGAGCAACTGCTCCCTCAGTTCAAAATGGCGCCGGCCATTGACCGGACCGTGGCATCCACTGTCGGGGAAGACGGCAGATCCGTCCGGGTCGTTCGTGTGGACAAAGTGGTGGAGACACCCGAGGAGTTTATCCTGCCGAGCCAGAGTGTGGAAGAAGTCATTGCTAAATTTGATGACATTGCTGTGGGGCACTGCTTCTGCCGCCAGCGGCGAAAGGTTCTGGGGGATGGCTGTGACACCGAAGCACCCACGTTGAATTGCTTTACTTTCGGAAAATCGGCGCGACACACCACCGCCCAGGGGTTTGCCAGAAAAGTGACGAAGGAAGAAGCCCTCAAGATCATGAAGGAAGCTGAGGCGGCGGGCCTGGTGCATAAGGCCTACCATCCCGCCTCCAATGAATTGAAGCCTGAAACAAGCATCTGCAACTGCTGTAAAGATTGCTGCGATGCCATCCGCTCGTGGCGCGAAGGCGCTTTGCCCCTGATCAATTCCACCTATTACGTGTCGGTCATTGACGATGACCTGTGCACAGGGTGCGGAACGTGTGTGGATCTCTGTCCCACGGATGCCATCCGGTTGAATGTGGAAGCCCTGGCAGAAAGGGAAGCGGATGTGTGCCTGGGTTGTGGTGTCTGTGCGCGATTCTGCCCTGAGGAGGCCATTTTTTTAAAGGAGGGGTTACGAAAAGTATTTATCCCTCCCCCGAGGCTGCGCGAGACCCAGCCGTCCGGGGGTTTAAGCTGACATTCCGGTTCAACACAAGTGGTTTGAAAGTGAGGTCAATGGTGAAGATTCAAAAACCCGATTCCCAGACACAGGCATTGCTGGCCCGTTTGGCAGCGGAGGGCGGCGCCCCCGTCTGGGAGCTTTCGCCTTCAGAGGCAAGGGCCAGTCGAAACCCCTTTTTCGCCGCGGTGGGGGGGCCGCCCCCACAAGTTTCTAAAGTAGAGGACCGCACCATTCCCGGACCGGCAGGCGATGTGGCGGTTCGTATTTACACCCCTCTGTGCGGATTTGACGATGCGGTGGGATACCCTCTCCTGGTCTATTTTCACGGGGGTGGGTGGTTGCTGGGAAACCTCGATACCCATGACACCCTTTGCAGGTCCCTTGCCAATTCCGGTGGCTGCGTTGTGGTGTCTGTGGATTATCGACTGGCCCCGGAAAACCGGTTTCCCGCAGCATTGGAGGATGCTTACGGGGCGGTATGCTGGGTTTCTGAAAATGCCCGTCATCTGAAGGGAGATGCATCACGTCTGTTGGTGGGAGGAGACAGTGCCGGCGGGAATCTTGCGGCGGTTTCCTGCCTGATGGCAAGGGATGAAGGGGGCCCGGATCTCTTGCACCAGCTTCTGTTGTATCCGGTAATGGACCTTTCCGACTTTCATAAGAAGTCCTACGATGCCCACGGCGAAGGATATTTGTTGACGGCCCAGGGCATGGTTTACTACCGGGACCAGTATTTGAGAGATGAGGGGGATCGTAAAAACCCTTACGCTTCGCCACTTCTGGCAGAGGACCTTTCAGGCCTCCCCCCGGCAACCGTGGTGGCTGCGGAACTGGACGTTTTGACGGATGAGGGAAAGGCGTATGCGGACAGGCTCAATAACGCCGGTGTTCCCACGAACTATTTGTGCTACGATGGCATGATTCACGCTTTCTTAAACTTTCTGGAAACTGTGGATCGGGCAGGGGATGCGGTGCTTGAAATCGGGAAGCTGCTGCGTAAGTCATATTGAAGACATTAGACCCTTAAGCCTCAAATGACATGCCGTTTTCCTGTGCGAACTCCAAAAAGCTTTTCCGCTCCGGCAATTGGAATTGAATGTCATCCATGTTCCCGGGGATGGGTAGTTGTCCGTATGTGTGACACGCCGCTACGGCTGCGTGAATATGTTCCGGTGGGGTTTCCGCGGGAATGTGGTTGAGGTGTATCATGCAACGGCCGTCCCTGGCCATCTCGTGGAGGTAAAGTTTGAGGCGCTCCACAATTGCTTCTATGGGTCCGTCCCGGAGGAGTTTTGCATCCACTCCCGCGGTCACGCTTGCGTTATGCTTATGGGCAAACGTCTTCACCCGTCCGGGCCCGATTTCATAAAGGTCCGGATCCAATACGCTCAAGGAACCGGGACTGCATTGAAGTTTTTGCGAAAAAAACCGACCGGGATTATCGGTTTTCGCATCGCCCCAGTTCCCCCGTGTCAACAGCCGGTCGCCCAGTCTCTCCCGCAACCTTTCGGTGTATGAAACAACATATTCGTCCATCATATCCAGTGTGATCATAGGGGGAGATGCCCAAGCATCGCGTCCGTCCAGTATCAGTTCGGGATCGCCGATCTCGTTTCGCATGGTCTCTAAGAAGGGGGCGATTACGTCATCGCAAAGAAATTTGAAAAGGTCGTGAACGAAACCAGGATTTTCGGCCATGTCAAATATGAGATTTTCATACCCTCTTATGTTGACAGCCAGACTGAAAGGGGAGGTAAAGTAGACCCGTTCAAGTTTGCCCGTCATTTCCAAATAATGTCTATTTACCTCCAGGAGCCAGGGCATCCGACCCGACTTATAAGGGTCGGGTGCTTTCATGCGGTACAGGTCTGAAGTTGTTTGGATCAGTGGCTTGGTCCGGTCCACATCGGGTATCCCGTCGGGGTGATAAACAACCGTTTGCCCCAGGGCTTCAGCCTCGATGTTGTAAACATCCCAAAAATTAATCGGCATATCAAACCCATAGTACTTTGTAACCATGAGTTGTACCCGCGCGAAAGTTAAAGCATCGGTAAAGAAACGCTCTGATGGGACGTGGGCCAGGCGGGCTGAATGGTCGTTGCTCTGAGCACCGATGGGTATGCAATGGGTTTGTGTGGGATTTTTCATGTTTTCTCCATGGGGGGATGGTATTTTTTTCCTGGCCCCTGCTTCCCTCTTTGTGCGAAAGTATAAGAAATTTGGTCTTGCGCGTCAAAATAAATCCGGCAGCATGATGTCGTGCGGGTCATATGACCGCTGAAAAGTTGATGAAGTCGGGCAGGGTCTGTTTCGCAGGCGGATTGTGCGTGTAGGTTAAAAACCGGGCATCACCGGCCGTGAGAAAGGAGAACAACCATGGCGACCTACGACTATGATATGGGTATTGTCGGAGGGGGCGCGGCGGGCCTGACAGTGGCTTCCGGTGCGGCGCAGTTGGGCGCGAAAACGCTCCTGGTGGAAAAAGAGGGAAAGCTGGGGGGTGATTGTCTTCATTTCGGATGTGTGCCCAGCAAAACACTGATTCGAACAGCCCAAGTATACCATACCATGAGAAATGCTCAGGCGTTCGGGCTCCCGCCTGTGGAAATGCCTGCCGTGGATTATAAAAAAGTGCGAGAGAGAATTCAATCGGTGATCTCAACCATCCAGAAACACGATTCGGAGGAAAGATTCTGCAGCCTTGGCGCCAAAGTGGCATTCGGTACCCCCACCTTCTCTGATGAACACAGCGTTCAATTGAACGGGCAGACTGTTTCCGCAAAAAACTGGGTCATTGCCACCGGTTCGTCACCGGGGATACCTCCTATCGAAGGTCTGGATAAGACCCCCTATCTGACCAACAGGGAAATTTTTTCCCTGGAGCGTCTTCCTGAATCCATGATTATTCTGGGCGCAGGACCCATTGCAGTGGAGATGGCCCAGGCTTTCTCCCGCCTCGGAACGGCCGTATTCGTTGTTCAGCGGGGCGGCCAGATCCTGAGCAGGGAAGACAGGGACATGGCCGAAGGGGTTATGCAGGTCCTTACGTCGGAAGGCATTACCTTTTATTTAAATACGTCCATCATTGACGTGAAAGATCTGGGGAGTCGCAGGGAAGTCCGTTTCAAAGACAGCGCAGGGAAAATCATTTCCCTCAGGGCCGAACAAATTCTCGTTGCCATGGGTCGCAGTCCCAATGTAGAAGGCCTTGGCTTGGATGGCATCGGTATCGAACCGGACCGCAAAGGCATCAAAGTGGATGCTCGGCTGCGAACTGTTCAGAAACATATTTATGCGGCAGGTGATGTGACCGGCGCCTTTCAGTTCACTCATGCCGCTGGTTACGAAGGGGGTATTGTGGTGGCAAACGCCATTTTTCATCTTCCCAGGAAAGTCGATTACACCCTTTTGCCGAGGTGTACCTATACCGATCCGGAGCTTGCCGGTATGGGGATGAATGAAAAAGAGGCCAGGGAAGCCGGGATTCAATACTCGGTTTTTGTGGAGGCTTTTAAAGACAACGACAGGAGTCTCGCCGAGGGTGGGGGCGTTGGAAAAATCAAGATGATTCTGGGGTCCGACGAAAAACCCATAGGGGTTCAAATCTTCGGGTCCCATGCAGGGGAGCTGTTGAATGAATGGGTTGCTGTCCTGAATGGAAAGGTGAAGCTTTCCAGCCTGGCTTCCGCCGTTCATCCTTACCCGACCCTCGGGGAGATCAACAAACGGGTGGCCGGTGCCTACCTTTCACCCAAGATTTTTTCCCCTAAAGTCAAAACGGGACTCAAGTTCTTTTTTCATCTGAAAGGCAGGGCGTGCGGGGAAGAGGGAAATGGCCATGAACTCTAGGGGCGGTATGGAAAATAAAGGTGGAAATTATGCCAAATGGCTTGTCTTGTGCGTCATGGGTGTGGGGCTTCTGTTCGGGGAGGCTGCGGATGCGAAAACCATCGAGCCGGCGCGGATTCCCGACCTGGTGGCATCACTGAAAATTCCCCCCGGCCAGAATTTCTGCGGTGAACCGGTCCCCATGAACAATCCGGATGTGAGACAACGGTTCGAGCGGCAACTGTTGCTGGCCCTCTGGAACCGCCCCCAGGTAATCCTCTGGTTGAAACGGGCGGGACGTTATCTGCCCATAATGGAAAAACTGCTTAAAAAGAACGGTATGCCCGATGACCTCAAGTACGTTGCCGTTGCCGAAAGCGCTTTAAGGCCCCATGCGGGGTCCAGTCGGGGCGCCATCGGTTTCTGGCAGTTTGTAAGGGGCACCGGGCGAAAATACGGTCTTGTCATCAATGATCGGATCGACCAGAGACGGAATCTGTTCGCATCCACTCGGGCCTCCATCCGTTATTTCAAAACCCTGCGCCAGGAACTGGGGTCATGGACATTGGCTGCGGCCGCCTACAACATGGGAGAAAAGGGCCTTTTGGGGGAGATATTGGCGCAGGACACCACGAATTATTACGATCTCTATCTTCCCCTTGAAACCCAGCATTTTCTGTTTCGCATTCTGACCATCAAACTCATTTTTTCAGACCCGGAAAAGTATGGCTTCAATCTAACGGAAAAAGATCGTTATACGCTTCTTTCCTTTGACCGGGTTCGGGTGAAATGTACCCGTGAAACCCCCATTAATCTCGTGGCAAAGGCGGCAAAGACCCGTTTTAAGGTGATCAAGGACCTCAACCCGGAAATAAGGGGGCACTACCTTGCAAAAGGGGAGCACGAACTCCTCATCCCCAAAGGGTCGCTTCAGGGTTTTCAGAAGCGGTTTTCCAGATTGCTGAAAGCCTATGCCAAAGACCGCAAAGGCCGCATCTATGTGGTGAAACCGGGAGACAACCTCTCCACCATCGCACGTCGCCACAACGTCCCGGTTACGGCACTGATCATCTGGAACCGCATAAATTCGCGAGATCCCATTCAACCGGGACAAACGCTGATTGTCCATCCCGGTAAATGAGTCTCAAATCCTTAAATCCTGGCTCAGGGTGGCGATGAGGGCCTCAAGGGTTCTTTTCTGACGCTTCTGTTGGGTTTTAAGGGATTTTTCCTGCTGTTCCATTTCTCCCAGCCGGGTTTCCTGTTCGCCAAGCTGCTGGATATAGCGGCTTCGAAGCCCTTTTTCTTCGGCGGTCTGCCCCAGACCCTTGAGGTTTGCGCGGAGCCTTTTCTGGTCGCTGAATATCTGTTGCCTCTCCCCTCTAACGGTTTTCAATTCGTTTTCAATGCGGGTCAATTCGGCTTTCACGGCAACCATCTTTTCCATCTGTTTGAGGGTCTTCTGGTCCAGGTATTTTTCCCGGGCGAAGATGAGGATGTTGTCAGGGGTCAGGTTGCTGATGGCGATGCTTTCCCATACGTCCCTGATTTCCTTGACTGTAAAGGTGGTCTGTGTGCCGCCGGGCACCTCGACTTTAAAACGAAGATAATTATCGGTGGTCTCCAGGGGCTTTTTCGGGTGCAACAGTTTCCAATTGCTGTGGTAGGGGTGTTCGATGACCACGGTTCGCAAATGGGCGTTCTTGTTGTTGAGGGTGTAGTTCCGGGTTTCAATGACCCCCCTGTGCAGGCGCATGAGCCCCCGGTTGATCACCACCCGATCCACCGGTTCGGTGGTGCTTCCTTTTTTTGTATTCACATGGA
>Ga0233437_1006503_pt1 | contig 11880 bp, 16 predicted proteins | sample SI_122_August201_FD_182714 | JGI IMG/M metagenome (GOLD analysis project Ga0233437, IMG submission 182714) | Seawater microbial communities from Saanich Inlet, British Columbia, Canada - SI_122_August2016_200_MG | ecosystem: Environmental > Aquatic > Marine > Inlet | place: Canada: British... | reverse complement strand
ATATCGTATCAGACCGACTTACATACACCATAACCTACATTTTATACCATTGAAAAAAAAAACGAATTTTCAATTGGACACATTATACCATATCAGACCAACTTACATACAACATAACCTACTTTTTCTACCAATTTTTTCGATTACTACCTACCAATGTCCAAAATTACCTGCGAATGCGGAGTTAAACTCACATCGAAAGGGATGACTCGTCATTTACAAACCAAAAATCACAAAGAACGGATGGACTTAATACATTCGATCAGAAATGAACGTGAAATCGAGTTAATTGACGCGCAATCTCATATGAATGCGCTTATGAATGAGGTTGAGACGCTCAAACGTTCTGAACATGAATTCGATACGCTCGAACTGACCTCCGAGTGTGGCGAGACCCCAAGTGTTAAACCATTCAAACAATTTTTCTTGGAATGGGATGAGAATGATATAGATCGGTATGAGGAGATAGATGAGTTGATGGATGAGTTGATGGCAAATGAGAGAATTGAAAGACAAAAAGAATTACATGAAAAATATGAACGACAAAGATTAGTTAGAATTGCGCGTATGGACGAACGAGATGCCATGCGTGAAATGTATTGCTCGAAACGATAGTTGTTATCGCGAATGTAATGAAAAAAGTTATGGGAAATTACTTTGCCCTGCCTACCCCCCTCTACTCCAAATTTCGACCTCGTTACTTTGTGATTACTTTGTGATTACTTTACAATCGAACATTAGCTTCAGATAACTCGCCATTGTATGAACTGCTTATCAATCCGTCAGTTCCGATCAGGAATTCGAGATCATAACAACCGAATATATCGACTGGTGTTGTTGCTGTGAAACTGGCAGATTTGAGATTCAGATACATTCTTGTCGTGTCGCGAGTGTCTATACCTGATTTGACTAGACTTCCATCGTCATTGACCGATGAGAACTCGACTGGGAACACGGTTAGGGATTCGTAATATGCTGTTTCAGTTGCAGCAACCACGATAACTTCAGTCCATCGTGGGAACATGCTATGAGTTGAACGATCTGCGAAATATGCCAAAATCTCGTTCATTAGAGCACCTCTGTTGGCAGCAACAGTTGGAACTTCCTTGCGTGGGAACATATCGTTTCCGATAATATATTGATATGAGGTTGCCGCATTCAGGAGGAAACGCCCTTGTTTTCTTGTAGATGTTAATGATTTTGCTCTCATAACGGCGATACATGACCTCAAACTTGATCTACGGAAACTGAAATCAATGTTCGTATCAGTTAGTGATGCTGTTACTGTGCCTGTTGCCGTAAGATATGATTGGGCGTTCAATTTGATACCACCGCTGTTGAACATGGTGTTGAATGCGGTAACATCTTTCGGTTCAAGGAACTTGATAACTGGTGCACGAAGTTCTAACAGTGAAATGCTGAAAGTAGCGACTGTGGCAGACGCTGACGCTGTATAATCGAGAACATATGCGGTCGGGTCAGCAAATTTGATCTCGAGATCCAAATCACTGATATGTGAGATTGGAGGCATCTTGTCTTGTTGGAAGAAACCGAGATAAATGGGAAGATATGCGTAATGATGTGTTGTTCCCGCTGATACGAACTCCCATTCGCCGATATCATCGTCGTAAGCGTCAGCAAATGCACTCGCATACGAGAAACCTTGTGTATTATGTAAGAACACTCTTGCTTGTGCTGGAACAACGAAACTTGTGATAATGTTGACGAGCAAATTGTATTGATTGATATGTTCGATGATCAATGAGTTAGAACGAAGCGTGAGACGTTCAATGATTGAATGAGCACTTGTTTCGACATAGAATGTTTTTGATGCTGTTGCTGATGCTCCTGAGTATTTGAAACAGATACATGCATTAGCAATATCCATGACTTGAACTATTGATTTCTTCGCCCCCGTGCAGATTTTGATGGTAGCTTCAACAGCGGGGTCAGTGTATGTAGTTCGATCACTATCCCAATAGGCGTTTTCAGTGATGCTTGATTTAGCGGGTGGAGACATACCAGTTGAATACTGCATTCCTTCAACCCAGTTATCGTCGACTTGTTCCATTTGTGGAATGTAACCTGTGTCACCCTCTGACGTTCCTACTGATGCTCCGATAGACCCAGCATTGGTGAAATCCCCTTGATTTGCTTCCATAGATGTATATTTTTACTGTTGTATGGTAGTGTTATAATCAAATAAGAACAAAAAATATGATATAATTAAACGCGCGTTTTTACTGCTTTACTGCTTTACTTCTTTGATTGTGAGTAGACTGGAACTCTTATTCCAGAAACACGTTTCCATTTTGCTACTTCATACACTGGATAGCGATTGCAGTGTTCGTCAGTCTTCCATTTTGAAACTTGTTGTTTGAGGGTTGGACGTGCCTGATTGACGTATTCTTCTTCTTCATCGTATTCTTCTTCTTCTACGTATTCTTCTTCTACGTAATTTGGTTCATGAACTTCTTCAAATCCAAACTCTTCCACTAACTGTTTGATGCCCTTGGATGCCTTCAAACCATTTCTCATGCGTTTACTCATGCTTAATGGAAGTTATGTTATTGATGTTATAATGTATACATATGTGTATCATATTTTTTTGACGTTGAAAACGACTTCATTCTGAATGTTGTTTGCAGAAATCAGAATCTGGAATTGCTTTACGGCGACAACGTGGTCCTTTGCCTTTCTTAGTCATTGCTTTACATTGAGGACGTGCGTTTTTTTCCATACGTTTTGTTTGTTTGGCGATCAACGCTTGTTGTTCGTTGATAATTCTCTCTTTTTCCAATTGAACTTTTTGAGCGGGTGTTAGTTGTTTGCGAGATTTGCCAGTTCCCATTGGTTTATGTTCAGTATACTTCGTTCGAGCGTCCAACTTCGCTTTTTCGATCGCCTTACGTTTTTTATGTTCGACTTTAAGTGCTTCTTTGAACTCTGGTGTGTTCTCTTCTTCTCCTTGTTCTCTCATTTTGTCTAATATTTTCTGTTCTTGTTTGCGATAGTCCTCACGGCGACGTTCCATATGCTCGTCAGGTGTTTCATCAATTTTCCGTTTGCTATCTTTTGTAACACGTGCGATTGTATCTCGTTGTTTTTGTGCTCGTTCGCGGATTTCTTGTGCTTTTTCGACGATACGTTCGCGTTTAGCGAGTTCAATATCCTGCTGTTTCTGTGCTTTTTCGACGATACGTTCGCGTTTAGCGAGTTCAATGTCTCTACGTTTGTCTGCTTTACCACGCGGTTGTCTTGGATCTTCTCGGATTTCAGGTCCTTCGTCATCTTCTTTGCCTTTTGCTTTTGGTGTCGGTTTTGGTGGTTTTGGTAGTTTCTCACGTAGTGTAGCGACTCTACCTTCGTCATCTTCTTTACGTTTTTTCTTATCAAGTTGTATCTTCAGTTTCTCACGTAGTTCTTTACTACGCTTAACGATATCATCAGTTTCTGGATGTTTCTTTAATATTTCTTCCTCTTCCTTACCAAGTTTCGCTTCTTCTCTCCGCACCGCTTTTTCAACCTCAATTGGTAAGTCTCTAAATAGTCTTGCTATGTTATCAAGGTCATCACTTACTGCTTCATATGCTTGTAGTGTTCCACGAGCACGTAATGTTTTCATTGTGTTGTTATCATACGCACGAGTTGGAAACGTTTCGGATAAAGTCTTGACGAGTCCGCTAACTTTATCCATATCTTGTTCTTCATCTATTTGTTTGAACACACTCATATTATCTTGTATCCATTCGTAATATTTACGAACGTAATTTGATAAGTCACTGAGCATACGTATTTCAACTCCATCGTCAGTATCATCACCATTTTCGAACAGTGTAGTTACTAAAATGTAATCATTCGCAAGGAAACTATTGTCCGCATATGGTTTAAATCTGACAATGTCATGAAGTTTCATGAACTCGTGAATTAATGGCACAATCTCAGTTATCTTTCCCAATGCTCCACCGAATATCTCTTGAAGTTTAGGATTTTCAATTATTTTCTTGTTTGCCTCTGACAACTCAGGTCCTTCAATCTCCTTAAACCTAATCGCATTCGGTCCTTTAATAAGCAACTGTTTTGGAACTTTGATTTTGACAGGTTTCTTTGTTGGTTGAGGTTGTGGTGTAGGTGTTGGCACTGGCACTTTTTTCACTTTGATTTTGACTGGTTCATCTTTCTTATGGAACTGTTCTTTCGCTTCCTTGACGGTCTGTTTACGTTCTTCGATTTCAGTTTTCAGTTTCGCTTTGGCAGTTTCAATCTTGGATTCTTTGATAATTTCCTTATCCTTGATCGCTTTTGCTTTGAGTAATTCGATCTTTTCCTTCTTCTCCTCTTCTCGAAGTTTGAGTAGAAGTTTATCATCTGTAAATCCGTTCATATACTTATCATACGTCGACGTTGGAATGAGATAATCTCCGACGTGTTTAGTTGATGGGTTGCGGACATACAAATTAGATTTCATCTGTTTCTTACGAGCAAGAATGAGTTTTTTACGTTCATCGAGAGATTTTGCTAACCGCATTCGATTATCGTGCTCTTGTTTCTGACGTTTGAGTATGAACGTTCGTTCTGCTTTGTATACACGTCGCATCTTTTTTGTATCCCATTTTTTCTTGACCGCGCGTGGTTTGAATGGATTGACTTGGACGTTCGCTTTTGGTTTTGCTTTTGCTTTTGGTTTGCGAACACGTATCTTCTGTTTGAGATTTCGTTTGATTACCATTGCTAAATTGGAACGATTATATATAATTGTATGTAAAAATCATTATGAATTTGAATACGTATTACATTGATACAGGAAACGATGATAGAATTACATTCCTTGATGGGAAAACTCATTTTGAGTATCGATTGAACACTCCACTGACAATACTTAATGGACATGAACGAGAATATAAACTAACGATTATAGAGGGTTTCATACCTTATACGTATTACAACATAACTTCCACGAACAATGAGATAAATGTTCTGGAAAGCGATGAAAGTGGAGCGTCTCCACAATCACCATTTACAATCACAATTCCAGTTGGAAATTATCAAACATTATATACAGATAGTGATACACGTTTATCTAATGAATTGTGTTATGCCATTCAAACGTTGTTGAATGATAATACAGCATATGGGATTACATATTTGGTAGTTTTGAACCCTATCAATCATAAGATTGAGATTTCAACAGTTACACTCGATAAGAAAGCAGTGTTCACGTTAACTGAAAACTCACCTCATCGAATACTCGGTAGTTCAGTAGGATCATATACAATGACAACAACAACAGGTTTAACATTTGCAAATGTGGCGAACCTATACCCGCGTAAGACACTTTCAATTCAAACTAATTTGATTGTGAAAAATGATGCCAGTAATCAATTAGTAACTATCAACCCAATCGTTAGACCATATGCGTTTATCACTATCCCAAAGACTGAAATGAACATAGCGGACAACAGAATTGAGAAGTTAGAATTCAAAGTGGTCAATGTTGATAACGAACTTATCGATTTGAACAATAGTGACTGGTATATCGTGATTAGAGTAGAGGAGGTGCTACGCAGACCAGAAATCCAAATGATTAGAAACATGTCAAACCAAATTGAACTAATGTTCGCGAAGCAAACAGACGACATTATTACTGGATTAGCAAACTTTGCAGAGTTGCTGTTGGAGAGCAAAAAGAAAAAATCTAAAAAATGAAAACGTAATATTTATATATAATGAAAATCACAAAATAACAAACACAACTATCAAATGGACGCTCCCGTAATTCCAATTCCAGTTCCAATCATTGACCTCAGATACCAACTCGGAAAAATCTATTACATATACAGTCCAAGTCATCCAGAAGTTGGGTTTTACATTGGGAGTACGATACAAACTATAAAACGTAGATTTACTCTACATAAGAGTGCATATAAGGGGTGGTTAGCGGGAAAACCTGTTGATTATTGCTCGTCATTCGAGATTTTGAAATTAGGCGACGCTGTAATCTTTAAGTTGGAAGATTACTTTTGTAATAACAAACCTGAATTAGAATTGAGAGAAAAAGCACTAATCAAATTGAATAGAACACGGTGTGTTAATATTTACACACCTGCACCAACCGCAGAAGAACGTAAAGCGAAAACCCGAGCAACTAAACAAGCATACAAACAAGTATACCGTCAAGCACATGCGCAAGAAATCCGAGCATACCAACAAGCATACAATCAAATATATGTCATTTGTGAATGTGGGGAGCGGGTTAATAAAGCAAGTAAAGCACGACACATGAGATCTCAAAAGCACATAACCGCTATGGCAAACCTCACTCAATGAAACCATTATCGTTGTTATTTGGATTCATATCGACCATTTCATTCATAAGAAACACATATGGGTCATCATTGAATTGTTGATCCGTTATGTAGTATTTATATGTCATTACAATTGTAATTTCATTGAAATCTGTTTCATTTATGGTGAATTGATATCTGTCGGTTGGAAATATGAAACCATTCAGTTTTCGCAAATCACCATGGTGAGTGGACATAAACTCTTTCAACTCATCGTAAGTGTAGAACATATACTTTCGGTCAAAGTTCCCTGAGTGCTCAACTTGATCATTACTCAATGGACCGATCACAACAACATACTTAAAATCACTTGGTCTTTTCATAAGTGAAAATTATCTTTACTATCTACCCTCTACTCTATACGTTATACCTAATTTTTTAAATTACTTTGTTTGTTTATAACAACTATACAAAATGGGATTCGGTTTTGGTTCAATACGTCGTGCAGTGCGTAGACACGCAAGACGAGCAGTCAGGAGAGCAACCAGAGGAGCAAGGAAAATTTCACCTGTTTCTCAAATCAAAAACATTGCGACCAACCCATCGAAACTCGCTCGACCCGATCAGATCGCTAAGAACACACTGAAGAACACATCGTCTGGATTGAAAGACATTGCGAGTTCAGCGCCTACCGGTGCTGTTGATAAAATTGTCAAAGATACCACCAGAAGTATCTCTGATAAGGCACTTGACACAGTTGACAAAGGATTGGATACGGTTGGTGTGAAAGGTGGTTTAACAGATCTATGGAAGTCGACTGCAAAACCATTAGTCCAATTCACTAACAAACAGGTAAAGTATATCAAATCCAAATACAAATCAATTCCATATGCTCAGAAAGTTTTGAGTGTAGCACAGATACATCCTGATGTCGCTCGTTACGTTGCTAATATCAATGATGCTGATAAACTGTTAGGTATGTTAGCGAAGTCTGATTTCAAAGGGGTTGCTGGTTTGCTTGGTAATCGTGCAGCGCAGATGGCGATCGGCAAGATTTTGCCGTCCTATCAAAAAGTCAAATTAGCGCAAAGTATGATCGGAAAGGTTGACGGGGCAGTTAAAAAACTGTAAAGCGTTTTAACTTATAAACTAATTTCTTTTCAATAGATTATAACCCTATCTAACAATGGTATTGAAGAGTACTCGAATGAACCGTAATGGTTTCATGCGGCAAATGATGTCGCGTAAGGAAAAATCCAAAACTGTTTCACGCCGCAAACAAAAGCAATTAGATAGAAAGAACAAATCGATATTTTCAAATATCGGAGATGATATTATGAACATGATCAATTCTGTTTGGAACTCTATCAAAAGAGTTATGTCGACTGCGTTTGGATTGTCCAAACAAGGACTCGCAAAAATCATAGCGTTGGGCAAGAAAGGTTTGAACAGTGTGCTGACAAGCGAGGTTTCGAGGATGCTGACGAAATCGATTGGATTTCTTATGAAGACGTCTGGATACGAGTATATGTTGCCAACTACAAACTCAAAAGGGAAAGAACCACTACATCCACCACCGTTCTATTTACATATGATGGATACAAATAGATTTTACAATTGGTTAGGTGGCAACGTGGATGTAGATGGACGAATTAGCGGTGGTTTTACACCAATCGACCGACTTGATAGTAAAGCAAAAATGTATGCGAAGATATATGATAAGACACAAGATGCGATTGATATCAATAAGAATGTTGTCAAACCATATATCCAACGATTAGTCGCTGACAAAGCGTTTCTATCGTTTTCAAAATCACATTTCACCACCTATGTTGGATTTAGTGCGCTGACGGGTTCAGGAAGCGAGAGTTTGATTTTCAAACTGTTGGCGATACTATCAGTTATGTTTGTGATGGAGATACGTATTAAAATCAATGAAACGGAAATTGATAAACTTCAAAAAACTATGAAAGATGATGAAGAAGCAGAGGACGCTGAAATCACGAGGAAGGCAACAGAGGAGGTTGAAAAAGAAGAGCGTGAGAGGCAATTGAAAGTGGCAGATACCACGTTAAAAACATGAACATAATCAAAATCACTTGTTATAATCAAAATCAAAATCAAAATCACATTATGTTTGGCAGACGAGGAAGTTCATTGAGTTCGAGAGTTAGACTAGGCGGAGGTTCACTCCGTCGTCCGTTCGGGGGTATAAGCAAAATTGTAATGCGTAAAACGCGCGGTGAGCGTTTCAAAGGAGCGGTCCACCCGCCGTCAATCAAAAATATAACGACGAAACGACAAGTTGGAGGATTTGATAGTTTGCCAGTATGGTCGAAGTTGGGAATGAGTTATACCGAGTGGAAGTCGAAAGGTGCGCCACCATACGTCAAGAAGTAAGTTTTTTTTAATCATGTGTTTTATATTGAAAAGGAATTATACTACATTATAACCCCCTTCTACTCAACTATGGAAAAGAAGACAGTTGTAGTTGATATTAATACAGACGACAAGATTGAAGGAGATGATTGGGATTTCACCGTGAATGTTCAGGCAATCAATAATTATCTTAGTGCTAACAATGCTACTGGAAATTATTCGTGTTTCATTGATAGATTGGAAGTAGAGGTTGATGCTGAAACCGCTATTGAACATTTAGAAATCCGTGCGATAGGATTACAAACTGATAACAAGTTTAGACCGACTGATGAAGGTCAACACAACTTACAAAAATCGAATGTGTTGTGCCGTGCTAATTTCAGAGGTGTCAATTACATAACTGTTGAACGTTCGTTTGTTGGGAACGTCAGTTTGCCATTTCAGGATAACTTACGATTTAAATTGTATGATTATACTGATAGTGAACCGATTGTTGCGGGTAGTTTTGAAACACATATGAGACTGATATTTAAAGCACAGGAATACAAACAGAAAAAATAATTGCGTAAAAATATATTTTTCTTTTTAAATTAATGTGTTATATTAATAAACTGAAATAGACTGAATAGAATATTGAACAATGGAAAACGACAGAGTTGAGATTGAAGAGAAAGAGATTGAAATTAAAGAGATTAAATACCCAGATAATACGATATTGATTGTGAATATACATCGTGAAATTGTGTATTCGCTGTTTCATGAGGCAGGAGATTACATTGGTGGAAAGCAATTTGACGCAATTAAAAAGAAGTATATTTCAGCAAAAGAGATGAATAATCACACGATTATACTTACGAACGATGTTGAACAGTGTATGAACAGATTGAAAATGTCAGATGATGAGAGTTTTTATTTCCTTGACGGGAAGCAGTTGTTTTTCAATACAACTCAATGATTTCTAATACGATTTTCTCGTATCGCTTATCAATGATTTTTTTACAATACAATTCTTCGATTTGACAATCGTCTTTGATTACAATACCTTTCATACAATCGATAAATGGTTTCAGTAGATTATCTAAATCACGAACGCGGTGAGTTTTGAAATAAAACCATATGTTTAATCCGATACGTCCTTCCAATGGATTAATGATACCACTATCAAATCGAAGAGTTCGTTGTATTTTATTTTTCCATGCGAGACCTTCTTTCGAGATGACAATACGATTGTTGAACTTTTTGTAAAACGTATTTACCGTGAAACCTTTGATATTGAAAGTAATTTTCATTACCACGTTTAAATTAAATATTTTATTAAGGTATATTAAATATAACATATTAAAATCAAATCACGAACGGGAAAAAAATGGCAACTAAACAATCGAGAATATCGGCGCAATTGAAAGAAGACCCAAGTTATCTGTCGTCATTGATTGAGGAGAAAGTCAAAAATAACTTTAAGGTTTATCATGTTCGTGATGTGAATGATATTACGAGTGAGATGTTGCCGATTGGTATGTATGCGAGTTATATCAAACTCGATATGAATTATGTTGGTGGAGGTATTATTCAATCTGTGAATTTGGATAAAAAGTTTTTGAGAGTGAAACCAATGAACAACAACAAAGTGTTTTCAGTTCAGTTCAGTTCAGTATTATATTTGTTTGTTAAAAAGGATGAAAATGAGAAGGTTGAGAAGAAGGAAACACAGTCGGTTGAGAAGAAGGAAACAAAGTCGGTTGAAAAGAAATCTGTTGAGAAAAAACCCGCTGAAAAAAAGGGTAAAATTCGAAAAGTTAAAGCGCCTGTTAAGGAGGTTAAAACCGTGGTTAAGGAGAATGTTAAAGAAGATAATAAGATTAATGAAGTGCCTGTTGTGAAACGTGGACGCGGTAGACCACGTAAGGTAGTTGTTGAAAAATGTATTAAAGAAGAGATTGAAAAAGTCATTGAAAAGGAAGTTATTGAAAAAATGAACAAAACGAAGGAGTATGACGAGTTGTTGAAGTTGTCGATTGAAATGAATAAAAATCATGAGGAGTTTGAACGTCGTATGAATGCTTTACGTTTGTGTAAGTAATTACTTATTTAATTGATTGTTCTTTATACAGTTGGTATAACGTTTACTTAACTCACGCATTTTTTCTTTATTTTCTCTATAATTGGAGGACACAAGTTCAATACTAAACTGTTCATTTTCAAGTGGTTTCAATTCGTCAGGTGATATTTCTTCCAAACGTTTTTCCAACTTTTCGATCTTATTTTTTAATTGTGTTATGGTATGTTGATTGATATTGAACATATCGATATTCATTCGTAAGTATCTGTTTTCCATACGCAACATATCAGTAGCGGTTTTCAATTCGTCGGGTGTCATTTCGTTTTTAGTGTTTTGATCCGCCATATTTGATAATTGGAGTTTGTTATATAAGTGTTTATTTTTTTATTTTTAGATAGAAAAAACGAAAATAAAAAAAACGAATTTCAATAAATCACACATTTAATAATCACACATATACTTTTTCAATCACACATACATACTTTTTCAATCACATATATTATTCAATTACATAACACTATGGAACAGATTGATTTTACCAATATTGACGTTCGTTGTGGAGAGTTTATTACTGAACCAAGATTACATTTCAATTGGAATGCAATCAAAATGGAATTGTATGACGATGGGAAGATATACGCATTTAAAACTATGGCGGATTTGAACGTTTTCGATAAACGAATGATTGAAAACTTGGCAAGTGTGATAGGACATAATTTTACAGAACCGTCATATTATGTATGGTTGAACGAGACGATTAGTAATGTTTTCAATAAGTTGAGCGTGAGCAATGACCATAGGTTTATTGAACTCAATATAGAAGAGTTCAAGGATGATTTTGAATTTGACAAGGACGATGATATGTACGAACAAATGATTGAGGCAATGGATTTGAATTGTTATTATTATTTACATTACGAATGTTTGTAAATATTGAGTAGAGGGGGTGGTGTAGTGAGAGATAGTTTGTGAGAGATAACTTACGACCAGAGTACTTTACAGAGTAGTATCGCTGTATATACGACCAGAGTACTTTACAGAGTAGTATCGCTGTATATACGACCAGAGCACTTTACAGAGTAGTATCGCTGTATATACGACCAGAGTACTTTGTAAAGTTATTCTTACTTTCGAAAACTGAGAGTGAGTAGAGGGGTG
>Ga0233437_1006502_pt1 | contig 11883 bp, 12 predicted proteins | sample SI_122_August201_FD_182714 | JGI IMG/M metagenome (GOLD analysis project Ga0233437, IMG submission 182714) | Seawater microbial communities from Saanich Inlet, British Columbia, Canada - SI_122_August2016_200_MG | ecosystem: Environmental > Aquatic > Marine > Inlet | place: Canada: British... | reverse complement strand
TTTCACATATACTAGCAGTTTGAGCAGCTCGCATCTTGGCATACGCATGCGCCGTCCGTCCATATGGCGCCTGTAGCATCGATGTTAATACCTTGAACGTTGGCTCCCTCGAAATTGGCGCCGGTGAAGCTGCACTGTCCGCATACGAAGCCCGACAGGTTGGCTTGCTCAAGGATGACGTCGTCGAAAATCACATCGGCCATGATCGTATTCGAGAGGTTGGTCGATGTAAGGTTGGATCCCGTGAGATCGGTCTGGCCAAAGAGGAAGTTCTCCGTGAGGTCGAGGCCCGTCAAATCACAATCCTTCAGCGTGGTATTCCAGAACACCGCTAATTTCAGGCCAAAACTCTCCTGGAAGTTCGAGTTCGTGATGGTTGCGCCGTTAAAGATCGTCGGGTTGTTGTCGTTAAACTGATCGGGGAAGAATTGTGCCTGAAAGAAGTCCGAATCGGTGATGATGGCGTTTTCAAATGATGCGCCCGAGAAGTCAACGTCAATAAACTCGACTGAAGTCGACGTAGAGTTGGATAGGTCGGAGGCGGAGAACGTGGTTGCATCGAAGTTGCCCCCGATGATGGTTGCGTCTTTCAAGATAACCTCATAAAAAAGTCCGTTGCAGACTGAGAAACCTTTAAACGTCGATCCGGTCATGTCTGACTGGTTCAGGTCCATCGTAGCAACGTCGTTTTCACCAACATTGTCCACGGTGCAGTTCTCGAGGGTTGTAAAATCGAAAAGCGTGTATCTCAGATCACAGCCGACGCATTTGTTGGTAGCGATCAATTTTTTGACGTTAGCGCTCTCGGAAGTCTGCGAAGATGCGATTTGATCGCTCGGCACATTGGGCTGGATAAATAACGGAACGGTAGCGTCTGATTTGTTATCGTGAATAAGATGCATCTCATATCTCCCCGGCACAAGGGTGACCGTGACGCATTCCTCGTTTGCACCAATGCTCACGAGTTCTTGACCCTCGCTGTCCAAAAGCTTCATCACGTGGGCTGCATCCGCATCGGGATCTTCCCAGCACAAGGTCTGGTTCGTAGCAGCAGTGTAATTGAAAGGAATAACATCAAATCCAATCTCTCCTGTGAGATTTGAGGATTCATCTGCTGTTTCCGGCTCCAGATGAACGACAACCACCTTTCTGTCCGGATGAGCAGCCAAGTTCGGGTCCGATACAAAATCCTGCTCTGTATATGCTTGAGCTTGCTGATTTGTGTTTGTGTTACTATTATTATCAGCATTATCAGCGCAGGAGATAAATGCTAAAGGGAATATCAACGCAATTGCAGTTATAGAAAAAGTTAATTGAGACCTCATCATGTAACCTCCCAATAATCTAAGATAATTCATAAAACATCCTCAAAACCTTAAATTAAATATATAATTGTTTGGAGCAATTTCAAGGGGATCTTCACCTGATAATTCCTCATTGTCAGTTCCGGAGAGGGTTTCGCGCATGATCCTTGCGTACCACATTCGAACAGATTTCGCAAAGCTGCCAGAAGTATCCTCCACCTTTTGCCTAGGTGTGTTGACAGAAAAACAATATATCAGCAGGTCAAAAAGCGTGTGATATCATCAAGTCGGGAGATTGGGTAAATCTGAGATACATTGAGAGTATCTGAAATCGCCGTACATGTCAAAAACAAGAGGGATGGCTTTGAAAATTGGGAAGTGTGATCGGGATAACCCCCACGTTTCCCGGGAATTCACCAAAGCCCTAGGTCCCTACGTGGGGAATTTCTTATCTCCTCTCTGCTGGCCGTCCTTTTCGCCAGGTGGATGCCATTGTGCTTTAAGCACTTTCTCTTTTTCTCTCAATTGGATATAGGTGTCCTGTAGACTTTTGAGAGCCCTTAGGAGTCCGTTCCTGGACAATTTTCGTAAGGCCGTACAGGCCGCAGTTCAAACCTCAAACGGGAGGAAAAAATGAAGAAAATTCTGATAACGGGTTTTGGGGATTGGGCGGGTAGCTCCGCTAATCCCGCCAAGGCGGTGGCAGATGTACTGGATGGCGAAACCGTAGGAGAAGCGACGATCGGCACGGTGATTGCGCCGAGTATTTTTGATGAAATGGTGGGTGTGGTGACAGATGAAATCGACCGAGTTTCGCCCGATCTGGTGATCATGATGGGCGAGTTTGGCGGGCGTAGCATGATTACCGTGGAGCGTCTCGCTCAAAACCTGATAGACGCCACACGTTACGATATGGGTGATTTATCCGACTCGCGGCCACAGGATAAACCGGTCGTGCCCGGAGGGCCGGTTGCCTATTATGCCACATTGCCCATCCGCGCCATGGTCCAAGCCATGAGCCGTGCGGGCGTTCCCGCCGATATCTCCGACACGGCCGGAACCTTCGGCTGCAATCTGCTCATGTACGGAGTGCTCCATCATATCGCCCGGCGCAGCCTGCCCATCCGCGCCGGCTGGGTCCATCTTCCGGCGTTGCCCGTCACTGCCGCTCTCGAAATCAATATGGGTATCCTTGCACAATTGGTAGCGAATGATCTGAGCAAACAGTCTTTTGGTCTGTCTACTCAAAAGGGAACAGATGTTTTGAGGTCTTTTATCTGAAAATCGTTTTTTGAAACATGAGTTTTCTTAAGTGCCAGCGATCGGCTTTAACACAGATTAATAAACCACGTGCGGAATAAAACCGCACAAAGGTTAAAATCAAAAAAGAAAGTTGGGATGGCACTTAATCGGCGGGTTTCTCGGATGTGCGTGCATCTTTTCTTCGCAACCTTGAAAAATAGAAAAGGTGGGTTGCACAAAAGAAAACAACGGCATCTCAGGAAACCATTTAATAATCACCCTGTTGGCATTTTAACGAACAGACAAATTTCTTTCATTTTTCATCCTCCTGTTAAAGGCAGAGTCTTACACCGGGCTCTGCCTTTTCATGTATTGGCAATCAGGTTATCCTGCTTCTCGTCTATTGCTAATATTATCGGCATAGCGTACCGCTCTCAGCTTTTCCCGACCAAGGCCTCACTTTCCTCAAAGAATCGTTCGGAAGCCGTTGTTCCATCCCGTTTTCTGACGTAATAATTGTGCATGACTGTAAGCGCTTGCAAATGTCGGTCACTCCGTCGATGAATTCCTTGGTGACGGAGGGCCAGTTGCGCGTTCCCCCCTTCAACGCAGGAACTCGATCTTTGAAAAATTTGAGCGCAATCCCTGGCGGCTTTCTCCAGTTTCTCCATTTTACAATCGGAGCTTACTTCGCCGAAGCCTTCAAGGTCGTCAATAATCGACAGCAACTCCTGGGCTTTTTCAAAGAGATCCGCTTGCGGTCAACATCCCTTTCCTTACTTGCGGTCAGTTTTAAATAGGTTGAATTATTCGGTAAATAATGTTACCTAAGACCTGCATTCAACTTTTTCAGAGATACAGAGAAATTGCGGTATTTCAATATGCTGGTGAAAGAATAAACCGGATGAAGCAACACCAAATGGACTTTCGTAACGTGGTGCAAACTTCCTCCTCCATGTATCGGTGATAAATTCTAAAACTTCGAGTGTGACAAATGCTGCGAACAACCGTTACCATTTCATGCGATAATGACGAAACCGCCCGGATAGAAGGCGCTGAAAAACTCGGTGTTCAACCCGATGACGTCACCGCAGAATCGGTCGATGCAGGAACCTACACTGTTTCAATGCTCAACGCGCCCGGCCAACTGGATATTGTGGTTTTAGACCGTAATATGAATGCGACAATCCGGACAATAACACCACCTTTGGGAAATGGGAAGCCGTTAGCGGTTAAGGACATTGAAGAAGCACTTGCCGATCTGAACATCGTTTTTGGAATCAACAAGGAGATTATGGAAAATATTGTCTCCGAAGTTGCAGCCAGGGGAATTGCGCAGAGCAATGTCCGGATTGCAGCCGGGGAACCCGCAAAGGATGGTGTCGATGCTCGGATAGAATTCAAATTTCGCCTTAACGGTGAAGATCCTGAAATGGTCGATGCGTCTCGACAGCGTGGCAAACCGGATCCAACAACCGTGATCAAGGAAATGGTTTCCGGGGGCAATGTGCTTGCCATCAAAATTTCATCGGAGAAACCCGTCAACGGCAGTACTGTAACGGGTGAAACTGTTTTAGGCGCTGAACCCAAGGATAAACCATTGCTGGTTGGTGAAAAGGTTACCCTTATGGAGGATAACGTAACCTACATTGTTGCCGAGGGTGTCACAGTGGGCTATGCGGACTATGTGGACGGCAGGCTGTGTGTTGAGGTCCCCCTGCAAATTTCGGGGGATAAATTGAGTGTCCGGCTATCCGTCCATCCGCCGTCGCAGTCAGGTAAAATGCTCACAATGGAAATGGTTGAAGAGACCTTAATGGATTCAGGTATAACCCATGGCATCAATAAAAACGCTATTGAGCAGGCATTGAAGGATGCGATTGCGGGGGGAATGCCGATACTCAATGCCGTTATTGCTGAGGGAAAGACCCCTGAGTTAGGGAAAAGCGCCGGAATCGAGTTCAAGTTTCAAACCGAGAAAATGGTTGGGACGGTTGACCGGAAAACCGGAGTCATCGACTATAAAGAACGTCAAACCCTCCAAAACGTGAAAACCGGGGAGGTCCTGGCGGTTAAATCGCCACCGACCAAGGGGAAAATGGGGATTAACGTGTACGGTGACATCATTCCTGCTGAACCGGATGCCGATGTAATCCTTACCCCTGGTGAAAACGTGGAGGTTTCGGATGATGGTCTTGTCTTAACTTCGGCAATCGATGGTGTCGTTGTTCTCACCCATGATAATAAAATTGGGGTTTTCGAACAGTTCCAAGTACCCGGTCATGTCGATTACTCAACGGGCAACCTGTCCATGGACGGAACATTGGATATCAAAGGCTGGATTCGGTCGGGGTTCCATGTACAGGCCAAAGGTGAAATCCTGGTCGGCGGAGGTATTGAAGGTGCGAACGTCGAAGCTGACGCCGATATCTCCATAAGGGGCGGCATTATTGGTTCAGGAAAGGGAAAGATCCATGCCGGAGGAGATATCACAGTCCGTTTTATTGAAAACACCCAAGTCCACGCGAACGGCAACATACACATCCGCAATGATATTGTTCGCAGTAATGTATCGGCCGGTGGCAGCATTATCTGTACAGGCGGAAAGGGTCGTATAAGGGGTGGCGTTGTCAGAGCCGGCAAGGCTATCGTAATGAACGAAATTGGATCACCCGCCGGCATCATAACGCATGTGAGTGTGGGTGCGGCTTCGGAATTCAGGGAAAGGCTCGTTAATATTAAAAAAAAATTGGCCGGGCACAGAAAAAACAAGGCAAAAATGAACATGATTTTAGCAAAATCCGATAAATTCGGAAAAGGTAAAAAGATGCCCGGTGAGCTTTTACACAAACTTGAGACGCTCAGGAAAAACAGACTCAAGATAGTCGTTGAGGAAAACAGGATTGTAAAAGAGAGGGATGCGCTATCAATAAAGCTGTCGACTACCGACGGCGAACTCTTGACAGTGAAAGTGAAAGGGATCGTTTATGCGGGGACCACAGTATTCGTGAGCGGATATGTTTTTAAGGTCAAGGACGATATAAAGGGGAAAGTCACTTTTATTTTCGACAAGGAAGAATTGGCTGTAAAGATGATAAAGTAATCCATGATACAGGAGAAATTATCAATATGAACATAGAGAAATTGAGGGTCCAGGAACTTATGCAGAAAGACGTTAAACTGGCCAATAAATCAACAACCATTTTCAAAGCCGCAAGAATGATGCGCGATTCAGGTGTATCGAGTCTGATTGTCGAACCTGATGACGATGGGGACGCATTCGGGATCATTACGCGGAGAGATATCATTGAAGCGTTTCTATCGAGCACAATTAGCGGGCCCCCGCACCAGGTAGAGGATGCAATGACCAAACCGGCGATCACCGTCAATTTGGGCATGTCCATTTACAACTGCCAGCTATTGATGCGTATGGTAGGCGTAAGAAGACTGCCGGTACTTGATGGAAATCAATTGGTTGGGATTCTCAGTAACGCCGATATCTTTAAAAAACTACTCGAGGACATCGCCTGACCGGAACGGCAGGTTGTAAGCCGTAATGCGGTGAGCCCTTAAGGTTGATGCTGATCTTTTTTGCATCGGGGGACTCCTTTATCAATCCTTAAAAGCAGGTGAGATGGTAAGACTTTGCTTTTTTAAATCTCAATTATGAAACAACCGGATTGTAGGTCAAAGAAAAAGGACCACAACATGTGTAAGGAGATTTTTGTTGGCTTTGATGTTTCATGATTTTTATAGGGACTAATCATGAACCATCGTTCGTATAATGTCCAGAATTTTCTTATTTTATGTGCTGTTTGGGCTCTAATTTTTTAAGAAAAACTTCATAAAGCGATTCTCAGCTATTTTTCAAGCCAAAGCTTCACGAAAAGAAAATCTCAAGATACACTGATATTAGGCCTTTCAGCAGTAAGCGGGAATTGCTGCATGATATATCACGAGTCCATGCTCAAGGACATCTCCCTGCCCGTTGAGATCTCGGCAGTGCGACTTGCTGAAGACCCGCTGAATACGGCGGCGAAGGGAACTTTGATCATGGCAATGACCGAGACGGGATAACGGAGATCTGATTTCGTAGACAATGGCTGATAGCGATACCACGGTTCTCACTTCCGTGGTATCGCGTTTTTTTGCGGGTATTTCTCATTATTCGCGGTATTCGTTACTCAGCATTTTGAGGCGTCTTGCAAAGATGTGGTAACCAAGAAATTTCGGCTATCTATTCAACACTTTCAACCACTTACCCCAAACCACCCGCACACCGAACAAACACACCCCTTTTTTTTTATGGTTGACACATATCCCCTTCTTCCCTATAAAGGGCGGAATTACATATGCCTATTCATCGTATATAGGGCACCGTTCCATATATTTCCCGTCTTTGAATACGATCTGATGAAACCAAGAATTTCACTGCTCATATTGGGCATTATAGTCTTTTTGAGTGTCGCATCGCACAGTTCCGCCAAGCTGGTCACGGAAAAAGACTTGAAAGATGTTTTGTCCGCTGCCGATAAGTTTGTAAGGCAAACAGATCCCTTCGGCCACTACCTGGGATACAACAGCCTCGAAGGTGGGCAGTTCGTGGGCGTGGTGTTTTTGACAACGGAGGTTGTACCTGAAGAAAGCTGGGGTTACCGGGACCAAATCACAACCCTGGTCGGCGTGGATGTATCCGGACGGATCAGCGGCGTTAAAATACTCAGCGAATTTGAGAGCCCGAGATATACACAAGGGCTGCTCGGCGACGGCAGTTGGTTCCTGACGCAATTCACGGGTAAGGACTCCAGCGGCAGCTTTGTACTCAACTACGACATCGATGCCATAACCGGCGCCACCATAACATCGAGCGCCATTACCCATTCCATAAAATCCGGGTTGCAACTGATTACGAAAGAAGTCCTGTACCAGCGGGTAAATGAAGACAGCATCGTCAAACATGATTTTTTGCAGCACCTGATCTGGCAGATAGACCTCATTCTCTTGTGGATTACCGTTGGACTGGCGTTTTTTGCATTTCTAAGAAAGAATCAATTTTTGCGTTATTGCGCCCTGGGGATGGCCTTTGCCTATCTGGGCGTTTACAAGGGCGGCGGGTTTTCCCTGATTGACGTGATCAGGCTGTTGTCTTTTCACAACCCCGTACTCCTCACTAACCTGTACTGGTACTCTCTGGTTGTTGTTGCCATCGGTTTAACGATTATCGCCGGAAGAGCTTATTGCGGGTGGCTCTGTCCGTTTGGGGCTTTCACGGAAATTCTGTTTCGCCTGACACCGCTTGAATGGCGCATAAGCGGAAACGCCGACAAGATTCTAAAAATCATCAAATACATCAATCTTGTAATTTTTCTGGTAATCGCGTTTGTCATTTCAGACAAGTTGCTTGCCGTATATTTAACCGGCATTGTAGAACCATTTGCCACGTTTTTTCACTTGGACGGTGATCTGATTTCCTGGACATGGCTGATAGGGATGCTGGTTCTCTCTTCCGTGGTATCTCGTTTTTTTTGCCGGTATTTCTGCCCGTTGGGCGCATTTTTCGCGGTAATCGTTTCTATTTGCGTCTTTTTGAAATTGAGATGTTTCAGGGTAAATTTGCCGCAGGAGGGGTGCAGGGGCTGCAGATTGGCCCAAAAAGAATGCCAGATAGATGCCATCAATTACGATGAGAGATCGAACAAACCCACTATCGACGGCAATGAATGCATGATGTGCAATCGATGTTCATCCAAGTGCCCCATTGAGTGTAAAAAACTTGAAATTTGAAAAAGGAAAAGGACCTGGCCCATGAAAAAAAAATGGTTAAGCATTGTAACAATCATATCCCTGGCTTTCAATGTCGTTGCGGTATTGCTTCTGCTTCAAGATTCGGCAACCCAAGACGAACACGGAACAAAAACCACGGAACAGCTCCCCCTGAATTACGAAACTTTCAAGGTGGAGTGGGGCAAAGCGTGGCTCGGGCTGGAGGTTAGCGATGTTACCCCGGAGATGGCGGCAAAAGCCCAGCTTGACAGGGTTGAAGGGGCGTATGTAAACAATGTTGCGGCCGGTTCTCCCGCCATGAAGGCGGACATCGATCCGGGAGACATCGTCATTTCCTTTAACGGCAGAAAAATAAGAACCCCCCAGCAGTTTCAAAACGACATCGCGGGGAGCAAAATCGGCAGTGAAGTGTACATGTGCGTCGCAAAAGACGATTACAGGGTTACGGCGTATGCGGTCCCTGAAGAAAGACCTTCCGATCTTCCGGTGCTGATCAAAACCTACCCTTTTCTCGGGGCGACCGTGAGCGACGCCGCTTTTGACAGCGACCAGATCGAAAAACTTGAAGAAGAGGGAAAGTCCGGCGGCGTTCTGGTGGAGAGGGTGATCCCCAACTCTCCGGCGGATAAAGCCGGTTTGCAGGACGGGGATCTGATCATGTCATTTAATTCCCGTAAAACAACTACCTTAAGAGAATTCCTGAGTGATCTTTCCGGCGCCCAGGCCGGTGAAACCGTCCGCATGTGCATCATGAGGGGGGAAAATTACCGAAAAACCATATATGTTATGCTGGGGTCTGAAGCCATGAGGGATGTCATTGTAATGCTTCGAACGGAATTGAAATTTAAGAGTTGACATTGGGCGAAACCCATAAAAGCGTGTAAAGGCTCGTTATGAATGAAGCCCCCGCTAACTCAGTTATTGACGTGGACCCCGAGGGGGTTATGAGGACAATCTCCGCCCTGATTTCGGAATTGGGCGCTTTCAGCGCCGCCCTGATTCTTCATGATACGGTCTATGGGCTGACCCGGCGTGAGGGTGCCGTCCGGCTTGCGGAAACCCTCGGCGGATATTTCCCGCTTTACGGAGAGATTATTGAAAATGATCTTTCCCCCGCTGAAACCGAGCGTATCATCAACGAGAATACCGACCGATTATCCGAAACATTGAGAACCTTTTCTTCTATTGTGGTGGTCGGCATAGAATCCGTGATCCTGGACATCCTCACCCGGAAATTGCCGGAATCCAGGTTCTATTTTATTCCCCACTCGGAGGCCCTTGAATCGGAAAGGGTTCTGGCCAACTTCCCGCCGAATGTTCATTTGATTGATGTCCGTGAGATTATGGAGCTCGGGGGAACGCACAGCGTCCTGCTTTCATACGCCTTCTGCCAGGTGCAGGAGGACTCCTTTATCTATCCGATTACGTTCAGGGCCGTCGGGCCCGATGTCAGGAGTTCATATAATCGGATTATCGGCTTAAATATGCTATCAGGCTATAACCGGTATCTCGATGATATGGCCCCGCTTTATTCGACGCGTCAATTTTTCACCCATCAATTCGAGATCATTTAGGGGGAACCGGACAAAAAATGATTGGCGTCGTTCTGATCAGCGTAATGATCGCAACCTTAATCATTCAGGCCCTGGTACCGGCCAGGAAGATGATTGTTATTCTCGGTGGAGCAACGGTTACCCTGACCATTGCGGCTACCGTAGGGAATCAGCGCATATCCGACATATATAGCGGCGTTCCCTGGGATGTATTGGTTATTCTGTTAGGATTGGGAATTTTTTCGTCTTTGTTTGCCCGGAGTCGTCTTTTCAGCGCTCTCGCGGTCTGGTGTTCCCGTGCCAGCCGGGGGAAATATCTCCTGATTCTGATCATGTTCTCATCCATTATGTTTATTCTTTCCTGCACATTGAATAACCTGACCGCCCTTTTGCTGGTTCTGCCCGTGCTGCTCAGTATCCTCAAGGCCCTCGGCGCGACGCAAGGGTTTGTTGCGCTTTGCTTTTCCATGGTGATTGTGGCCTGCAACCTGGGGGGCGCCGCCACCCCCATCGGCGATTTTCCGGCAATACTCCTTATGGGCACCGGGAGCATCTCCTTTGTGAGATATTTGATCCTGGCCTTTCCCATGTGCATCCTGCTGTTTGGTGTGATTCTTGTCCTGTTTTCAGTTTACTACAACAGAAGGGGGAGTGAGGATGCCGCGCCATTGGAAAGATCTCTGGCATTGATCTCCATGGCAAAACTATACCGGAATTTTACCATTGACAAAACGATCCTTTACCCTGGGATAGGCGTTTTCTGCGTCATGTTCGGATTGTGGATTGTCGCAGGTAATATCGGTTTGAGTCCCGGGGTCATCTGTTTTCTCGGCGTGGGGTTGCTGATGGTCATTAAGAACGAAGCGGCTGAGGATATTGTCAGGCATGGGATTGATTTCGAATCGATTCTTTTTTTAACCGCCCTTTTTCTCATGGTATCCTGCATGGCCGGCTCCGGCATCTTGGATTCCATTGCCGGTTACATGACGGTGTATTTTACGGACACAAAGATGCTTGTTTGCGCCCTGATGATCTGTTGCGGGATCTCTACGGCCATATTTTCCGCCGGACCCAGCATGGCGACCATGCTGCCCATCGCCCAGCAGATTATCGCAAAAGGGGGTGTCCCGGGGGAGACGGTTTACGTTGGCCTGGCGTTATCGGTGTGCGCAGGATCGAGTTTTCTTCTAACCGCCGCCACCGCAGGGCCCCTGGCGCAATCGATTGTGGAAAAATCGGGGTTGACAACCCGAGAGGGACAAAAGACGACATTTGATTTCATGACCTTTTTGCCGTTCGGGATTTTTGCCTACGCCGTTATCCAGGCCGGGGGATTGGCTTTTGTTCTATTAAGGATTTGAAAGGAGGCAATAAAATTGCATTGGACTGAATATTTTTGTGAATTTATCGGTACGGCAATTCATATCTTTGCAGGACTTATGGGAATTTATCTCGTCAGTCTTGTAAATGTCGCGGATATCGTCAAATTCTTCGTCATCGGGCTTTTCTTTGCAATCGGACTATGCGTTGTTGTCTATTCGCCTTTGGGAAAAAGAAGCGGCGGACATATCAATCCGGCCGTAACCGTTGCATTCTGGCTGAATGGATTGATGCGCGGCATCGATGCCGGTTGTTATATTGTCGCGCAATTTGCGGGCGCCATTCTCGGGGCCTGGGTTGCCTTTGCGATATTTGACTGGAAGAACCTTATCGCAGCATTGGCGCTTCCGGGTGCGGACGTCTCCCTGCCGTTGGTCCTGGTCGTTGAGTTTGGGATTGTTTTTGTGCTGATTATTGCCATATTTTCCTTTGTATCTTCCGGCAAATCAGGGAGGTTCACCGGAATCGCCATTGGGATATATGTTATTATGGTTACGGTTCTTTTTGCAGCGGTTTCAGGTGCGGGTCTCAATCCGGCGCGAAGTCTCGGACCTGCGCTCCTGTTGTTCCGGTTTGATTATATCCTGATCTATTTCACCGCTTCGGTTTTAGGGGCGTTT
>Ga0233437_1006500_pt1 | contig 11887 bp, 12 predicted proteins | sample SI_122_August201_FD_182714 | JGI IMG/M metagenome (GOLD analysis project Ga0233437, IMG submission 182714) | Seawater microbial communities from Saanich Inlet, British Columbia, Canada - SI_122_August2016_200_MG | ecosystem: Environmental > Aquatic > Marine > Inlet | place: Canada: British... | reverse complement strand
TTGTTTTGCAATGTCTGTTTGAAGATTAAGTTCTCCAACAACCGGACATTTGCAAATTGCACATTTAGTTTCATCATTATATTCATCAGTTATGTTCAGATGACCGCATATTCTATTACCATTCGTATATAATCTTAAACCTGATGGAAGAGAAACTTCAGCTGATAAGTATGTATCAAGAGGTGAATCGCATACAAAATCACATTGTTTTTTGAGCTTCTCAACAGATTCTAAAAACGTTTGGTATCTGGTTTCATCTTTATTTACTGTAATTAAATTTGCAATTATTGCAAATCCAAGTACAACTGAGATTACACCAAATGCGAGCCAAACTGCTTGTTCCATCTATATGTCCTCTGTAACTGGAATACAAACATCTACCCATAAATCAAAACCAAATTCACTTTCAAGAGAACTTTCAGTTGACTTACAAGAACCAACTTCTAAAAAACATCTGTCATTATCAACATCAGGTGTTGAAAAATCTGGTGATGCCATAAAGTTATAAAACCAATGCATCTTTTTTTCTTCGCTTGATATTCTATCCCAACAATCTCCTGGTTGAATAAGCCCAGTATATCTACCTTCTTTATATCCAACTAGTCTATTAGCTTGATCTTCATCCCCTACAATACCCATGTTTCGTTCTAAATAATCACATGTTAATTTTTTACAATTTATCATGTCAAGTGATCCACATGGTCTGTATGCTGCGCAATAAATTCTATCTTCGCAGTATCCTTGGATATTATCAAGTGCTAAAGTATAATCAGGCATACTATTTTTATTAATATCAATTTCTCCTCTAAAATAACTTGAACAATAAGCAACTTTATCTTTTAATGATCTATGTGCTTTTGAACATTGTGAGTCACAATATATGTCCAGGTCTGCCATTGCCTGACGTGCTCTTTCACTTTGGGCTTGTTCTTCCATTTCTGTTTTCTTTTGTTCAATCTGACTTGAAAACATCTTAAGAATTACCATCGCTACTGCCAGAATAACGAATAATGCAATAAATATCTCAATAGGTTTGTCTGTACCTAACTTTCCTTTAAAAAAACTAATCATTTAATTCACCTCTTTTTAAAAAACGTAATATAAGTTTCCTATTTAAATGGGAAACTATCAACCGACAAATTGACCTCCATCTGTATATTTCACTGATGGTGTTCAGTTTGCGGTTGATTTTTATTAACGTATGTTATATATAAATATTATTAAAATTTTTAAATAACTTACCTTGTGATTTCAATTGTTTCAGTTGCACCGTATGGATTAAAATATATACTAAATGCATAAGCATCATCTTCTACATTATCTGAAATTGTAGCATTTGCACGAACATCTTCTCCTGCAACAAACGGATCATGTACTTCATCAAACCAAGCCCAAGAACCTTCCTTTGCAATAACAACAAAACAAAGTTCTTTTTCAAATGTTTCACTGTGATGCATGTTATAACATTCAGTCATTAAATCAACAATTTGATATCCATCAACTAAGTCAAGTTCAATTATTTTTTGATTTTCAGCGTCACCCGGATCAAGACCTGGCCTGTTATTTCTAATGTCTTCCTTTGATTTTTCAATCATTTGCTGTGAAAATACGATAATTGTGCTACCTACAACTAATGCAACGAAAAGTGTAATCATGATTCTAATTGGCATATCCATTTAAATTAACCTCTTTTATTGATTATAAGACTATTATTGAAACAGCGGATATTTATAATTTTTGGTGTTGTAATATTATTTTCCAAAATAAATCCGTTTTTTCTATTATAACAATCAATTACATTACATTTATCTACTCTTTTAAATTCTAAAATTATATCTTCTCTTGTGAGTGTTGAATTGTCTGTGACAAATACTGAATAAGTTTTATTATCCATTCCAAATCTGCAATCTTCCCATCTTTTTGCAACTTCCCCGGCAAACTGAGTTGAATCTATTTTAAATATATTTCCATCATCATTTTTGAATGTCTTAACATATGTTTGATACTGTTCTTTATGGTCAATTGTTTTTAACATTGCCGCAAGTGATCCCGCAACAATGATTGCAATGAATATATATACAATGATTTCAACTGTTTCCATTTTTTTATTTCTTTAAATTTATTTTTTTATCTATGTCAAAAAGGCGAAATGACCAATCCCAATTCAAAGACTAAAATCCACCATAACTGACCTTTTTGGGAAGTTATCTGCCGGTGAGATTTTGACTCTTAGCTCGCCCAGACACAGATAAAAATTATCTAATATACAAAGTACTATTACGACAATTAAGTTTAATTACTTTTGGTAATATGATGTCTGTCATGTTAACATCTTCGCGTCTTCCACACGACAAATTTTCCGATTGAATTGATTGACACCAACCAAGAGTTTTAATATGATCAAATAATATTTCTTTTGTTAAATTTCCTTTAGTTTCTTTATCATTTTCATAAACATAATATATTTTAGACTTATTAGCAAAACTATGGTTACAATAATCCCAAAAGTTCCTGGCGGCAGTTACAAATTTAATTTTATCAACTTTCATGTCATCGCTAATTTTATTTTTGTCTTGATACATTTCTTCAAGCGTGGAAACATCTTCAATAAAATCCCAGTCATGAACAAACGCAGTAATCATACTAAACAATAATACGCCAATGCCCAAAAAAACCATGATATTTACTCCCATTTCCATTTTGTTTCACTTATTATTTAATATATATAGTCTCATTAGTACAATTAAGTCTTAATACTTTTGGTAAATTAATATCATTCATTACAACATCTTCACGGTATCCGCAATCATGTTCAACAGATTGAATTGTATCACACCATTTTAAATCTTTAAATATTTGAAATAATCTTTCTTTTGTTAAAGTTTGGTTGTCGACTACATACATCGACATACTCATGTTAAATCCAGTATTAATACATTCATTTGAAAACAAATGAAGCTTACCTGCAAATGTTGTAATATCAACTTTTTCAAATTCAAGTTTTTCATCTTCATTCATCATTAGATGTTTTAAGTCATCATACCCTTGTTTGAAATCCCATCCAGAAATAAACCCAATAATAAAACCTCCAATTAATACAATGAATCCAAAATAAACTAATATTTCCATAACTTCCATTTAACTACCTAAAGCACTGGTTACTTTATATAATGCAATTGCGATTGCAATTACCGCAATAATCAAACCAACTATTGCTTGTATTGTTCTGCTCATAGTATATTATCTTGAGATTACCTATATAAAAAGGTTGTTGTTTTTTGTATTCTAATTTTTAAATATATTAATTATAATCTTAATTTATTTATGATTTTATGTTCATATAAGAAGAAAGATAAAAAGGAATCATTGCTGAAACAAGATATTATTAATCCTATCATTTTGATATCCTTGAGAAAGTAATGTTGTTCGAATTCTTTCGTTATTATATCCCATGGATCTTAAATTATTAACAGTCACCATTAATTTAACATTACTATCTGGATTTTGTTGACTAAGTCCCACAGTTTGTTGTTGTTGAGGTGGTGGTGTACTAAACGGTGGAGTAGGAGGTTGACTAAATGAATTATTTTGTTCTGGGCTTGGTGGAGTTTGCGATTCTCCAAAAATATTAGTTTGGGGTGGAGTTTTATTTGAACCTTGATTACCTCTACTTCTAAATATTAAAAAGAATGCTAGAATAATTCCAACAATTATAAATCCAAGAATGAGAAATAATGTGTTATTATTTTTATTATTTGTAAGGTCATTTGACGATGTAGATTCTGAATCATTTTTTGATGTATTTGATGTTTGGGTTGCTGGTCTAGTTCTAGTTGATTTATCTGTTGTGGTACGTTCAGTTGTTGAGTTTGAATTTGTTTCAGCTGCCTTAGCTGCTGCTTTTTGTTCTTCTAAACAAGCTCGGGTTTTACATTTTTCAACAGGTTCTACAGGAATTATTGGGTCAGGTGTTGTCGTTATAACAGATGCATCTTCACAAACAAAATCATTGCACGTTTGATCACTTGAACACGTTGTACATTCTCCATCTTTACAATTACACGAAGATGAGACTCCAGGACAAGAAGTCCATTCACATTCATCACAATATTTTTCATCAGTATTACAAGATTTTGTTGTACAGTCAACTTTATCTTCATCTAAACATTTACCATCATTTCCATAAATTGGACACCACGTGCAATCATCACTGTATGAATTACAGTCTGTTTCTTCAAATATTGAACATCTAAATGTACAGTCTGTATCGGTTGAATAGTCACAATCACTCGGACAACAATCATCAGAATCTTCACATATAGTTACAATTGAACATCCAGCATCTTCACATTCTCCATCGTTATTACATATTTCGTCACTTCCACATGTTCCACAATCTTCATTGCTTCCACAAATAGATTGTGTTCCACATTCAAATCCTTCTGATGAACAAGTATCTGTACAATCAGTAACACATAATCCGCTAACTGCGCAGCTTTCTCCAGTATCACAGCCACCGCAATCTTCATTGCTTCCACAAATTGAATGGGTGCCACATTCATAACCTTCACTAGTACATGTTTCTGAACAAGTTGATTCACATTGTCCAATTCCATTACAAGTTTCACCTGTGTCGCAAGTTCCACAGTCTACATCAGCTCCACATATAGAGCGAGTACCACATTCAAACCCTTGCGATGAACATGTATCAGTACATACAGTAACACATTCTCCATTACTGTTACATGTACCTGTTGTACAAGTTCCACAATCTTCATCACTTCCACAAATAGAATGTGTTCCACATACGAATCCTTCCGAAGTACATGTGTCTGTACAATCAGTTACACATATTCCATTACTGTTACAAGTTTCTCCTGTATCGCATGTTCCGCAATCAACATTACTTCCACAGATAGATTGAGTTTCACATTCAAATCCTTCTGATGAACATGTGTCTGTACAGTCAGTTACACATATTCCATTACTGTTACAAGTTTCCCCTGTATCGCATGTTCCACAGTCAACATTACTTCCACAGATAGATTGGGTTTCACATTCATAACCTTCCGATGAACATGTATCTGTACAATCTGCAATACACATTCCAGAATTACAACTTTCATCTGTTCCACATTCAGAATCACTATCTTGATTACATACACCATTATTACAAGTCATACAATCATAATTAGATGTGTCACAAGGATTATCGTTTAAATTAGTATATACACATTCATCATTACTACATGTATCTTGAGTACAATCATCTCCATCATCACATTCTGAATCAGATTCACAGCCAGATGAAAATTCAATTGTGATTTCAATTTCCCGATTCCATGGTGGACAAGGTTCTATATTTTCTTCCTCACATAATTCTAATGGTGGAGGACCCCATGTTGTTTCAAATTTTAATACATAGACTCCATCAGGGGCATTATTTATTTGAATTGATGTGGCCATTGGTTCGCCAACTCTGCCAGTGGTACAACTAGCACAGGCAGTAGGTGTGTTGGAACAAGCCCCTGAATTATCAAGTGTATCAATATAACTAATATAATCTGGATCAATATCAACATTAAAATAATTACTTGGACAATCGTTATTATTTGAATCTTTGCAACTAATTAAACTAGTTTCAATATCTACAATATTTTCATCATATTCAGTTCTATAATAACTTCTAACCAAAATGTCAAATTCAAATGTGTCTCCATTTAGTGCGATAGAACCAGGTAATGGTTCAGTGAAAACACAAACTCGATTTTGATTTCCGCTTGGATGACAATCACAAGAAACCGCACTTACGTTTAGATTAAACAATATAAAAATTAGTGTAAAAATGATTATTCTATTAATTTTCATCATTTTTTAAGGTTTTTTAGATTATTTTTCCTCCAAATAAGTATTGAAAATAAAACAAATGCAATTAATAAAAGTGAAATATTTAAAAAATTCGTTTTATTGCCAACTTTAATTTTAGTTTTAATGGGGTATGCTTCTTCAACAAATTCATCTGCTTTAACTTTTATTTTGATGGGATAATATCCCTCCATTGTATCTGCAGGGATAGTAAGTTCTGCTTTAAGTTTAATCATATCAAGATTTCTTAAAATTTCAATATTTTCAGGTTCAATTTTAAAATCAAAAATATCATCATCGTTGGTTATCTTAATATTATGCAAAATATCGGAATTATCACCACGCCTAACATATATATTAAATTTTTTTGTTGTACCTGGTTTAATAAACAACGTATGTTCAGCTGTAATTATTCTTAAAAAATAATCTTCAAAGGAGCCCATATTAATTGTTGCACTACCTTTAAAAACACGTTTCTTTGTTGGGGCGGATTCTTGGCTAAACGCAATTGTAGAAAGCAAGGTAAATACAACTATTAAAAATGTTAATAATAAGTATTCTCTCTTTTTTTTAAATCCAGTCAAAATCCCCACTGGAATATTTTTATAAATCTATCATATATAAATGTTATCAAAAAAATTTATTTTTATTTTTATTCTACAAAAAATATTTATACTATGATAATATTTTGTATTTAATGAATTTAATTTTAGAATCATTTATACTTGGATTAATTTATGGGATTGGCCCATGTACTATGTCGTGTGCACCAGTACTTCTTCCAATTGTTATGTCATCGTCAAAAAATACTTTGGACGGATTGAAACAATCAGTTATATTTTCTCTTGGAAGAATTTTAGTTTATAGTTTGCTTGGTATGTTAATGGGTGGTGTTGGAAAAATTTTAAACATTTCAGTTCCCCAGTGGGTTATGGGCGCTTTTATGATTGTACTTGGTATATTTTTATTTTTTAATTTTCAAAAAAAATGTTTGATGTCAAAAATAAAATTTACAGGTACAAAGATGGCTTTTGTTGCAGGTATAATGATGGGCTTGTCACCTTGTGCTCCACTAGTTGGTGCTCTTGGTCTTTCAATTTCTACAAAATCTATTATTCTTGGTGGATTGATAGCTTTATCATTTGGATTTGGAACATTATTATCCCCTATTTTATTAGTAGGTGTTGTTGGTGGGAAATGGTCTTCGTTAAAAGAATTTGCATCAGTTAATAATTATATTGCAGGTGGTTTTTTAATAATTATTGGGATACTTATGTTAACTGGAAATTTTTTTATATAGAGATTTTTAATTTTTCATAAATTTTATAATAATAAATAAATAAATAAAAATTATATGCATAATTTAATCAATAATATTAAATATTAGTTAGGTTTTAAAAAAAATAAAATGTGGAAAAAAAGGGGTAAACTAAATCTTACAATAATTAGAAGAATTGTTCAGTTGTCTTTTTTATTATTTATATTATATGGTGGTTACCTTGGCATTACTAATTTTAATGACGAAAAAACAAATTTAATTAGTGAAAATGTAGATATAACAAAATTAGCTAATGAAAATTTACAAGATGATCCAAGGTTAGATATTTATTTACCTATTAGATCTTGTAAAAATATAGATAAAGATACTGGCGTTTTCAAAGGCTGTGGTATGTTTATGTTAACAGATGCTTTAATTTATAGGTCATTTTTAACTTTTGCAATACCAATATTTTTCCTGATCTTATTCAGTTTAATTTTTGGTAGGACTTGGTGTGGTTGGGCTTGTCCAATGGGGTTTTTCCAGGAAATATTTGATTGGATTAGAGGATTATTTCGGATAAGTTATTTTAAAATTTCAAGAAAAACTCATAGAATATTAAAAAAAATAAAATGGGGTTGGCTTGCAACAATTTTTTTAACTTCTTTTGTTATCGCTTTACCTTTTTTTACTAATATTAGAAAAGATTTACATAATATAAATTGTCTAACTTGTCCAACAAGATATGCTTTAATGTGGTTTCCAAAAGTAGACCCAACTTTTTTTAGTTTTCAAACATCATTTTATTCAATAGGTTCAATAATTTTATTCATATTTATAGGGATATTTATTTTAAGTTTTTTTGTAAGACGTTTTTGGTGTAGATTATGTCCTAATGGTGCATTATTATCATTATTTAATAAAGGTTGTTTTACAACAAAAACTAAAGATCTTCAAAAGTGTACTAAATGCGGTATTTGTTATCAAGTTTGTCCAATGGATAATGAAGATGTTTATACTATTAAAAATAGAAAAGTTGTTAATAGTAAAAATTGTGTAATGTGTTTTGAATGTCTAAACAAGTGTCCGGAAAACGATTGTATAAATGTAAATATCTTTGGTAAAACAATTTTGAAATCAAAATATAATAAGAAGAAATAAATGTTTTGTCAATTTTTTGTTTTGTTTTTCTTATAATAATAAAAAGATTTTTTTTTCTTTCCTTTTTTCCTTGTTGATTTTTCATTTAATGATTTTTCATAAATTTTATTTTTATTATAAATCCAAAAATATTTGTAAATAACTAAGATTAAGATTAAAATAATGATTACTGAAAGGATATATGGCATTTCATTACCATATGGTCTGACACGAATTAAAATTACATCATCCCAAGAACCCATTTCATGTTCATTTGTACCAATAAAAAATCTAAGTTCATAATCACCAAATTTTAAATCTTCATCTGCAGTAATATAAATATCAAAATATTTGTATTCTCCAGCTGGAATATCTTTAATATATTCTGCTGAACTATTAATTGTAAAACCTTCAAATTTAGGGATGTTTAGTAATAAATAATTAATAGAATAATTAGCCATATCGTTTCTATTATATAATCTAACTCTAATTGTTGACCCTGGTTCCATTAAATATTTTTCATTTGGAGTACAAACTGCAATTCTAATTTCTGGTTTCTCAATGATTTTAAGTGTTGCATTACCTTTAAAAATTCTTTTTTTTGTATTTGAATTGTCTGTTATTGCAATTGAAGAACTAATAATGATTGTAGCTAAAATGAAAAATATAAAAAATTTGAATAATTTCATTATTACTTTTTAATCTTTTAATATTTATAAATTTATTGCGTTTAAAATTTTATTTAGGTAATGTGTTGAGAGATTATTAGGGTATATATGATTTGATTATTTCTATTCTATCTAATATAAATTTATTTGATAAAGATTTAAATACTAAATGAATATTTAAAAAAAAAGAGAATAAAAAGAGAAATAAAATGGTTTCAACAAAAGCAAATAAACATAAAACAAAAGTTCTAAGGAGTAAAAAAAATAGTAAAAAAGTTAATATAACTATGATTAGAAGAATTGTTCAGATTATTGCGTTTATTCTTCTTGTTTACGGTGGTTTTTTTATTCCATTTACACATGTTGATTCATTTATAATACCCTTCATCAAATCACCTGAAAGAACAAGTGTAAAAATGGATCATCTTAATCCACATACAGAATATGAAACCGTATTTGATGCATATTTTCCTTCAAGGACATGTAGATATTTAGGTTCCGAAGTTAGAACATTTAGAGCATGTGCAATGCATTTTTTAACCGAAGTTCCTATTTATGGTATACCGTTTAGAGATTTTCTGCCACATTTTTTTTTATTTCTAATACTGGCATTTCTTTTTTCGAGGGTTTTATGTGGTTGGGTTTGTCCGCTTGGTGCAATTCAAGATTTTTTCAATTGGATTAGAGTTAAAATTGGACTTAATAAACTAAAACTTCCAAGATTTTTTCTTAATGCATTTGAAAAATTCAGATATTTTTGGTTGGCATTTTTATTTATTATGGCAGTTGCAATTGTAATTCCTTTCTTGGGACTTATTCCACTTCAAAAGGATCTTAATATTTTAACATGTAATACTTGTCCTGGAAGGATTGTGTTTCCATTGCTTACTGGTGATGTTAGTGGTTGGTGGTTATTTTCATCTCCACTTCATGCAGCAATATCAATATTGGGATTATTATTTTTTATATCTTTTTTATTAAGTTTTTTTGGAAAACGATTTTGGTGTAAATTGTGTCCAACCGGTGCACTATTATCTTTATTTAATAAAGGAAGTGCAATTACAAAACAAAAGGATGCAAAAAAATGTACTAAATGTGGGATTTGTGAAAGAGTTTGTCCAATGAGTCAAAAAAAAGTATTTCAAGAAAAGAAAAAAAAGTTTGTTAACGCATTTAATTGTATAAATTGTTTTAGGTGTATAGATAAATGTCCCGAAGATGATTGCCTTGAAGTAAAATTTTTCAAATGGACAATATTCAAATCTAAATATAGTAAGAAAAAAAATAAGAATGAAAATAAAAGTAAAAATGTTAAAAAAAATTAAAGAACTGCTTGAAAAATCAGAAGATGAAGAATTATTATTTGATGACAGATATTCTGATATTATTAAAGATAAAATAAAAAATAAAAATAAACAATTTAGTTCAAAAAATTATTCAAAAAAAGTTTTTGATGAAAACAGGATTGTAATTGAAAAATTAAAAAAGTTCAAAAATAGATCAAAAAAATTAAATTATTTTGATGAACTTCATATAACAGATAAAAGAATTAAAGAATTAATTGAACATAAAAAAAGTGGTGGTAAAGTTATTGGAACTTTTTGTAACCTTGTTCCTGAAGAATTGATCTACGCAGCAGGTGCAGTTCCTGTAAGATTATGTTCTGGTTGTAATCATTCAATTAGCCCCGCTGAAGAAATGTTTCCTAGGGATTCATGTTCACTTATTAAATCCTCATTTGGTTTTGCAGTAACTGACGATCATTACATGAAACTATGTGACGTAATAATTATGCCCGCAACATGCGATGGTAAAAAAAAACTGGGTGAAATATTAAATGATTATAAACCTGTATGGATGCTTGATTTACCTCAAAATAAGGAAAGGGAAATTTCAAAAAAATATTGGCTTTCTGAGATTAGAATATTAAAAAAAAGAATAGAAAAATTAACTGGAAATAAAATTAATAAATCTGAATTAAAAAATGCAATTGAATTATTACATGAAAGATATGATGTAATTCGAGATTTTCAAGAGGTTAGAAAAAGTTTATCACCAGTTATTCTTGGTTCAGATTTTTTCATAGTAATTCAGGCTGCATTTTTTGATGATATAAAAAGATGGATTGAAAATACTAGGGAATTAATTGATGATTTAAATAATAATATTGAAAATAATTTGCTTGTTAAAGATAAAAATGATTTACGATTATTGTTAACTGGTGCGCCAATTATTCTTCCAAATTTTAAAATTCCAGAGATGATTGAAGAATTTGATGCATTTATTGCAATTGATGAAACTTGTGCAGGGAGTCAATTTATATACGATCCAGTTGTTGTTGAAGAATGGACTTTAAGTGAAATGTTAAGTGCGATAGCTGAGAGATATTTAATGCCATCAGTTTGTCCTTGTTTTATTAAGTCAGAAGACAGAATTGATAAAATTATGACTTTGATTGAAGATTTTAAAGTTGATGCAGTAATATATCACACATTAAGATTATGTTTATTATTTGATGTTGAATCAATGAGGGTAAGTTCTGTTTTGGAAGAAAATGATATTCCTTTTTTACATCTTAATACAGATTATAGTAAAGAAGATTTAGGCCAATTAAGAACACGTATTGAAGCATTTATTGAGATACTTCATTCAAAAAGATGAAAAAGCTTGTTAAATATTTTAAGCCAAATAAAATTAGAATAATTATATTTTTAATAATATTATTTTTTTTATTTTTTTATACTCCAATAATTGAATGTGAACATGATTCTAAAGTAAAAGAAAAAACGTGTGAACATTATGGATATTGTAATACAGATTATTATTATTCAATGAATGGATTATTAACTTTAGAATTAAGTGATGAATTAGATAGTTTATGTCCAAATTTTAATTATACTAATCAAAAAGTTGTTGTAATATTTTTTTTAATGATGCTATTTTCTTATAGTTTTGC
>Ga0233437_1006499_pt1 | contig 11887 bp, 10 predicted proteins | sample SI_122_August201_FD_182714 | JGI IMG/M metagenome (GOLD analysis project Ga0233437, IMG submission 182714) | Seawater microbial communities from Saanich Inlet, British Columbia, Canada - SI_122_August2016_200_MG | ecosystem: Environmental > Aquatic > Marine > Inlet | place: Canada: British... | reverse complement strand
TTGTAGCGACAGGTGCAGCGTAACAGCTTACATCTCCCGGAGGAGATTGTTGATGATTATTGTTTTGATGGGTGTTTCCGGATGCGGTAAGACAACAGTAGGTACAGACCTTGCTGCCCACCTTGGCTGGGAGTATCAGGAAGGGGATGCCCTCCATCCGCAAGAAAATATTCTCAAAATGTCAGATGGCATTCCACTAAATGACGATGACCGAAAACCATGGATCGCCGGAGTTTCGGATTGGATTGATTCTCACTGCCTGGCTAACAGAGATGGTGTTATTAGTTGCTCTGCACTAAAAAAATCGTACCGTCAAGTGATCACCGGAAACCATAATGACGTACATCTTGTTTACTTACGTGGCACCAGAGAATTACTCTCACGCCGTCTGGTGGAACGAAGAGATCATTTTATGCCACCAGATCTTCTCGAAAGTCAGCTTGAACTTTTAGAAGAACCGAGTGCTGATGAGCATGCCATCGTGGTAGCGATTGATCACACCCCGAATGATCTTGTCAGGGCCATCTGTCATGGCCTCGGCCTATCATGAAAGTCCCTTCGACTGATGGTCTGCACTAACTATGCATACGCGGCCGCTTGTCACCTTCGGAAATAATCTCTGCCTCTCGTGAAGCTAACCAGTGCAGTCTGTCATGGACCGTTGATTCTGGTGCTATATCACATGCAAGCCGAACATACGTTGCATGATGACGTGCCTCTGATTCAAAAAGCCCACTGTAAAAACTTTGAAGTTCTTCATCGTGCACATGATCTTTCAATAATGAAAAACGCTCGCAACTACGAGCTTCGATCAGACCAGCCACAAGCAAGCGATCGACTGCTCTCTCTGGCTCATTCTTACGAATCAATTCATGAAGCTTTGAGCCGTAATTACTCGGAGATAACTTTCGAAATTGAACACCTCGACGCTCCAACAAATCAAGTACCATTTGAAAATGTTCTAACTCTTCATTTACTATCTCAGTCATAGCTCGAGAAATTTTTGAGTTATCGACATAGGCAAAGAGAAGATTCATTGCCACACCTGCTGCCTTCTTTTCACAATGCGCATGGTCAATCAATATCTCATCAAGATTTTCATCTACCTGCAAAAACCAGCGGTCAGGAGTATCAATTTGTAAGCTGAGCATAACCATATTGCTTGTAGATTTAGGGCGGAGTGGGGAGAATTATTTATACTGAAATCATGGATTGGTTACTGAATTGTATTCAGAACAATTGTCTTCCATGCCCTCTCATGATTGAAGCAGATATAAATGATTAGTTTTGACAGCTCGTATGACTCATCTAACTCAGAACGCAACCGGAACCTTCTTGGCAAACCACTGATTCCGTGCTCCACGGAACCGCTCACCGGTTTTTTTCGAGATGGCCTCTGCCGCACATGTTCTGATGATACTGGCTCCCATACCGTTTGTGCTGTCATGACAAAGGAATTCCTTCGATTTACCGTCGAAGCAGGAAACGATCTCGTCACACCACGACCCGAATTCAATTTTCCTGGCCTTATACCAGGTGATCGATGGTGCCTTTGTGCGGCTCGATGGCTCGAAGCCATGAGAGCGGGCTGTGCTCCGGGAGTTGTTCTCGAGGCAACGAGCGAGAAGGCACTCGATGTCATTCCATTCGAACTACTCCAGCAACACACTGTTTGATACTTTTATTTATTCGGTATTACGGCTCGTCAACAAAAAGAGTTTGTTTGCCGCAGTCCGCTCAGAGCGACTACCGACAAATGAAACTTCATCACCAATTTGTAATTGGAGATCCGGACCAGGATTTCGTATCTGCTGATTTCTGCGCTGGATTGCAATAATTGTTACTCCTGTCTTCGCTCGGACATCCAGTTCACCAATTGTCTGCCCTACAACAACGCTCCGTTGTGATATTCGACAACGTCCTAATTGGTCATGAATATCAGGACCTTCTATCGACTGAATTGTCTGTCTTCTCACGCCACTTCGTAGAAACCCGTAGTTTTCTAAACGAAGTTGATCAACAAGATCATCAATTTTTTCTTCTGGAACGTCGTAGATACCAAGCACTCGCTCGAAAAGTGACAGTGCAGTTTCAAACTCTGCAGGTACGACAACATCAGCTCCCAAAAGTCGTAATTCATCAACTTCTGAGAGATATTCTGTCCGAACAAATATCTCGATTTCTGGTACAAGATCGCGTGCTACCCGTACGCTACGACGGGCACTTGCTGGATCAGAGATTGCTACCACAAAGGCCCTTGCACGAAAAATTCCGGCATGTTCTAGAATCGCTTGACGAGTACAGTCACCGTAGCGGATATCTATACCCAATGATCCCTCACTGCGAACCGTTTCTGGATTTAACTCCAAAATAACATGTGGAACGCCAAACTCAGCCAAAGCGGTTGCTAGGCTACGGCCATTAATACCGAACCCGGCAATGATGACATGGTCTGATAAATCAATATCATCTTCCGGTGGAGAATCATGAAACATTCGACCAAACCATGGGCTCTGACCAAGCAAGTCGCAGAGGTTCGGCATCAAGTTTGTGAGAAGTGGCGTAGCAGCCATCGTTATGACGGCAGCTGCAAGAAATGTCTGATAGTCCTCCCCTGTTAACAAACCGACATCAGCTCCTCGTGACCCAAGCACAAAGGAAAATTCGCCTACTTGCGCTATAACACTTCCCGCAATGAGGCTCGTTCTTACAGGAAATCCGGAAATTATTGATGGTATCGCAGTGGCAAAAATTTTGAGGACTACAATCACAAGTACGACAAGACATACAAGTCCAAGGTGAGAAAACACGAACGATACGTCCAGCAACATTCCCACAGAAACAAAAAATAGACTGGCAAGAGTATCACGAAAGGGCAGTACTTCCGCAAAGGCTTGATGGCCATACTCACTCTCGGAAAGTGCCAATCCTGCGATAAAAGCACCGATGGCAAGTGATAGGCCAGCCGCTGCAGTAATCGCCGCTGTACCTAAACAAATCAGTACAAGGGTTATGAGAAATAGCTCTCGGTTCCGTAGCCGCACGACTTCGTGTAAGACTTTTGGAATGATCTTTCGACCAGCAAGTAGCACGCCAGCAACAATTGAAAATCCAGCAAGAACTGCTACGAATGGATTCTCAAAAAGTACTGGAGGGCTTGAGTGTGAGGAAATCTGACTATTTACTTCTGCACTGACATCAGCTGAAGCAGCCAACAAAGGCACTGCCAGCATTGCAACGATTACAAATAAATCCTGAAATAAAAGTACTGATATCGAGATACGTCCTGCCTGAGTACCAGATTGGCTTCGATCCGCTAAAAGTTTGAGGACTATTGCGGTACTTGACATGGCAATCAGAAGTCCTGCAAAAATGGCTTGTGGTAGAGTCCCCACATACCAGCGACAGGCTGCGGCAATTAAGAGCGTCGTCCCTACAATCTGTGGAAGGCCAATACGCACCATGAGTGGCAGCATTGCAAGAAGTCGTGAAATAGATATTTCAAGTCCAACAGTAAACAGAAGTACAACAACACCGATTTCTGCAAGAAGTTCAACACTCTCCAAATCATCAACGAGAGACAGTCCGTATGGACCGACTACCAGTCCTGAAACAAGAAGACCAATGACACTCGGTATTTGGGCTCTCCCGAATAGAAAAACCACGACTGCTGTTACAGCGAAAACCACAAGAAGATCAGAGAGAAACATTATGCAACTAGGAGAGGAGGGTAGCGGAGGTAATTTTAGTCTTACCAGAAATTACTGAAAAATAACCCGAATCCTTGTACTGCTATGAAAAGAAATCTCACTAGGGCAAGCACGTAATCTTTTGGTAGGGTCTGAAAGGTACCGAAAATTTGATATTTTACACCGAAAGCATGGTACATGTGACTATCACTCAATATCATTGGTCGCGGCCTCTCCTCCAAACATTTTGTCTTCTCTGTGCAGTCCTGTTTTCCTTTGGACAAGCAGTTTGTGCCAGTGCAAAAGATACTGATACTCTGAGAGTTGAAACTGAAGTCTTTGCAGATCGTAAAGACGTACCGATCGCTCGAAGCCTGACACTCTTTTCGTCCAAAGTCGCTTGGGATTTCCTTGACGCGGCAACTTTGGATAAGAAGAGTCCGGATTCCAAATCAGCTAATTCAGAGTCCTTTGACGGTGAAATCATCCTTCACGACCCAACTCGTGAAAGAGTATTGCTGATTGATCCACTTCGGAAAGTAAAGACCTCCGTAGATACAATTCAAATCGAACGACTACGTATTTCACTTTCCAAATGGGCTCGCACATCAGACGATAAATTAATTTGCTGGGCTGGTGGCCCACATTTTGACAATAGTGTTCATGAATCTGTAAATATAATCGAACTCGTGGGACCAAGAGCGCAGTACCGTATTGAAGTCACAGATGCCCCTACACAAGAGATCGCTGATCAATATCATCAATTCGCAGACACAGCGATTCTTCTTCGTGCGCTTCTCCATCCCGGTGGCATCCCACCTTTTCCGAGGCTGGAACTCAACAAGCGGATTGCATCCAAAGTAAAACTTCCAACATCCGTAACTCTTCAGATTGACCCTCGAGGAAGTCTTATTGCGTCTGGGTTCTCCTCAGTAATGCAACGTCATTTACATTCGACTCATCGAATTCATCCTGGCCTTCGGGCTGATGATCTCCAACGTATTGCTGCTGCTGAAGCCTGCATGGCAATCGCTGAAGAAGTGAGTCTCGCAGCATATACGGAAACTGAAACGAAATAGTTTTCGTCTTATTGAAAAGGCGAACAACTCAAAAACATTTTTTAAAAAGATTTTGTACTTTTGTTGTTCTCTCGGTGCAGCCGGAATGATCCGTATGACTGCATGATAAATCGTTACGGCCAAGAAATCTTAGGCATCCGGACGATATTCTCTTTAGTTCCTATCTTTCCCAAATCTTTGAATGATCTAAGTCGTGGTGCTGTCTACCCGCTAAGATCATAAAAAGTCTGCGTAGTCGCTAGCTCTATTCATTCCACAAATTTATCTTACAAACATGGAGGCTTTTATGCTGGTATTGTCCCGAAAGCAAAATGAGCGCATTCGAGTTGGAGAATCAGTTGTTGTAACAGTAGTACGAGTAAACGGTGGTAAAGTCCGAATAGGAATTGAAGCTCCGTCAGAAATGCGGGTTCTACGGGACGAACTAGAAATTGATGCACTTGGAGACGTCGTTCTTGAAGATGATGGTGTTCTACCAATCTCAAGATTATGCAAACTTGCTGGATAAGTATTTAGGGTGGCAGTTTTGGAAGATACTGTAACGAAAAATTCTTCGCGACCATCAGAAGACAAAGAAGCAGATGCGTCTTCTCATCACGTCATGAGGCACGCACGAACATATCGCCTGATGCTTTTTGCAAGCGTGTTCTGCTGCATCATAATTTTTTTTGTTATAAGCATGGCCTTTGTACCACCTCAGTTTTATCAGTCAGTTGCAGATAAAAGATCCAACGATCAATCAGTCGCCGGACGTTTTGTAACACAGGTAGCTGCTGTCACCAATCAGTTACGGCAGGACAAGAAATGGGGTATCAACGTGCGCGAAAGTGAAATAAATGCATGGTTGGGGCATGATCTGCCTCGTAATCACCCGGATCTCCTAAAGACCACCCTGTGGGGCCGATTATCTCGCCCTCGTATCAAACTCGAACCCCAATTGGTTCGTATTGGAATAGAAGTTTCTACATGGGGAGTGACGGCCGTAGCATGGGCTGATGTTGAGGTAAGGCTGAAATCATCTAATCAGTTTGCCTTAACCGTTCGCCGTGCCGGACTAGGCCAACTTCCACTTCCTCGGAATGCCATTCTTGAAGAATGCAGTAAGACTCTAAAAATTGCCGGGATGCACACAGAAATGCAAAGATTTCGTGATCGTACACTTCTCTTGGCAACAGTTCCTGAACAGCTTTCTCATTCAGTTTTACTGAACCCAGAAAACCAAACAGCACGTCACTGGCAAGTTGATTCCCTAAGAATTGACCACGGATCTGTCACAGTTGCCGGAAAAAGTCATACGGCTAAAAACTCCCATGACTTTTCAGACGTGCTTCCATAAATCGTGGCTTAGCGTCCTGGCAGAAAAAGATACTGTTCAATATTCTCAATATCTCTTTACAACTAAATTAGTGTGTTCTCTTAGTTGACAAATGAAACTTTTTTGTACTTTATTCTTCGTTTCAAGCTGTGAAAGGTTCAAAATTGAAATTCCCCAAGCTCACCACACTACATTCGCGTTAGGAACTATATGAGTAAAAAAAAGAAAAAGCCTGTCCTTCATGATGTACCGAATGAGAATACTCCTTGGGGTGAGACTCATGGCAACATGTGCGACAATCTTCCGAACACTGTTCTGGGAGATGATATCGCACTCGTTGCGGAAAACATGGAGGCAATCCTTCGTTCACCCAGCTACAGCCTTGCACAAGACGATCATGCACTCCTTGAGCGAACTGAGATGCGTGGCGTCCGAATGTTACTGGAACTTGGTAAACCAGAGCTGGCCTTTCAAGAAGATAATATTGAGTCAACCGTCATTGTATTCGGCGGTACACAAATTATCGAAAAAAATGCATCAGAACGACGACTCTCTGAAGCTCGTCGTAATCAAGCGATAGATATTGAAGACCCAAGGCTTATCCATGAGGTTCAACGCAATGAACGATTAGTTGAATTATCTCACTTTTACGATGATGCGAGGCAGTTTGCTCGACTTGTTTCCATCGACAATCAATGTGATGAAAAACGATCGTATGTCGTTGTCACTGGGGGTGGCCCCGGCATTATGGAAGCTGCCAACCGAGGTGCTTTTGATGTTGGATGCAAATCTATTGGGTTAAACATCAAGCTACCCGGAGAACAACAACCAAATCCGTTTATAACACCAGAACTTTGCTTTCAATTTAAATATTTTGCTCTACGAAAATTTCATTTCATTCTTCGGTCCGTAGGTGCTGTACTCTTCCCAGGTGGATTCGGCACACTCGATGAGATGTTTCAAACCCTCACGCTGAGACAAACGCACAGAATGCAGCCTATCCCAATAATTTTATTCGGGCATGATTACTGGTCTAAAGTTATCGACTTTAACTTCCTCGCTGACTCTGGCGTCATATCTCACGAACATCTTGATCTTTTCCAATATGCAGACACTCCTGAAAGTGCTTGGGACAAAATACTTCAGTTCAATAAAGACTTGGCAGCCACATCATCGACTACGAAAAGCATGCCTATTTGATATTCTGCCCCTCATTAATAGCGGGGTAGCAAAGATATCAAACACGTGGAATTCGAAGGCAAAACAAACTCCCTTTGTCCAACTGACTATCCACTGAAATGGTTCCCCCATGAGCTTGGACAATGTGCTTCACAATTGACAAGCCAAGTCCCGTACCACCTGCCTGCCTACTTCGACCTTTATCAATACGATAAAACCGTTCAAAAAGTCGAGGCAGGTGCTCAGAATGGATACCACAACCGTGGTCAGCAACACTAATTGTAAGTTCTTCTTTATTCTCAGAAGGAATTCTTTTTAGCCTTGCGCAAATTAATATTGGTTGATGTGTGCCACTATACTTAACTGCATTTTCAATTAGGTTAACTACTGCTTGTTCCATGAGAGGCGCATTGACATCCGCAATCAGATTCGTATCACAATCGATATTTAGCTCAATTCCCTGCTCTGCTGCACGAGGCATACAGTCTGAGCAAGCTGTCGCCAAAAGATCAGCTATTCGTGTCGGCTCTAATGGAAGTGAGCCAGAATCTTCACTTTGTTCAATTCGTGATAGAGCGAGCAAGTCTTCAATAATTGATTCAAGTCGATCGGCTTGTTTCGCGACGATAGATAAAAATCGTGTATTGTCATCCGGCTCATTCATTGCTCCATCGAGAAGTGTTTCCACAAATCCCTTTATTGTTGCGATGGGTGTCTTTAATTCATGAGATACATTCGCCACAAAATCTTGTCGAACAACTTCTAAACGCTCTAATTCAGTAACATCATTTAAAACAATAACAGCTCCACCCTCCCCAGAAGGGTCTCGAAGTGCTGTTCCATGAGCACGCATTGTTCTTTTTGGAGGACCCGGCAAGTCAAAATCGTCCTCAATCGGCTCACGACAATCAATTGCTCGTAAAACAAAGTGCCGAATTGCTGGATTTCTCACCACACTCTGAAGAGGTTGTCGAAGAGCAACTTCAATATCAATATTCAACAGCCTCGCCGCTGCTTGATTGAGGCCGACAATCCTCTGCCGAACATCAACTGCAAGCACGCCTTCCATCATGCTATCGAGTACTGCCTCTTGTTCAGTATCTCTTCGGCCAAGAGTTAAGCCCCGCTCTACAAGTTTCTCTTTCAATCTACTCGTTGCTTCAGCAATAGCTGCTAATTCTACAACCTCTGGCTTTAATATTCGTTCTGTTCCATCACCACTTGCAACACGTTGGACTGCACGGGCAAGGTCATGAACTGGCTTTGCAACCCAAAGAGCAATGAACCATCCTATGATTAACGCACATAAACCAAGAATTAAATAGCCAATGAAAAGCTGCTTTAATGAATCTGAAAGTATCCGATCCGTTTCTTGTGTTTCAACTGAGAGACAAAGAGCTCCTAAAGGAATGTCCCTAGGAGAAAACGGAACTGCTACTACGAAAAGACGACTATTACTATCAACATCAAAACTACTTGTCTTTGCAATTCTCCCAGATTGTGTCTCACTGAGAAGCTGTGACAGACCAGGTAGACTATTTATGGCTTCGTCCTGCTCTGGCTTCGCAAAGAGTTTTGTATCTATACGACTTCCTTGAAAATCGATGATCTCAAATTTCTGTTCTTTTGAAATCATGGTTTTATAAGGCAGTTGATCAGATGGATCCTGTCCTGAAAAATCAGCAACGTCTTCAAGAACATCTGCCAATCCGACAGCTGCTGCCGTCATTCGCTCAAATTCGGCATCCTCCGTAACCGAGGCCATGCGTACTGTTGTCAACCAATAACACCCAGCTAACACCGTGACTAATGCCACCGCGTAGGTTACAAAGAAATGTCTTGCGAGCCGAAGTTTGGGCATAACATTACAAGGGGGTTCAAGAACTCATGCCCGGAACCGATACCCTACGCCCCGGACAGTCTCAATATTACTACCAAATACACCAAGTTTCTTACGCAGACCTGCTACCTGAACATCAACTGACCGTTCCGTGACAGGATAATCCTCGCCCTTTACTGCATCAACAATTTGACTTCGTGTATAAGCCCACCCTGGCCTTTTCGCAAGGAATTGAAGAAGCGCAAACTCAGTATAAGTCAACTTGAGTTCATTGCCCTGCAACGTTACCTCATGCCGACCGGGATGAATTATTAAGTCTCTAATTTGAATCGTTGTCTCCTGTAGACTACGAAGTTCTACATCCTTGCGGCGTAAAAGCGACTTTACTCTTGCAAGAAGCACTCGTGGACTAAAAGGTTTTGTAATGTAGTCATCTGCACCTCCATCAAGACCTGTGATGACATCTCGCTCCTCACTTTTAGCCGTGAGCATTATAATTGGTACATCTCGTGTTTTTGAATCTCTCTTCAAACGGCGGCATACTTCAAGACCATCGATACCAGGAAGCATTAGGTCGAGAACAATCAGATTTGGTAGTTTGCGTTGTACTGAATCAATAGCTTTCTCACCCGTGTCAACACACGTGATGGAATGACCCTCCTTAGCGAGCGTATATCGCACTAATTCGAGAAGATCTTCTTCATCATCTACAACGAGAATTTTATGATGCGCAGTTGATTCGTTAATAGACATTTTTGAATACGCAGAGATACACAAGGTGTTTTTACTAATTCATCATTTACTTTTCATTACCGATACTTCGTATCTTTCTATTATCAATCCAAAAATGCCTCCCAAAAGCATCATGAGACTTTTATCTTTCTTATTACGACAGCGCCACGTTCTTAATAATGTGTCGCATGGACTAAGATTCTATGAAATTCAAGATATTTCAAAAATATTTTACGAAAGGAGCATCTCTACATCTTCCGTTGTAAGACCCGAAAGAATACCGGTATCGGCACTTATGATCGACGCTGCGAGTTCCCGTTTTTGGTCTTGGAGTGCCAGTATCTTTTCTTCAACTGTGTTTTGGGCAATAAGTCGATAGGCAAAAACGGGACGTGTCTGACCGATACGATGGGCACGGTCGATTGCCTGAGCTTCTACTGCTGGATTCCACCAAGGATCCAAAATATAAACGTAATCAGCCGCAGTCAGGTTCAAACCCTGCCCTCCTGCCTTGAGGCTTACAAGAAACAGCCGGCATTCCGGATCTTCCTGAAATCTCTCAACACGGCTCTGTCTATCAGTAGTCTTCCCATCAAGATATTCATACGTTCGGCCTTTTGCATCTAACTTTCGCCGAAGAATAGCAAGAAAACTTGTGAATTGGCTAAATACAAGGACCTTGTGACCTTCATCAAGCACCTCATCAAGTTGCTCCAACAACGTATCTAATTTCGTAGATGGATCATCAATTCGAGCTGCATCAATCAAGCCTGGGTGACAGGCTGCTTGACGAAGTCGTAACAAGGCTTCAAGAACGGCAATACGACTACGACCAATTCCCTGCTGGCCGATTCGCGTGGTCAGTTCATTACGATAATGTTGGCGAAGATCGTCATATGCTTTTCTTTGTTGATCACCCAACTCACAGAACAGCGTTTGCTCTGTTTTCTGAGGAAGATCGGAGAGCACTTCCGTTTTTGTTCTTCGAAGGAGGTACGGGCGTACAGCCCGAGCGACAAGTTCTGATCCATTACCTCGACCACCTGCTAGAAACTTCTTTAAACGACCAGCCGTCCCAAGCTGCCCCGGATTTAAAAATTCAAAAATACTCCACAGCTCACCAATATGATTTTCAACTGGCGTACCCGTCAGAGCTAATCGCTGCCTCGCACCCAACAAGCGACACGCTTTTGCGGCCTGACTTGTTGCATTCTTTATTGATTGAGCCTCATCAAGAATGACATAGTCAAAATCAATTTTGCGATGCTGATTTATATCACGACGAAGAGTTCCGTACGTTGTAAGAACAAGATCAAATTGATCTAGTGTCTCTGTTGAATCAGTTCGCTCTTGACCAGTGTAGTTAAGCAGTCGTAACTCCGGCGCAAAACGTTTTGCTTCTTCCATCCAATTGAATATCAAGCTTTTTGGCACAATCACGAGCGAAGGTCGCATAGCTATACCAGATTCTTGGAGCACACGTCGCCTTCTTACAAGGAGCGCTAGCACCTGAATTGTCTTACCAAGACCCATGTCATCAGCAAGGCAACCTCCAAGGCCAAGTCGCTCCAAGAAGCTAAGCCATCCCAAGCCTTCTTTTTGGTAATGGCGCAGACTACCCTGAAATCCGTCTGGTTCATTTTCCGGCTCCGGCCTACCACCTGCAGCCAATTCGTCACGAATCACTGAAAATGCATCATCTACTCGAGATTGAGGCATTCCAGCTATAAGTGCGTCGAGTAAAGCTGCCTGCATACGACCATATCGAAGACGCCCGTCTTTTTGCTGCGCAAGTGCCAGTAGTGGCTCTAGCTGCGTCGCAAAGTCGGCGGGCAGAATTCCACGAGAACCATCCTCGAGATCAACTGCTCGATCACCTCTTGCGAGGGCTGAGAGGAGTTCAGGCATATCTGCAGTTACACCACCGAAGTCAATGGATCCAGAAAGTTCAAACCAATCAATACCGCTATTCACATTCCAAGCAACATTGCCAGCTGGCCGGTATCGTCGACCAGAGACCTCAACGGCCCACCCAACACTCGCTAGCTGAGAT
>Ga0233437_1006498_pt1 | contig 11887 bp, 11 predicted proteins | sample SI_122_August201_FD_182714 | JGI IMG/M metagenome (GOLD analysis project Ga0233437, IMG submission 182714) | Seawater microbial communities from Saanich Inlet, British Columbia, Canada - SI_122_August2016_200_MG | ecosystem: Environmental > Aquatic > Marine > Inlet | place: Canada: British... | reverse complement strand
ATTCTCAAAAAGGAAGGTTTTTGGGACTACGTTCCTGAACCCTGCGAACTTGTAGCAAACCCAGTAAACAGAGTCTCAAAACTCGTCTCAAAATCAAAGTATCATAATTAGTTACTTTTAACGTATTTGAGACAATTTAATCCTAATGCCTGAGCATCCGCTTGGGCGTTTTCACATCTACTAATACAAACAGAAAGGAGCCCAATATGAATATTGGCTATGCCCGCGTATCTACACAGGATCAAAATCTTGATCTACAAAACGATGCACTCAAAGCAGCAGACTGTGAGCAGATCTACACTGACAAAATGAGTGGCGCTAAAACTGAACGTCCAGGACTTGAGAAGATCCTGGGGATTATGAGGAAAGGTGACACCTTGGTCGTATGGAAGCTTGACCGACTAGGCAGATCACTAAAACACCTTATTCAAGTCATGCAATTGCTGGATGAGCGAGGAATCTATTTTAAGAGCGTTCAGGAATCACTGGATACTTCAACACCAGGTGGAAAACTCATCTTCCATGTGTTCGGCGCACTAGCTGAGTTTGAACGTGATATTATCCGCGAACGCACTCTTGCTGGGTTAGCAGCCGCAAGATCAAGAGGGCGAAAAGGTGGGAGACCCCGGAAGCTTAGCAAGAAGCAGGTCGAGATGGCAAAGAACCTGATGAAAGATATAAGCATTCCAATTGGCGAGATCTGCCAAACACTGGGCGTATCGAAAGCAACCTTGTATCGTTCAACTAGGTGCCACGGATAGTCTATAATACTTAAGACCTATTTCATATTCCTCTAATGAATATAACCTGCATTCATTAGCGAGATTGTTATATTCTATCTCTCACAACATACTGCTAATTGCCAGTCACTAGGGGGTGATGCATTGCTACGAGTTTCAGAGAATCCATTCCGGACCCTAGGTGTTTGTGTTAGTGCTACACCTAGGCAGATTGAAAAAGCTATATCTGACTTGGAAATCTTTGCTCAGATTGGAAAGCCCAAAGAATTCTGGTATGATAAGCTATCGGGGACTTCGATTGAGCGGTCTAACGATCGGATAGCTATCGCAGCCAATAGTTTAGAAAAGCCATCCACGAAATTACAAAATGCCCTCTTCTGGTTTTGGGAAAACACTTCTGACCCTGTAGATGAGATGGCGTTCGACCAATTGAAAGAAGGAAACATCAAGAAAGCCGCAGCTTTTTGGGAAAAGGGTATTTCAAGCAGCTCAATTGAAAAAACACCATCTTACTGGAAAAACCTTTCAACACTATATTTATTCCTTGCGGAGAATTATGGTGATAAAAAGCATTTGTACGTATTGAAAGGTCTGAAGTACATGGGTCCATTTCTTGCGAGTTCATCTTTAAATACATACGCCGATACTGTAACGGGTGGCGGAAATTCATACGATCTTAATCACTTGGTAGAAGAATACTCGGAGTATTTCGCTGACGAGCTCTCAAATCAAGTCGATATGGATGATATAAAAAACTTCCGCTCTGCCATTAAAGCAATAACGCTCTTCCCACAGAACGCAAAAAGTGTGTTCATTGAAAAGTATGCCAAAAAGATAGTTAGAAGAGTTGAAGCGCAATTAGCAGAGTACGAGGCCAAGGTCAATAACAATGAAAGTGACGCATCCACATTTGGCCTGCAAGTACATGACGCCGTTTCTGATGATGCAGCCTTCTTAGTTGAACTTATCGAAATGGGCGATCTGCATTACCTCACAATTATTGACAATGTGTTTTCAACATTATTACAGGCCTCTATAACAGCGTGGAATGAGAATGATGTAGATGAGAAATCCGAAATCTATAAGAGTTTACTGAAGCTCGAAAGTATCATAAAGCATTCTCCAGCCTCTCAATCATTACTCGACAGGGCAGAGGAACAATTTGGAGTGATGCATGAAGTACTTGACCGAGAAAAGAAAATGCGACCACTTTTACCTCTTGGTCAGATGCTCGGAATTGCCCAAGATCATTCTGAAAAAGCCAGTAACGGTGAGCAATATACAATAGGGAAGGATTTCGTCTTTTCAATTAAGTATGAATTAGACAAGGCTAAAAAATTATATGCCGAAACAAAAGATGGAGACCTTAGAGAACTGGTTGAAAATCTGATAACCAATTGTTCTGTCTTTGTTAACCAGTGTGGAGTTACTACAGCAAATAAATCTCAGGAATTCGGTCGAGCAATAGAACTGGTGGATATGGCTAGGCGTATTCTACTTTATGAATCAGGTTTCAAAAAATATACCGTAAACGAGGAATTATCTAACGACCTAATGGTTGGTAGGAGAACCTTGACAAACAATTCAAGCAACTCTAAAGGATTGCTAGGTTTTGCGCTTGGTGGAGGTATTCGGGCTATCAAGAAAAACACAAAATGTGGCTGTGGAAGTGGAAAAAATCTAAATGATTGTTGTTCGATATGAAATCAAACCATAGATGTGTCCCACCATTTGCTCTCAGCCTTTGTTTGCTCATGACAATTTCCTCCACCACTTTTTCTCAGAAACGGGTTCCAGATATAATCAAGGATTCCACCTTCACTCAGATGCAATCTGAGATTGACTCTTTGAATCAAATAAATACCTCAATCTCGAATGAGATTCAGAATATAAATGCGAAATTAGTCGGTATTATGGATAGTAATATTGTCGTGTCCAATCTTGGACGGGCAAATGACCAATCCTTACGGTCTATTGAGATTCAACTCAAGTCTCTGAATAAAAGGCTAGTCAAACAGCGAAAAGAATCCCTAAAGCTCGATAATGATATGAAATCACATATCCAAAGGATCGAGAAGAATCTTGAATCGACTGATTTAATTCTTAGCGCCACCAGAGATTCATTGGGTATGCAAGTCATTGAATTGACTGGGACAATAAGTAATACAAAAGTGCTTGCGGAAGCAGGCATTGCAGAGGTCAATGCTGATTTACAAACCCGCTCTAAATATTGGATAGTCGCGGCTGTAGGCTTACTCCTGATAGTAATCACTGTGTTCTTCCTTTTGAGATACAAAGTCTCTTCTAATACGAAAACTATGAGTGATGAGATTAGTAGAACAAGAAAGAATCTCCAGGATCAAACCTTAAAGGTCGATGCTGATCTCCTCAAACTATGGGAAGCTCAACTTTCGAGTGAAAAAGAGATTCCTCGAGATGAGAACTCTAATAATCATATTCTGCCTATCAAACTGGCCGATGAAATCCACAAGATGAGGAAAAGACTTAATACTATGGATGAGAATCAGGGAGTTAAGGTCCTCTCTCGCAGGATAGAAAGTCTAGAAGAAGCTCTTAACAAATTAGGGTACGAGATAAAAAAACTTGAGGGTATTCCATTTATTGATGGCATGAATGTAGAGGCTCATTTTATAACAGATGAATCAATTGCAGCTAATGAACAAATCATCACACGCGTCATCCGTCCACAGGTCAACTATAACGATAAGCTTATACAAGCAGCAGAGGTTGAAGTAAGTCAGAGCAACTAAAGTGATATGGAGTAATTGAATGTCCAGGAGAAAAATTGATTACGGTATTGATCTAGGAACAACAAATTCGGCAATTGCCAAAATGGAAAATGGTCACCCAATTATTATTAAAAGCGAAGGTTTGCAGAAGGACACAACTCCATCTTGTGTCCATTTTGATAGGAAGGGGATCACTAGAGTTGGCGATCAGGCATACACCATCTTAGGGTCTGAACGCTTAAGAGCATCTAGTCGAAATGATCCATCTCTAATCAATACATTTGATGAATTCAAACGTACTATGGGTAGCGATGTTAAGATCAAGTCTGAAAATACTGGCAAGGAGTATAGTTCTGAAGAGCTCTCAGCTGAAGTTTTGAAGGCCCTTAAGGCGTACATTCGGGATGAAAAACTTACTTCCATAGTAATAACCGTTCCTGCTCGATTCGAGCAACATCAAATTGATGCAACACAGCGTGCTGCGGAGATTGCTGGATTCCAATACTGTGAACTACTGCAGGAGCCGATAGCTGCTTCTTTTGCCTATGGATTGGACACAGCGAATATTGATGGGAAATGGATTGTTTTTGATTTCGGTGGTGGAACCTTCGATGTAGCCCTGATGAGCGCGGAAGAGGGGGTCATGAGAGTTATTGATACATCAGGGGACAATTACCTAGGTGGTAAAAACTTAGATTTAGCAATTGTTGATTCAATTCTGGTTCCGTATCTGGAGGAATCCTATTCAATACAAAATGTGCTTGATAAGGGCAAATCCAAGGATATGCTGCGAAACGCGCTCAAAAGGATTGCCGAGGATATAAAGATCAATATGTCCTCTAAATCGGTATACAATTATTTATCAAACGAACCACTTGGTGAAGATGATAATGGAGCAGAAATTGAAGTGGATATTAAGATTACTCAGCAGGAGTATAGTGCAGCGACGGGTTCAGTTTTCAAGAGAGCGATTGATATCACAAATAAACTATTAGAAGTCAATAACGTGACAGGTGACTCTCTCGAATCTGTGTTAATGGTTGGTGGACCTACACTCTCTGAGACTTTTCGTCAAATGGTAGCAGAGCACATATCCAGTAAAATCAATACTGGTATTGACCCGATGACTGTAGTAGCCAAAGGAGCAGCACTCTTTGCATCGACAAAAGAGATCCCCTCTGAGATGCAAGAGAGTGATTCTACCAAAATTCGGGTTGATTTAAAGTATCCATCAACGACAGTTGAAACCGAAATTAACGTAGGTGTGGTAGTTGAGCTGAAGGATGGTGAGTCAGAGAATGACAAAGTAATCACTGTCGAACTCATTCGCGGAGACGGAGGGTGGAGCAGCGGCAAATTAAAACTTGATGGTCTGGCGGATATCGTAATGCTGCTCTTAGAGGAAGGAAAAACAAACACATTTGAACTTCGGATGTATGATGAAACTGGAAATCAAGTTGAATGTGATCCGGATAACTTCTCCATCATACAGGGATTGAAAGTTGCTGGGGCGACACTTCCTTATGACATCTGTATCGATGCCTTTGAGGCTGATCATGAGAAACAACATCTCGTTCCCATAAAGGGTCTAGAAAAGAATACATCACTTCCCGCCAAAGGTACTGAAATATTCAAGACACAAGAGGACATTCGACCCGGAAAAGTAAAAGATATAATCAAAATTCCTGTCTATGGCGGTGATCCCCGCACAAGGAGTATATATAACACCTATGCAGGTACTGTGACGATTACGGGAGAGAATTTGCCAGGATTCCTGCCCAAAGGCAGTGATGTAGAGCTAACTCTTCGTGTGGATTCGTCCAGAGGGATTACGGTTCAGGCAAGTTTTTCCTACCTAGATGAAGAACTTTACGAAGAGACGCTTGAACATTACACTCAGAAAACTCCTTCCTATGAAGTCCTCTCTAATGAAATCACGCTACTTCTCTCAAATGCAGACATTTTATCAGAGGATGACAATATAGATGTGGGTAGTCTCACCAAGATTAAAACAGATGCTAATTTGCTGAATTCTAAACTCGAAAACGGGAAGGAAGACAGTGATACCAAATTAGAAATTCTTAATAGAATCCGTGAGTTACTAAAAGAGCTTGATAACTTGAAGCAAGCACTCGATTGGCCGAAAATGCAGCAAGAATTGATTGAGAGCCTGAAGCACTTGGAAGCGACGATAGAGCAATATGGAGATGAAAAGGCAGAAGCCTTCCTTTCACAAGTCAAGCAGCAGGTTCAAGTGGTAATCGATAAAATGGATTCAAAAATGGCTTCAGAAGTAATTTCGCATATTAGAAGTTTCGACTTTGCCGTTGTAGAACAAGGTGCCGGACCAGCGCTCTGGATAAGTTTTCTTAAGGATTTTGATGCAGAGTTCAATATCCATGATTGGAGAGACGCCAAAGCAGCGAGGAATTTGATCAATTCTGCCAAAGAGATAATTGTTCAAAATCGAGCAAGCACATCAACTCTGAGACCCATCGTAGTTGAGCTATTCTCTCTACTTCCAGAGGCTGACCAACCGATATCACTTGTGGGCAAAGGAATACTAACGAAATAAGTAAATCAATTATGAAGCATGTACTTTCCAAAGGAATGGTAATTAATGATACTTATAAAGTTGACTTCTTTATTGGTGAGGGAGCTTTTGGAGAGGTTTATCGGGTTAAACATAAATATTTTGATGACTACCAAGTTATGAAGGTTTTCAAACCTGAGTACACTCAGAATACTGACTTGAAAGAAGTGATGATTGAAGCACAGATTCTAGCTCAGCTAACTCATCCTAATGTTGTTCGAGTCTTCGAAGTCAATCAATTTAAACACCTTGGATCCGAGTATCACTTTTTGACAATGAGCTTTGTGAGCGGTGAATCTCTATCACAGCTTTTAATGCGTAAAATGCAACTAGATGTTCCTACAGCAACTTCGATCATGGTAGACGTTCTGAGGGGACTAAAAGTTGCACATGATCATATTCCAATGATCCTTCATCGGGATATAAATCCTGACAACATTTTACTGTCTTACGATGGTCCTAAACCCACTGGTTTGTTAGGTGACTTTGGCATTGCACGATCACAGGACCAAATAAATAAGTTAGTAGGAGCCGGAGGTAGATATCTGTACTTCGCACCGGAATGTTTCTGGGATTGTTATCTGCCGGCTAGCGATGTTTTTTCGTTTGGAATTGTTTTCTATAAGGCTTTGACTGGAATGAGTCCCTGGGAATACGACTTTGACGGATATGATACATCTGATGTAGACAAAGTGCGGATAATGATCAACTCAGCGAGGAAGAAGGCCCCTTCACCGCCTTCTCAATATAATCCAACTGTCGACGACAAACTTGATGCGATTGTATTAAAATCCATTGAAAAGGATATGGAAAAGAGATACCGCACAGCCTCTGAGCTATTATCGGAAATTGATTCTGGTATTAAAATTATGGATCTCACATCCGCGTATTGGATGGATCAAGACTTACTGACAACCCCTTAATCATGGAGATTAGTTATGCACACTCTTGAATCGAGAAAACTTTTATTCCAAGTAGCATGCTCCGCTGTCGTGTGTGATGGTCACATCGATGACCTAGAGATTAAAGAACTTCATTATATAGATAAATCAACTCCATATTTTGCTGATATTGACCTCTCATCTGATATCGATATTTTCGTTGATAGATTTAAACAGAGTGGAAAACAAGTAGTGACCGAATCAATTGAGGAGGTGAAAAAGGCCGAACTCTCTCCAGTATTACAGCTTCTGTTACTTGAATTAATACTAAGACTAATTTATTCCGATCAGCATATTGAAAAGGATGAAATCATTTTCATCAAGAGCATTAGAGCAGCTCTTCCCCTCAGTGATGATATTATCATCGAAAGGTTTGGACGCATAGACATTCTGTTTTCTGATGACTATGAGAGGATCAAAACCCACAATCAGGCGATAGAGAATATTACCACACCTAAAAAGGATACGATGGATTTCAGTAGTATGTATCACACATTACCGGGTAAAAAGGGTTAGTCAGTAAATATTGTGGAACTAGGCATTTTAGTACTGTCTGGACCGGGTGAAGGATCAAAACAAAGGTTCAATAAATTTCCTATATCCTTAGGGAGATATCCGGGAAATGATATCGTAATTACGGACAATATTGTCTCTAGAAGACATGCTGTACTGGCGATTGAGGGTGATGACCTAACACTAATCGATCTAGATAGCATGAATGGAACATATGTTAATGGATCAAGGGTGTTGAGTACTTTACCGATAGTTGACAATGATTTAATTGTCATAGGTCGGACTGAATTGAGAATTTCGATCTGTAAGTAAGAGAACATTTTATGAAATGTATAGTGCCAGTGAAGCAAACTATGCCGAGACTATGTGGGAAGCGCTGAGTAATGGTAATAAAATGTAAAGATTGTGATTATAGACATGCAGTCGGAGTAGTTCCTCATGTGAATTTATATACTCACAATAATAAGTATGTGCGTCTGCCCAGTCATCTAGTATGGTGCGATATCTGCGATGATATTACGGAGGGCGAGCTGTTAACTACTCCAGATCACTATACTGAGGATGAATCTTCAATTCTACTTGAGATATTTTCCGACAGGTCAATAGGTGCAAAATGCCTTGAATGCGGTATCAATCGTATAACACTGATAAACATAAACATAAAAGAAATTGACGGTTTTTACACGGTGCATCCAGGTTGCGGCGGTACTCTGTATTACGATAAATCAGGTTCAAATATACATCTCAATCTGAAGCGACCTTTTGGAGTATCTATATATGATTCGAATGGCAGCTTTATTGAAAAAATGGATGCAGGTGCAGGATCCGCGAAAAGTAGATTCAGGTTACGCAGGCGAAGTGGTCTAATATATGCCTTGAAGCAACTACCGTATCTTATTCAACAGGAACGAATTCTAGAAAGGTTAAAAGCAGGTGGATACAATCCTTTGTAAGGATAAATTTTTGCCTATATAGGGCACAAAAACCTTGTTGTCATGCCGGGGGCATAGGTATAAATAATTATTCACATATGGCCATTTCGAGCCTGCCCCCTTATGATACTTTGATTGATAAATATTAACCCCTAGATTAAGGGCACTGGCTGAGTTTGAACGGCATATAATTCGGGATAGAACATTAGCAGGTCTAGCTGCTGCAAGGGCCAAGGGAAGGAAAGGGGGCCGACCCAGAAAACTCTCCAAGAAACAAGTTGAAATGGCAAAGAATCTGATGAAGGATACTAGCATTCCTGTTGCTGAGATCTGTAAGACTCTAGGGGTATCGAAGGCGACTCTTTATCGATATGTTGGCAAGGCACAATAAAGGAGGAGTCAGCCTGTTATTGTGCTCTATCCACTTCACCGCATCATCCTATCATATCCCATTGCATCCTAAGCTCCCACGCCTATATTTTTAGCTCACAAACGGGGGTTTTATCATGGGAAAGAATATGATTGAACAAAGTCGCTGGCTATCCGTCGAAGAAATTGCTTTGCACCTCGGTATCAAAAAGGATACTGCCTACAAGTGGGTAGCAAAGAAACACATGCCAGCCCATAAAGTGGGGACCCTTCTAAAATTTGACCGGAATGAAATCGATGAATGGGTTCGATCCGGTGCAGCAAAAACAGGTAAGAAATAATTTGCCCAAACTCAAACCCAACGAATACCTCGTCTCCTTCACCGCAGGTGGACTCCTGGCTGAGGAAACCCGGTCTGTGATCTCCTATCTCAATGACGCAGCGATACTTAATCTGCCAACTGAAATCAAATACCCTCAGTATCTCCACACTAATGCTGAGTCAGCTCGTCAGCGCGTGGTACAGGAGCTTAAAAAGCGCTATAAAGCTACGGGCCAGCATGTCTTTGACGTCTTTCAGGAAGCAACCCTCCAACAACAAAACATATTGATCTTCTACACCTGCATGAAAACATATCAAATCCTGTTTGACTTCATGTTTCAAACCGTGTTGGAGAAATGGCTGAGCCGAAATCTCACGCTGGATAAATTGGATGTACAGCACTTCCTCGATATTCAATCGGCAAGCCACCCTGAAATAGATGAATGGACCCAAACAACCCGGGAAAAGATTGAAACAGTCATGATCCGCATGCTAAATGAAGTTGGATTACTTCAAGGTGGGCAACTTCACTCTGTGGATGCACCGGATCATTTCTGGAGATCCTTTGTCGACTTTGGGGATCCCTGGTTTTTGCAAGCCATGCTGCTCAATAAAGAACAACGCGATCGGATTCAAAATGGATAAAATGACCATCTCCCAATTGTATGATCAACTTCTTTCGGACAAAGAGTGGCAGAATCCCGAAACCGGTAAACTCTTCTTCCCAGCCTACATTTTCTCTTATGATCCCACGCAGGAGTACGTTATTCGCAAAGAGATCGAAGACCTGAAATCACGCTTAAAGCGCCCCAATAATTTTATCGACACCCTGGTGCTGAACATCTTTGAGGAGTTTATGGATTTCCTGAGAACCAGCTCCCTTGGGACAGAATCACTTCTGGACCTCTTGCTGGAAAAAGATCAGAGCGAGGATCCACCTGAAGAGCTCATCGATATCCTCACCGAACAAGCCAACAGCCTTGAATTCTTCAACTTTGTGAATGCGAAAGCCGAAGCCCATTTTGAGCTGCCTTCGAAGTACAAGAAAGTGTATCTATTATTGCATGGGTTTGGATCTATATTCCCATTTTTAAGAGCAAGTACCTACTTGAAGAACTTTGAAGAACATGTTGATGGTTACAAGCTCATCGTCTTCTTCCCCGGTTCTTATGAGTCCAAGCAATACCACCTGTTTGATCATTTTCATGATGAGAATATTTATCGCGCAACCCTAATTAACCCACAGGAAAGCTGATATGAAAATCCGGAATCTCTTTGCAAAAGATATCGAGCGGAAAATTAATCCCGCTGTGGTCGTGGCCGAGCAGGATCAAAACACCGTCCAGACTGAAATTGACGAATACGTATTCACCGAAGATCTCATTGATAATCTGTACAAATTTCTGGATGCATTGATCAATCGGAAAGACGGAAAGACCGCGATCTGGATCAATGGCTATTACGGCTCCGGAAAATCACACTTCATTAAGTATGTCCACTACTGCATCAATCCAGATACCTCTGATATCGCTTTCGATCATTTCGTCAAGAATGCCCAGGAGATTTCGAAATCCTTCTCCGATGCCACCCCCTCCAATATTCTGCAACTTCAAAAAAAGCTTGGCAGCACTGACATTCATAACATCATGTTCAATGTCGATGCGGTCTCGGGACAGAAGAACGACAAGAACAAGCTGGCAATCATCATTCTAAATCAGTTCAATGAGTTTAGGGGCTACAACAAAAAGAATATCCCCCTGGCCTTGTTGGTGGAAAAGCATCTTGATAAACTGGGGCTATTTGAAGCATTCAAAACCAAAGTCAATCAATTAGATGGTTATAACTGGGAGTCAGACGCGGCTACCCTGGTCTCACTGAAACTTGATAAAGTACTCGATGTTGTACTTGAGTTGGACCCCAGCATTGACAGAGATGCCCTCCGCAGTAAACTTAAAAATCCGGATGATATCACCATTGAAGGAGATCTTATTCCGCAGTTCCTCGAGTACCTGGATGGTAAACCAACTGACTATCGACTGGTGTTTTTGATAGATGAAGTGAGCCAATACATAGGTAGAGATACAAACCTTCTCTTGAATCTTCAGACCATCATTGAAGAAGTCGGATCCAAATGTAGCAACAAAGTTTGGTTCGCCACGACAGCACAGCAAACTCTGGATAAAATGATTGAAAACACCGAGACTCCCGATGAGGACTTTGGCAAGATCCTGGGACGATTCGAGATCCGGATTTCCCTGCAGAGTCAGGATGCGGCCTATATCACCAAAAAACGTATTCTGGATAAAGCATCATCAGGGCTGGGAGAACTCAAAACATTCTACGACACCAACAAGGATGCCATCCACAATCAATTCAACTTTTCCTCCAACCTTTATCAGGGGTATTCGACATTTGAGGAGTTCGCGCTATCCTATCCCTTTGTCCCCTATCAATTCAGACTCATCTCGGATGTATTTGATTCATTCAGCCATCTGGACTATGTCATCAAGGAAGTGAAGGACAATGAACGTTCTGTCCTGGGAATCACTCACTTCACTATCAAAAACTTCGGCGATCAGGAGCTGAGCTTCTTTGTCCCCTTTGATGGTTTCTTCAACGAGCAATTTCGGTCCAACCTGACCCATACTGCCCGAAGCATCATAGACCGCGCCATGCAGCTTGATGCGGTCAAAAATGATGGCTTTGCCAAACGGGTCGTATTCACATT
>Ga0233437_1006496_pt1 | contig 11896 bp, 11 predicted proteins | sample SI_122_August201_FD_182714 | JGI IMG/M metagenome (GOLD analysis project Ga0233437, IMG submission 182714) | Seawater microbial communities from Saanich Inlet, British Columbia, Canada - SI_122_August2016_200_MG | ecosystem: Environmental > Aquatic > Marine > Inlet | place: Canada: British... | reverse complement strand
TACTGGATGGGCAACAAAGGGCATCATCAATTTGCTTGGGATTTTACGGCCCTATTAATAGGCGCAAAACTTCAACCCGCAATAATATCTTTTTGAAAACATCATCTGATAATATTATGATTTTTGTTGATCTTGCAATACCTGATTCGCAAAGAGATAATAGAAAATATCTGTTCAGAGTTATAACAAAATCACATCCATGGGGGTACAGAAGACGAGAAAATCAAAAGACACTGGAGTCAAAACATATTGTGAAGGCAATGAAATTGTATAGATTAAATAACGATGATTATTTGCAAACTCCTTTAAGACACTTTTGGCCGTATGATTCCTTCAAACCGATTCCTCTGGGGTTATTTCTTAATGCTAAGAACATTTCGGGTCTAAAGCAATCAATTGAAGATTGGAAGAAGGATAAGAACTTAAATGTAATAGACAAAAAGAGCAAAGGTACGACAAGCTATTATTCTATTGAACAGATTTTTTCTGATGTTAAGATTATGCTTGATGAACAAAAACTACCACTTCTATGGTTAAACTTATCAAAACTATTTGATGCCGATGTAAAAGGGTCCACTGTGTCACAAAATGGTGATATTGAATTGGAAGCTTCAACCCAACTTCCAACCACCATCGATTTAGACAAAGACGACCAAATGAATATTGAGGATAGGAGTCTAGACGAAATCGAAAACCTTTTTATTAGGTTAAACTCAGGCGGGACCGCTTTGAAAGGAGAAGAACTTAATTACTCAGTTCTGAAATCACAAATTAGCAATACAATGCAAAATGAAATTGAACAAGCTTGCAACCCTCTCTTTTCCCCTGCGAGGTTTATTACTATTGCTTTTCGACTTTTCAATATTAGTTCAGATATTATTAGTATGCGAATTAAGCCAAAGCAATTCCAGGGCGCCATGAAAGATAGAAAAGATGCATTTATTGAGTTCATGAAAAACAAATTCATTAAAACTAAAACACTTGATAACGTCAAATCTATTTTGACTTACAATGAAAATTCGAATCCTAATGGTTTACCATCATTTGTTTCATATAGGCTCGCACATACAGCTCCTGAAGTGATGTTTATGCTTTTATACCGTTTAATCATAAGAGAGGATGACATTAAAGATAAAGATATTGTGTTGGGGATGGTAACATTGTTTGTATGGCTAGGTAGAGGTGTGAAAGAAAAAGATCATAGCAAGCTTTTAAATAATATTTGGCCATGTATGAAACAACTAGATGCAAAGAGGTTTTGGTCTAATGAAACAGTCCTACGTGCAATCATAAGAATTAATGATAATGAAGTACTCTTAAATTTCCCTAGTTTACAACAATTGAAACGTGCTCTCCCTAAAGGTGATGGGCATATTACTAAATTTGACGAAAAAACTTTCTATAAGGGACAATACGGTAATTTTTTTAGAAAAATATTACGCAATACAGATGTTTTACTTTATTCTCAAAGATCATACCTATCTAAATGGTTTCATAAAATTGAAGACTACAATTTAGATGATACAAACTCAGCGTTTGATTTAGACCATATTTGTCCAAGAAGTTATATAAAAAACAAGAAAAACCTTCGTAAATCTTTAAAGTATTGGTATAATTCAATTGGAAATCTTAGAGCTTGGCCATATTCATTGAATAAGAGTGATCAAGATGATGCTCCAGCAGTTAAATTTAATCCAAAATCCGAAGATAAACTATCCTGGTGGTCAGAATATTTGAACAATAAGGAACTTACTGAAAAATTGTTGAGAAATTATCTTTTGAGTGCATCTTCCTGTAGCAAGGAATGGTTAGATATGGAAAGTGATATAAAAGATAAGATCAAAGAAAACAAGGTTGTAAAACAAGTGCTAAGCACTATTATGAACAGAAATTCCCAGCTTTGTGCAGATTGGTATAATAGCCTTAAAATAGACTCTTTGATCCCTGAAACCTTAAAGAAAAGTGGCATAAAAAGCCTTTTTAACAAATTTCTAAAATTGAGTATGTGGTATATCGAAAAAAATGATGATGATATGGAATATCACTTGCAAACACCCCATGACAGCCTTCGATTGTATTTTGCTTATAACGTAGAGGGTTATACCCTTCTAAATGATTACATCGGGTTTGGGATGTTTTGTGATGAGGATGAGTTTAAAAACGTTAAGATACCTAAAAAATTTGAAAAGTCATATATACGTGAAGATGAATATTGTATTCGGACTAATGCCACATTGATTTCATTTTCCGAAGATTCACGAATTGACTTATTAAACGAGTTTTATCTTTGGTTGCTAGAGTTTCCTAATAGCCCACTTCAAGAAATCGTAACTGATAAATTTTGTAGCAGTATCAAACTTAAGTATAGAGACAGAATATTGAAGACAAATTAGGATGTGAGTGAAAAACCTGGTTGTTTGGCTTGGTTTTCACATATTTTTCCATTCATTGGATATTCCTCCTAATCCATGAATAGCAAAACATTCATAGCTTTCATTTTTTCTTATATCCTTAGCATACCCTGGTTTAGTTGCAGTATGATGAGCGACAATTGAAATTTCCGGTATTTGTCAACAAAAAGTATGCTGTCTGAGCTATTCAGAAAGGAGGCTCAGGTGGTTACTGACAAACAAGTGCGGAGGCTTATTGAATTGTTAGGCAAGGGAAAGAATCTTTGTACATCGGCAGCGAAGGCAGACATGGATGAAAAGACAGCCCTCAAGTATCGATGCCTAAACAAATTGCTCAGCGAAATCAAGGTTGACCATACATGGCGGACCTGGGAGGATCCGTTTGATGCAGTATGGGAGGAATTGAAAGGGAAACTGGAAAATCAATCCGGAGTTAGAAGCGAAGACATTGTTTGAGAATCTTCAGCGCCTGTATCTAGGTACTTTTGCTGACGGTCAGCTGCGCACATTGCAGTGCCGGGTGAAGACCTGGCGTGCACTGGAAGGGTCACACAAAGTGTAGGGAATCGGGGTCACATTTGATTTGTGAATTTATAAGCTACATTTCCCTTTGAAAGACCTTGTTTTTTCTCCTGAGTTGGTTCCGGACTCCCGTAACAGTGTGGATTACAGCCCCGGATGGTCGCTTCCAAATCCCCTACCCAGGAATCAGTTTTTAACCACGGGTGACGGAGAAGCACTTGAATGCACTATTCTTTTCTCTTCTTCATCTCTACTAAGTTGCACAAAGGATGGGGGAAATTATGTGTCCGCCCGGGCTCAGAGAAATGACTTGACATTTCTGACGAAATAAAGTATAATGCTTTTAAAAATTGGGGCTTGCTTATTTCCATTCCCCAGAGAATCCTTTCTTGAAACCATCCACTTCACGCTTATCAGTTTCTTTACTTTCTTAACCAACGAAACTCTGTAAGTAGCCAATCCAGCCTTGAAGGCTTTTGGAGATAATTTATCAACTTCATCTCTTGTGATTTATCAGTTCCACCCCCTTCTTGTAGTCGAATGGACCCTGTTTGATTTACCATGCAATAACCAAAAACTTCATCGGAATCATTCCCCATTATTCATATCACCCTAACCAGGATAAACCGGAAAAGAAAAGGTCTCGCGCAAAGGCGCAAAGTTGAAAACTATGAAACAGAATTGTTAACGGTCTAACCAGGAGAATTATTTTATGAGCAATCAAGCGGATAATTTCCCGGATAAAATGAGAACGATTGTTATCGGGATCGGGCAGACCGGGGAAGAATTAATTTCAGGGCTGAGAGCAACACCCCAAACCATCAATTACCAAGTCAACCCTTCCCCGCAGTTAGAATCCTACCCTTATGGCCCCAATATCAAAGACAAGTTGGGAGTTCAGGCCATGATTTTTCTTGTCGGGGCAATTGACCATCCGGATTTCAACCGGGCCAGAGAGTTGATTTTGAATCATACCCCATTCTTTCTCTGGTCAATTGGGACACTATCTCAGGGATCGAATAGAACAGCTTCCTTCCGGATAGATAAGAGGGAGGGCTTGATATTGCCCAGGGATGGGGATGCACTTACCCTGATTCAAGCCATTTACCAGGGTCATTGTGGTGGAGTTATGGGTTATGATTCAGCGGATACTGTTCATGTCTGTGGGGGCCGCGAGCTCGGCTGCGCCTGGATTGAATCGAACCATGCGGGTTATGGCCCGGCCCTTGAAAAACTGTTTATGGAAAACAGGGCCGGTTTGCTTCAGGCCCGGGCGGTAATTTTATTTATCCTGTTTAAACGCCCGAATAAAGGGGGACGTAGGTGCTGAGAGTGCGTAGCCTTTTACTTTGAATTGTTTTTCAGCCTCTCAATTGTACCATAGATTTCCGGACTGCCCGCAGCCTGCACCGGATAAACCGGAAGAGCTGAAAGCCGAAAGCTCAAATCTGAATGGAAACGCCCAGTACCCACTCCTTGGGTTACGCTTTTGCCGCTTGAAAACCAGCCTTGAACCTCGTTTGTACTTCCATGCCTATCTTCAGACTATCAGGCAGCCTTTCTAAACTCTTTTACGGATTTTGATATCTTTTCTTCTTGGCCCTGAACTTGCCATAAATCATATTGTGCCTGTTGAATTAACCAGCTTTCAGAACTGCCACCAAAAGCATTAGATAGACGGATGGCCGCGACCATTTTCTCCCGAATAACGCGTTGCCGAAGGTTCAGGTGTTTCCCTGGTTCCGGGGCGATCTGTACATTGGACAGGATATTAAACACGCCTTCAAGCTGTTCGCCGAAATCGGATTACAGGAGATTTGGGGTCTGCTTGTCCATGGATTCAATGTCTAGATATTGGATACTTCTTCAAAGCGATGATTCATGGATATGAAAAAAGGAGGTTTTGTTAGCATAGTCGCAGACCAATTTGATGTCAGTCATTATGTCTTCAAAACCGATTAAAAAGGGAACGCTGTCATCATCCAAAAGTAAAGCTTTCGCCTTTATTACAGGGGAAATAGTGCTCTTGTCGACCAAAACCAAAGTGATTTCCCCTAACCTTCCTGAAACTTTCCCTCCCCCAATACCATGTACGTCGCTTTTGTCGGAGAAAACCTTGCTTATCTTGGCTTTTTTCCAGATCGAATTTGGGATAATCGAGATAGGGTTGCCGGTGTCGACAATCGCCTTATATTTTCTTGTCCAGCCTTCAGTTGTTTGTAATTGGACAGAGGCAGTAAGCCTGATCAGGTGTACAGCTATCCCCTGCTCAATCAAATCCAAATCGATTTGCGTTTCAAATTCAAGTTCAATGACTATAGACACGGATTCCCTTCTCGGCAAAGTATATGGGGAATTCATCCCGACCGGTTCTTTCTGTACACACTTTTTCCACCTCGGCAATGGTTTTTCCAGCGGCAACCACCTTTTTACCCACTATTGCCACCCATTGGTTGGCATATTCTCCAACAATCTCAGTGAAATGCTCACCGGCCCATTTGCTATCTTCCCAATACCCGTCAGGCCCAGGCAGAGGAAGCTTGATTGCTTTTGTCTCTTTATCATTTAATACCGGCATCACGAAAGCCTCCTTTGTTTTCTATGCTAATGGAAATAATGGGGGACATAGGTGCAGAGAGTGCATAGACTTCCAGACTGCCCCCTGCCTGACCCGGATAAAGGGGAGAGCTGAAAGCCGAAAGCTCAAAGCTGAATGGAAACGCCCAGTCCCCACTCCTTGGGTTACGCTTTTGCCGCTTGAAAACCAGCCTTGAACCTCGTTTGTTTAGCCCTCGTCTGACTCCTTCGAAAATGCTTTGTTATCAGCCAGTCACAGGAACCATGCTATTCAACAGAATGAACCCAGGGCAATGTGGCCTGAACCGCCTTGATCAACTTCTTGTCTGCTGACCGGAACCCTGCACTCAAATGCCGGGCCAAGGGCAAATAGTGTGAGGCACAGGCAGCCGGCAGAGAGAAACGCTCGACTAATCAATTAATCGACCAAAATAATTGTACCCTATTTTACAGGATAATCAAAGGGGAAAAGCATTCCGGCACAATTGTCAATCATATTTGAGGTAAACGGGGGTCAGTGTGTACACTGCGGAAATATCCTTAAAAAACGTCACAACTGTTCCGCACTATGGAACATTCGCATGTTACCTTTAAGATAATGGAAATGAATGGAGGAATGATCCACAGATTACGCAGATTACACGGATTCATACCTGACCCGGATAAACCGGAACAGAAAAGGCCTCACGCAAAGACGCAAAAGCGCAAAGTTGAAAACTATGAAACAGAATTGTTAACTGTTTAACCAGGAGAATTATTTATGAACAATCAAGCGGATAATTTCCCGGATAAAATGAGAACGATTGTTATCGGGATCGGGCAGTCCGGGGAAGAATTAATTCCAGGGCTGAGAGCAACACCCCAAACCATCAATTACCAGGTCAACCCTTTCCCGCAGTTAGAAGCCTACCCTTATGGACCTAATATCAAAGATAAGCTGGGAGATCAGGCCATGGTTTTTCTTGTCGGGGCAATTAACCATCCGGATTTCAACCGGGCCAGAGAGTTGATTTTGAATCATACCCCCTTCTTTCTCTGGTCAATCGGAACACTATCTCAGGGATCGAAGATAACAGATTCCTTCCAGATAGATAAGAGGGAGGGCTTGATATTGAGCAGGGATAGGGATGCCCTTACCCTGATTCAAAGCATTTACCAGGGTCATTGTGGTGGGATTATGGGTTATGATTCAGCGGATACGGTTCATGTCTGTGGAGGCCATGAGCTCGGCTACGCCTGGATTGAAGCGATCCATGCGGCTTATGGCCCGGCCCTTGAAAAACTGTTTATGGAAAACGGGGCCGGTTTGCTTCAGGCCCGGGCGGTAATTTTATTTATCCTGTTTAAACGCCCGGATGTCAGTCTAACGGATATAGAGACCATCTCTGATATTCTGCGATCATCATCAGGGCCGGAGACAGTGTGTTACATGACCGACGGCGAGGTTCCGGGAATGGTTCCAGAATTCCGGGCATTATTTTTGACAAGTTAAACCAATCAAAAGGAGGGTGTTATGAATTCCAAGACAATTTTCGAGGGTAATTTTCAGGTATCAAAAAATTTGGACTTGACCCGGACCCTGTTCCCGGAGGTTTCCGAGACCAAAGATTTCAAATATTTTTATGGCATTTACTTGGACGACGGGGAGGTTCAGCCTGTTTTCGGGTACTTGACCAACTCATTAAAGCCGGGGGAAACCCTGGGACTCAAAAATGATTTCCGGAAATATTTAAGTCAACACCATCCAACCGGCTTTTCGGATTTATTGTTTCTGTTAGACCATCACAGATTAGAGCATATCCATGGCCCAATTGATTACGATCACGGGCAGATCCAGAAAACGCCGGTGGTTGACGATATTCTGAAACCATCTAAGGGTCTGATCCTGTGGCATTACCAGTTAGAGCAGCTATTCGCCTGTTTTTATCAATCTCAAACCAAAGCCATTGAATTAAGAAAGGCGGTAAATCAAAAGCAGGCCTTTGTTTTTGAGCTTGCTGAAACCCTAGAATTCAAGTCAGGGGTAAGCCTGGGGAGTATCCTTAATGACCGAATGATATTCCCTGTCACCTGTTCCCCAAATCTAAAGGGAGCAATCACTTTATATTCAAAAGGAGGGTTAATTATGGAAGCGAAATTGGTCGTAAACGGGGTTGAAATGAAATTGGGTCATGGGCCATTAAAATTCATCGCCGGCACCATCCAGGGTTATGTTGATGGCGAGGCAATTAATCATGAACTTGCCAAACACCCCTCATCGGCGGTTCGTAAGGTAGTGGCAGACGGTGAAGTATTAGAAGATAAAACCGTTAGATTATTGCTCAAGGACAATTGCATTGATGTTTTGAAAAATATCGTAACCAATGACTCGGCTGCTGAAATTATGACAAAGAAAGATATTGCTTGGATGATTTCGAAGAAAGATCCACGACTGTCAGTTAAACTGGTGGAGTATATGGGGGATTACAGGCGGGAACTCCAGGAGTTCATAGCGGAAAAGTTAATTGACCATCCTGATCCTTATGTAAGGTATTCCCTGGCTGAAACCTCAAGCACTCCCAAAAAATTCCTGGAGAAACTGACCAAAGACCCTGATGTTGATATCGCTGAAGAAGCCCGGGAAACAATAGACGACCTAAACCTTTAAATCTAATCCGATAGCATGTCGAGAGAGTTGAAACTGAAAAGATAGAACCTGGAAAAATAGACGAAAGGAGGAGTAATCATGCCTGCGAATGTAGGGGAGATGTTTTATTATGGGGATATCCCCTGGCACAGGGAAGGTACCGAGCTGGATCTGCCTGCCGACAGGGAGGAAGCAATTGAGTTTGGCGGGCTGGACTGGGAAGTGGATACGGTTGGCCTTAGAACCGATGAAGAACCATCGTCCGAGGTGGGAACGCGGTTTGCAATTGTCAGGAAAGACAGGCCGAAAGGTCATCCGGAAAGGGTGGTCGGGGTGGCGCATAAAGATTTCAGGCCCCTTCAGAACCGGGAGGGGATTCGGATTTTTGATTCCATCTTTGGCAGGGGAAAAAGGGTGTACCATACCGGGGGTTATCTCGGATCCGGTGAGGTGGTCTGGCTTTTGGCTGAATTGCCGAGGAAAATCCGGGTACTGAAGGGTGACGAAGTGATGCCTTATGCCCTTTTCACCAATAGTCATAACGGGTCCATTGCCATTGATTTCAGACTGACAACGGTTCGGGTGGTTTGTCAGAACACGTTGTCTTTGGCCTTGAATGACAATGTGAGAAAGACGGTTTTTAAGCACGCCCATCAGGGCAGCTATGCTGATCTTGAAAATGACGTAAGGGCATTCTTCGAGGATACGCTGAGGGCGGTGGAGGATCTCGAAAACCAGTTCAGGCAAATGGTTTCCAGAAAATTTGATGACGAACGGGTAAAGGAGTACATCGAGTCCCTTTTCCCGATGCCGGTCAGACCGAAAAGGGCTGATATGGACAGGAGAGTTGAGAGATCATTTATGACGCGGGTTGAAAAAACCGAGAGGGCGCGGGTGGGCGTAGATTATCTGCGAAAATCCGGGGCAGGCATGGATCTTCCGGGCGTACAGGGGTCTCTATGGGCCACGTTCAATGCTGTTTTGGAATATGTGGACCATCATAACGGAAAAGGAGGGCCGGGTATTTCTTCAACCCTCCTGGGTCCCGGGGCCGCTCTCAAGAGAAAGGCATTTGATCTGGCGGTAACCCATCTTTGTTGAAACCCACTTTTTATCTACAGATTCCGCAAACCCGCCTGCCACCTGCCCGCAATACTTTGAAACCCGAGGCAGGCGGGTTACATGGATTTAATCCGGAAATCAATGCTATCCGCCATCAAAGCATGGTTATCCTCGGACTGCCAGGCAGCCTTTCTAAACTGTTTCACGGATTTTGATAGCTTTTCAAGCTCTGTGATGAGGGGCGGCAAATCAATTTCAATTGTATCCCACTGGGGTGGGGTCGGGCCAAGACAACACATTGATTTCTATTAAATAACACCATGAAAAGTAGTGATTTCAGGCCCTATGTCACGTTTTTTGACCCCAAAAAGTGCAATATAGAAAATAGCCCATGCTTCATCCAACCCTACAATGCTCATTTCACCCCTAAATATGTACGAAACTCACATTCGGTTGGTTTTTTAGATCTGAGTCTGATGAAATAATTGTACAGTTATGGAGTCGTGATGTAGCCACAATAATTGCGTCCGCCATGGCCAGATTTTCTTGCAAAGCGATATCCGCCGCGCTAAGGGCAAGCGTTTCGTCGAGCGGAATTACAGGTGAATTTTTCATGTATCCGACAGCAAGCAGCGCTTTTTCTTCGTTAACCTCTCGTTTTAGAATTTTATAAACCTCATAAAGAATGATTGCAGGCATCAGAAGGTTTTCCTGATCCTCAAGATATTTTCGGTACTTGTCGGCAAGATTACCATCGGTAAACCATTCTAACCATCCGCAAGAGTCAACAATAACCATTAAAAACGATCCTTCTTTTCTCGATAGTCACTTATTCTGGCACCTGCTGCAATCCCTTTTAAATCTTCCAGGGAAGATTGAGGAATAAGAATAAGCATTTTGTCTTTTTCTATAACTGTCAGTTTCTGTTTTGGCTTCAGGTCAAGATGTTCTCTGGCAGGCTTTGGGATTACCACCTGGTATTTGCTGGAGATCGTTGTTTGCATGACACACTCCTTTTTTCTAATCGATGGGAATATGGTAAGATTTTTCGGGTTGAATGTCAAACAGTATACCATTTTCCCTGATTCTTTGACCATTCCCGTTTTTCGGGTTTGGTCCTAACTTCGCCCACAATCTGCTTCGCAACTGAATTGATACCTTTCTGAGCCAGCCCTGAAAGGGCACTACATATCAGCCCAGGGCAACGCCCTGGGTGGTGATTAACAACAGCATTAGCCCTGAAAGGGCGTTACATAAATTATCTCGCCTGTCGCTTATTCGTATATTGTCACGCCCTTACAGGGCTTAATGCTCCTTGCAACCGGTCCCCAGGGCGTTGCCCTGGGCTGGTATGTCACGGCCCTTCAGGCCTGAGATAAATGCAAACTCCCCATCGACTTAAAATGTTCCGCACTTTCTCAAACTAAACTTTTTTCGGTTCTCCGTCTAAGTGGGCGAAGTTAGAACCAAGCCCCGCTTTTCTATATACCGGACCGGGTCCGCTGAAAAGCATATCCTCAACTTTTTTTATGACGTGTGACCGGATATGTCACAGGTGGGGTGTAAGGTTGATGCCGACAACAAACCAGTGGCGGGTGAACCAAAATTCAAACATCTAAAATTGCGGAGAATGGAGGCAAGCACCATGCGCGGAGAAAATGGAAAGAAGGAGAAAGGATTGAGTGATTACGGGATTATTTATTTGTCCGGGCCCATCGAGGTTGAGACTTCGGAAAGCACTTGCAAAGAGATCATCGAATATAACATTTCCGGGAAGACCGACCACATTCAGATGATCATCAATTTAAGAGACGTGGATACCTGGCTGGCGCCTGATGAGGCGGTGAAGTTCGGCCTGGTGGACCTGGTGGAACCCCTGAAACCCCATATCAGCGGAGAAAGGAGGGGCTAACATGATCTTGACGGATGTGAAACATATACCGGAAAAGCAGCCCTTGCCGCCCTTAGGGATTGAAGATGTTTATGAAACCCTCAGGCGTTTGAAGGGTGCGAAGAATGTCCCGGTTCTATTTGGAAATTCGGGTTGGAAAAAATGCTGATGCCCACGGAAAAGAAAGAGGATTGAAACATGGCGCTTAGTTTGAAGAGAAGAAGAAGGCGAAAAAATATGCGCCAAAGCCAAAACCAGATGCTCGACAAGAATGAACGGTTTGTTCTTCGCCACACAGCCGACCTCTTAATCCGACACCTTGACCGCTATCCGGTTCTGGATGAGGAAATTCTGGAGCTGATTTGTTGGAATCTGGGGGATAGCCGGGAAAACCTGAGCAAATGCCTGTTGGAACAATTCGAAGAAGATGACCGGGAGGATATTGAGGAAGAGCTTTCAGAATCCGTCTTTGACTATAGGGAATACGGGGACCGGCTATGGCATATCGTTTCAAAGATGCTCTCCGGGTTCCACCGGAAAATGATTCGCGAGACCCAACGCCTGCTGACCCTGAAGATTGATGAGCTTCGATACAGGGGAAAATCGAACCTGGAAAAGAACCTGGATGCCATTGGGGAAATGTTTGCTCTTACGGAACAGGAGCGTCGATTCTGCACATTCCTTTTCATTGTATCCACCTATGACCCCGTAGAGGCCTATTTTGTCAACCATCTGGAATGCCAGAAGTTCAGCGGTAGAAAATATTTCTGCAATATCCTTAACATCAGCAAAAGCGCGTTGAATGAA
>Ga0233437_1006494_pt1 | contig 11901 bp, 7 predicted proteins | sample SI_122_August201_FD_182714 | JGI IMG/M metagenome (GOLD analysis project Ga0233437, IMG submission 182714) | Seawater microbial communities from Saanich Inlet, British Columbia, Canada - SI_122_August2016_200_MG | ecosystem: Environmental > Aquatic > Marine > Inlet | place: Canada: British... | reverse complement strand
TCAAGGCGACCTATTGAAAGTCCCTGGCTAAAGCCATTGATGTTTTTACCTAAAAGAGATCAAAAAATCTATTTGTCCTGTAGGTGTTGTAGGTATATAAATCGGTTACTATAGTTGCGTTTCCAGCCCCCCCGCAGTGTCTCAATAACCGTAGATGCAGTTAATAATAATACGTTGATTTTGAGACGGGTTTTGAGTCTCTGTTTATTGAGCTTACGGGGCGTTGAAGTGGCTCATGAATTTTGTCTCATAAATGTAGGTTTTTGATACTGTATAATCCACAGCCTATTGGAGTCATCAGTACATGGGGTTTTCTTTTGATAATCCACATCATGCGACTAATTTCAGGCACGTTAAATTCAAAATCTGGGGGTAAACCTGAGTACTACATCAAAGTATAAATGTCATTCCTGTGGATATTCCGCTGATGTATGGGATGCGCCAGATAAAGCACCTATTGCAACGGTCGATACTCGTCACTGCCTGGGATGTAAATCACTAGTCGAAGTTCCAATTGAATTTCATGCCAGCGGTTTGATAGATGGGCAAGATGGTGAGCCTGATTTCCTGAATCACTGCCCGGACTGTGACTCATCTAATGTTCAGCCCTGGGATGCCAAGGATCCGTGTCCGAAGTGCGGTGAGCATATGGCAGGAACCAAAGTGTATGATTGAAAATCCAACTTTCATTGACCCATATTTGTTTGAATGCCATTTTTATGCATTCAAGAGCTATGTAGAAAATATTTCTAGTCTTCAGTTTAACAGTTTTACTTCGAATCCTTTTACATATGAGCAAGAGGGGTATAAATCCAGATTATATAGTTTGGCTAAAGAAAAATTGACCTTTCAGGCATGGGTTGAGGAAGACATTGGGAGCGGGCATATCACAAAAGCTGTAATTGATGCAATCGAGCTTCCAAATAATAATCTAGTTCCTTGGCAAGCGAGGTTTGGCCTGGAGAGACGACCACACAATCTGCTCCATAAATTAGTCCCTAAAAGCGAGCTATGTATTGATGTTGAGACAGAGCTGTTTAAGCTTTTTCATTCTTCGGAGGACAATGTTCGATTTGATAATCTGGTAAGCCTGTTTGGTAAAAAGTATTCGCTAATTGCATACCTGTATTTTATTAAAGACAAATCCAGGTATCTCCCGATCGCACCAAGCCATTTCGATGAGATTTTTGAAATGCTCGGATCTGGGTTCAAGACAAGTCAAAAATGTACCTGGGAGAACTATTTAATCTATTTGTCACATATAGGTGAAATTACGAGAATGCTTAATGAACACGCTATTGGGGAAGCGAGTTTACTTGATGCCCATTCATTTTGCTGGATGTTGGGAAGTCATGTTAAAGAATCTGGTCATTTACCAGATGTCAATCAATATAAAAATCTTCCTGAAACAGAACGTGATGCAATTGTAAAATCGCGAATAGGGCAAGGTCAATTTAGAACTCAATTGATTAACTATTGGGGTATGTGTTCGGTGACAAAATGTTCTTTTATCCCGATACTTAGAGCATCGCATATAAAACCTTGGTTAACAAGCTCTCATGAAGAGCGATTAGATCTACATAATGGGCTACTATTATCACCGAATATGGATATCTGTTTTGATCAAGGACTAATTAGTTTTGATAAAGATGGACAAATTATAGTTTCCAAAACCCTAAGCGCTGATGACAAGCAGTCCCTCGGAATATCGAACAATCAGAAATTGATAAAAATTAGTGATCGGCATCAAAAGTTTTTAAAGTTCCACAGAGAGAGCATATTTAAAAACACTTAGCCCACAGAGGAATTGAATGATGGGAATTTTAAAACGAGTAGCTAAAGCAGTTTTTAACGAAGTCTCAAAACCTAAGTCCTTCGCCAAGGGTGAAGAATTCGAACAATATATTAGAGATTATATCTTTACTGAAGAGCACTATTACCTTGAGCACAGGAGCCATGACTATTCCACAAACAGAACAGATTATGTAGCTGACTCTCTAGACCCTGACTTTGTGTTCGTCTCAGTCAAGGGCAAGAAGATGTTCTTTGTTGAAGCCAAGTATCGATCCCATTTCTACGAGGATGCTGTGGAGTGGTGTAAACCCTATCAGTTGAAACGTTACAAGGAAGCAAACAAGGATTTGCCCGTTTTTATTGCACTTGGAGTCGAAGGAACCCCCGATATGCCCGAGCATCTCTATGTCTTCCCTGTGAAGCACACTAAATACCCGAAACTCTTTAAATCGGTACTCAGGAAAAGTGAAGTTGAACTAGATAATCCTATTTCAATTTCAAAATTGTGGAAAATGCTGTGACCAAAGGTTTTAAAACAATACCCAGTATTAGGCTTCCTGGACAGACTCAATATGATCTACCAGGACAATGACCTCACATTGGAACAGCTAGCTGAGATCGAAATGTAACTGTGCCCATGTTCGAATACTATGCAACAGGTGAGCTCAAGCTGGACAAGCTAATGCTCCGCAGAATCCTCGACTACGCTGGTGTTGACTGGATGTGGTTGGAGTGTAGGTTAGCGGTATAAAATTTGTAGTTTATAGATATTATTAGTTGCTGCTGTTGGGAATCGAAGAAAGATAAGTGAGCTAGTGCGGACAGGAATAGACATATTAGAAAATGAAATTGTTGATCATTATCCTGATGTTCTCGAGATATTACTGCGTGACCATACGACCCAAGAAAATATTTTTTGGGCTACAAATAGTTACGACCATCTAGGAGAGGCATACAATTTTAACTCTTATATCCTTCCTGAGTCAATCACTGGTGATAATGGCAGTATTATCATGCCAAGGGTGCATAAGAACAAGATTTTGCAGCAATCCAGGTCAAAGGAAATGGCAGAAGTGTTTACACCCTCTTGGATTTGTAACGCACAAAACAATTTGATCGATAATGCGTGGTTTGGGATTGAAGGTGCTTTCAATAAAGAAATAACAACTGCTACTGGAGTACGGTCTTGGGAGGTAAACTCAAATAAAATAACCTTTCCTAAAGGCAAATCATGGAAGGATTATATTCGGGATACTCGTCTAGAAGTAGCATGTGGAGAAGCACCCTACATCACAAGCCGGTATGACAGCACTACGGGAGAAAACATTCCGATTGATAAAAGAGTCGGGATCCTAGATCGGAAGTTGAGGATAATAAATGAAAATGCCAATTCCTCAGGTGAATGGTTAAAAGCAGCTCAAATAGCATTTAAAAACACATACGCCTTTGAATGGCAGGGCGATAGCCTGTTACTAGCAAGAGAGGCAATGCTTGCCACATTTATAGAGAATTATGCTCAGAGATTTAATGAAGAACCATTACTGAAGTCCATAAAATTTATCGCATACATTATTTCGTGGAACGTGTGGCAAATGGATGGTCTAAAAGGAGTTATCCCAAACAGCTGCGGCAAAAAAACAGAAGTTAACGTTAATCTTTTTGGAGAAACTGAAACCAAGTACACTTTTTGTGGGGGCTGTGAAAAGAGCGATATCAAAAAACACAATGGTATTTACTGTTTGGTTAAGGATTGGTCAATCAAGGATGAGCAAACGGAGAAGACAGGGAAAAAAGTTAGGTTTATTGATCTTTAAAGTAGGCGAGGACAATGAAATACACATCATCATTAAAACCAAAGCTAATCTATATATTTCGTATCAACGATGATGCTCATTCGGGTTGTTTGAAAATTGGAGATACAACTATAAACCATGTGGATGTTGTCGGTCTTGCACCAAATAGTAGCCAGCTTAATAAAGCAGCTAAATTGCGGATAAACAGTTACACACAAACAGCGGGAATTGCCTATGAATTACTGTATACGGAAGTAGCCATCCACGCCATCGACGGACAGATAAAAGGATTTTCTGATCACGAGGTTCACAATGTTCTCACCAGATCAGGAATAGAGAAAAAACTATTTGATCTCGAGAATAAAGCGAACGAATGGTTCATTACAGACCTTGAGACGGCTAAGAAAGCAATTGCTGCACTTAAAGAAGGTAAAGATTCCCTCCATGCTAGCGAAATCTCGAAAACTAATAATCCTATTGTATTTAGACCTGAGCAAAAAGAAGCAATAAAAAAAACTATCAAGCAGTTGAAGAGGGGTAATGAGATGCTTTGGTTTGCCAAAATGCGTTTTGGTAAAACACTTTCTGCGCTTCAAGTAGTAAAAGAAAATAATTTCACTAGAACATTGATTCTAACACACCGGCCCGTCGTTGATAAAGGGTGGTTTGAAGACTTTAGTAAGATATTTTACAATTCCCCAGAATATAAATATGGTTCAAAGAATAAGGGGGATCAGTTTCCCAGGCTAGAGAGCAGGTGTAAAAAAGGAAATTCAAAGTATATCTATTTTGCATCAATGCAAGATCTGAGAGGATCGGAATTGGTTGGCGGTAACTTTGACAAGAACGATGACATATTTAGTACCGATTGGGATTTCATCATCGTTGACGAGGCCCATGAGGGAACACAAACCGACCTCGGCAAAAACGTGTTAGCTGAACTCAAAAGGGCTAATACCAAGCTTCTAAACCTTTCTGGTACACCATTTAATTTGTTAGACAATTATCGGGAAGAAGAAATTTACACCTGGGATTATGTGATGGAGCAAAAAGCCAAAGCAGACTGGGACATAACCCACTTTGGAGATCCAAACCCCTATACTTCGCTCCCAAGACTTAACATTTTCACTTATGATCTGGGTAAACTTTTGCATGGATACATTGACGAGGACGTAGCCTTTAATTTTAAAGAGTTTTTTAGAGTTGATGATCAAGGATACTTCCTTCACCCCAAAGATGTTCTTTCATTTTTGGATCTCATTTGTACGCCTTATACTAAAAGTAATTATCCTTACTCTACAGAAGAGTATAGAGAAAATTTCCGCCACTCATTGTGGATGGTGCCAGGAGTAAAAGAAGCTAGAGCGCTTAGTGCAATGCTCAGAAAACATCCGGTTTTTAGTCTATTTAAAGTTGTGAATGTAGCAGGCGAAGGAGATGAAGAGGAAGCCAACGAAGAAGCTCTGAAAAAAGTGGAAGCTGCCATTGGCAGTAACCCTCAAGAGACCTATTCCATTACACTCTCGTGTGGCAGATTAACCACAGGTGTATCTGTTAAAGCGTGGACTGCTGTTTTCATGCTCTCGGGTTCATATAACACCTCAGCTTCTGCTTACATGCAGACCATTTTTAGAGTGCAAACACCAGCTACTATTAATGGTAATGTAAAGGAAGAATGTTTTGTCTTTGACTTTGCCCCGGACCGCACTCTCAAGGTAATTGCAGAAACAGCTAAAATTTCAGCAAAGGCGGGAACCACCACAGGAGAAGACCGTCATATTATGGGGGAGTTTCTCAACTTTTGTCCCATCATTGCGTTTGATGGCTCTCGAATGGAGCCATATGATGTGAACGGTATGCTCGAACAATTAAAGAAAGTATATATCGAGCGAGTGGTGAATAATGGGTTCGAGGATTCCCACCTTTATAACATAGATCAATTGATGCAACTAGATGATGTAGAAATTGAGGATTTCAACGGGCTGAAAAAAGTGATAGGCAGCACCAAAGCTATGCCCAAAAGCAGGGATATAGAGGTAAATAAGCTCGGTTTTACTGAAGAAGATTATGAGCAAATAGAGCAAGCCAAGAGGAAGAAGAAAAAAGACCTCACGCCAGAAGAAAAAGCACTGATAGAAAAGTACAAAGCGCTAAAAAAAGTTCGGGATACAGCAATTTCAATACTTCGCGGAATCTCAATTCGCATGCCATTATTAATATATGGGGCAGATGTTTCAGACGAGGATACAGAAATCTCACTTGACAATTTCACCGACTTGGTCGATGATCAATCATGGTTAGAATTCATGCCCAAAGGCGTCACTAAAGAAACCTTCCTTAAGTTTAAGAAGTACTATGAGCCGGATGTTTTTCGCGCTGCTGGTAGACGTATCAGAGCGTTAGCGCGAGCAGCAGATCAACTTTCCATTGAAGAACGAATTGAACGTATTACGCACGTTTTTAGCACGTTTAGAAACCCCGACAAAGAAACTGTATTAACACCTTGGCGAGTGGTAAACATGCACATGGTTGATTGTCTAGGTGGCTATAGTTTCTTGGATGGGAATAGAGGAGAAACAGTTTCTCAACCTACAGTCGTTTCTAATGGTGCAGTTACCAAAGAAGTATTCTCAACCGATGCTCGAATTTTGGAAATCAATTCAAAATCGGGTCTTTATCCTCTGTATGTCGCGTACACTATTTTCCGTAATCGCGTAGGTGAGAATTATCCCGACAAGGAGCTCAACACCATACCTATTGAGCAGCAGCAAAAATTATGGGATAAAACAGTTGCTGAAAACATTTTTGTCATCTGTAAAACACCTATGGCAAAAAGCATAACCAAACGAACTCTAGTGGGTTTTAGAGCAGCTAGCGTGAACACACACTATTTCGAAGATTTGGTGCACCAGATCACCCATAGACCTGAAAAATTTATCGAAAAAGTCAAAAAGGGTAAATCCTACTGGAAGACAACCAAAGGAAACAAGATGAAATTCAATGCAATAGTAGGGAATCCGCCTTATCAAGAAATGGATGGCGGGAATAGTGAGAGCGCGAAACCGGTATACAATCATTTTGTTGATATAGCAAAGAGAATCAAATCTGATTATTTCTCTATGATTATGCCGGCACGTTGGTATGCGGGAGGTAAAGGGCTTGATAACTTTAGAGAGTCTATGCTGAATGATGATCATACCTCAAACCTTTTTGACTACCCTAATTCTAATGATTGTTTCACCAATGTAGATATTGCTGGAGGTCTGTGCTATTTTCTGTGGGATTCGAAATATGCGGGTGATTGCACAATAACTAACAATATTAATGGTGAAATAGTGAGTGCTACAAGGCCCTTAAACGAGTTTGAAATCCTGATACGAGATAATAAATCCATACCGATATTACACAAGGTTCTTGCCTGGAATAAAGAAAATAAATCTTTGTCAGATAGAGTTTCTTCAAGGAAGCCATTTGGCCTTCCGACAAATTATCAACCGAAAAATCAGGGTGTCCCATGCTGGTTTATACAAAAAATCGGTTTAAAGCATGCTAGTTCTAAAGATGTCGTGGACAATCAAAAATATTTGGGCAAATGGAAATTACTAGTTCCACCAGCACCGATTGCTGGTCAGACAGATTTTACAAAACCTGTTGGTTTTTATTATGATGGAAATACTCGTGTTGCCAAGCCTGGTGAATGTTGCACAGAATCTTTCATAATTGCTGGGGCTTTTGACTCTGAAATAGAAGTACAATCGTTCAAGTCATACCTGTTTACGAAAACGGTTAGATTTCTATTGCTTCAGAAAGTTGTTTCTCAGCACGTTACCAAAAAGGTTTTTGGGTTTATTCCAGACTTAGATAAATATGAAGGCGAATACACGGATAAAGATTTGTGCGATCTTTGGAATATCACAGGAGATGAGTGGAATTACATTGATTCAAGGATAAGCGATATCAAATACTGAGGTTGGGATACATTATTATACAAAATACAAATGAATGGTAGAATTAATGATATTTAAAAGGACTTAATTCTAATGTATATCACCAAAAGGCAGATGTCAGCGCTTATTCGATAAATCTGAGACATTCCATATATTGGGAACACTGATGCTTAGAAAGGATCAACTGGTGAAACCCGGTTTCAATTGAAAAATGCCAGCGGGTCTGTGAAATTAGGATACATGAATATTCAGAAGAAAAGGTCAATATTATGAGCACACAACAGCCTAAACCGGATTCAAAAAAATATTCTGACCTCATTTCAGAAATTCAGAATGGGGTTATTAAGGTCCCGAAATTTCAAAGAGACTTTGTTTGGAGCATTGACAAAACAGCCAAACTGCTTGATAGCATATTAAAGGGGTATCCAATTGGAACGTTTATTTTGTGGCAAACTGATGAGCGAATTAACGATATAAAAAATATTGGAAATCTGCACATACCCAACACGCCTGAGGGTACTAAAGTGCAGTATGTATTGGATGGGCAACAGCGAATCACTTCGCTTTATGCGGCCTATTTGGGGGCACAGATCCAAAAAGAGGGCGAAAAGAAGGTCACCAATTATAACGATATTGTCGTCAATTTAGATGCGGATATTGATGAGAATGGTGATCAAGTGATAAGTGCTGAGCCTACGGGGGAGAAACATATTCCTTTGAACACGGTACTTAATTTTTCATATGCAAAGGGAAAAGAATTGTCCGATAGATTTAGTGAGACTGATCTAGAATTAATTGATAGTTACTCGACTGCATTTAAGACCTATGAATTCTCCACAGTAGTCCTTCGCAAAGAAGATATTGACTCAGCTATAGAAGTGTTTACGCGAATCAATACCGGGGGCCAGACGCTTACTTTGTTTGAAATAATGTCTGCAAAAACCTATGATGAGCAGCAAAAATTTGACATGCAGAAAAGGTGGAATCAATTCCTGAAAGAATTGAAAGAAACAAAATATGATGGGGTCTCCAGCCCAACAATCTTAAGTCTACTATCACTTATATTGAGTCGAACAAAGGAATGCAAAAGAAAGACAATTCTTGGTTTAGATAAGCAGGATATTATTGATACCTGGGACGACGCTATTTCGGCCTTAAAGGATAGCATTGATTATTTTCGGACAACATACCGCATTCCGGTTTCGAGGTTGCTCCCCTATGACTCATTACTGGTCCCATTTGCATACTTCTTTTATACTCAGGGTGATAAGCCATCCGCCGATCAGAGAAAATACCTGGAAGAGTTCTTTTGGAGAGTATCGTTATCGTTCAGATACTCTAGCTCGACAGAATCAAAACTTGCTCAAGACATAAAGCGAATTGACCTAATTCTAAAGAATAAACGGCCCACATACGAAGACGTGAAAGTATATTTAGGATCACCAAAAGAACTAATTGAGACAAACTTTAGCGCCGGTAATAGCTATTGCAAAGCGGTGCTCTGCCTTCTGGCGTACCATGAACCCAAAGACTTCCAGGATAATGGGAAGGTAATACTTGATAATTCCTGGTTGAAAACTGCAAACAGTAAAAACTATCACCATTTTTTTCCGAGAGCTTACTTAAAGGAAAAGACTACATTAAATGCAAATAGCCTAATGAATATTACACTAGTAAGTGATCATTTAAACAAGCGAAAAATTGGCTCCAAAGCACCATCGATTTACATAAAAGATTTCTCCGATGAAAATTCAGGAATTAATGCGGCTTTAAATTCACACTTGATTGGCTTGGAGGGATTTGGAATTGAAAGCGATGATTATGCAATATTTCTTCAAGAGCGAGCTAAGCTGATTTTTGAACAACTTAAATCAAGAATTGAATTAACTCGTATTGATTCCCCCTATGAGGAACTAGAGCAACTAATTGCTGGGGGAGAAAATGATGTAGTTGAATTTAAATCTACAATGCGATATGATGTTCGGAACAACGTAGTAAATAAAAAGCTCGAATACGTAATCGCTAAGACCATTGCGGCTTTTCTCAATACTGAGGGCGGCAAATTGATAATGGGAGTTGACGACAATCAAAATATTGTTGGGCTTTCGCGAGATATCTCAATGCTGCAAAAGCAAAGTCTTGACGGCTTCGAGTTACATTTAATCGGGGTAATTAAAAAATATATCGGAAATCAATACAGTTCGTACATAAAAATTTCTTTCCCGGCATTTGATGGATTAAACATTTGTCTAGTTGACATCTCTAAGAGTAGTAGGCCAGTATTTATTAAATATGAGGAAAGGGAAGACTTTTTTATCAGGGCTGGCTGTTCATCACAACCTCTTTCAAGGGGCGAGCAGAGCGAGTATGAGAGAGTGCATTGGAAATGACCTGTATTCCGACGGATTTTTCGATTGAGGTATTCACAATATGCTGAATTTAAAAGACAAATTTAACTCAATTGCCAAGCCTAAGATTATTCCAGACCTTCAGTTTAAGCCTTATGATGCAAGAGAGTCTGCTAAGAAGTACGGAGCTATATGGAGTGCCATGATAGAGCTCTTTGAAAATGATATGCTCTCATTTGATCCTGAGACTAACAAAATTGAATCGCAGGAGCAGAGCTATGAGTGGGATTTTTTAGCTCGGTTGATTGCACGAGGATGTAGTGTAAAATTGCTTAAGAAGATGCTTAAGGACCTCGACAAGCCGTATGTGTACGAACTAAGAAAAATTTACTACGATTGGGCTCAGGGAGTATGGAGAACTATACCAAAACTTGATTCTCTCGCTGCTTTTGTTGAGAGTGCCTCTGAGGATACTTGGGATGATGATGACATCGACACATTGTACGAATTATCTTCCTCCATAGAAACCGCAATTGAAGTTATGACTGGCGAAATTGCGTTGTATGGAAAAAGATCTGATGCGGAATATGTGTCAGAGGAATGGTTCACACATGAAAAATTGGACTGCCCTGTATGTGACTCTGATCTGCTACCTCCCAAACCTAACATTTGTGAGCATATTGTCTTTTATTGGGTACTGGGTCCCACAGAACACCCCTTCTTTGAATTTCTATCACCAAGAGTTCAAATTGCTCCCGACGACCTACTTGATTCGGATCGTTGGTTAAAAATAGCCCAGGAGTACGACATGAAAATCTATGCGTTGGAGGAGCAAGACGCTGACTACCCCACTCGAATATTATTGGGCATTAAAAAGTAATTGTGAACGGAGGACCCGTTATATCAGAAACAATTAAAGAGCGATTAATCTTTGGCAAGTTCAACGATGAAATCTATGTATTACCATTTCAATTTGTTGAGCACACAATAAAATGTTGGAATACTATTGTGGCCTTAGAAGACAGCGGGGTTTCGTTCTATGAAGCCGCCAAGGTATTCGACGAGATTGAACCAGTCTTGTCAAAATATTTTATAGAAATTGCAAAATCAAATGAGGATGGGAACCCGTTTTCAATGCCTGAGGACTACTTCTTTTACACAGACTTTGCTAGTGATCGGAATATGCTAACTACACTTCCTGAGGATATGATCAGCAGTTTCGTAGAGATCAACTTTTCAGCCAATGGAGAAAAGTTGGTCTCAATTAACAAATCCCGAGAACAGGAACTCAATGAATTTTGCAGGCAACATGGATACACAATCTTCGAGGATCAAAATCTTCTGGAAAAATATTTTAATAACTGACAATTGCTTGTCCCTTGTCCAGGGTTATATTTAACAGTCGTCATTTAACTCAATTGCCGCGACGTAAAATAAAGAGCTAAACTGGGAACAGGTGACGCTGCTCGGCGTCATTTTTAGTTTCTGGGAGAATTGATAACAGAAACAGTGGTGATTTGCGAGGATTGCAACCACTCAAAACATGTGCTAAACCCTCAAGGTAGATTCCTACCCTGAGAACATGTTGTCCCGCAGATCTCCGTAGGCACGGAGGAAATATTCATGTCAAAGAATCAAGAAGTGACCATTGAAGTTGGTGGTGTTGCAGTACGTGGTGAGATCACCCATAGGTCGGAAGCCGATATCGTAATTAAAATTACAGACCCGTTTCATGGATTATCGCATGGAAGTCATATCCCTTATTTCTCTAGACCGATTCACTCTTTCATGACAGAATATGGTATGAGTATGGCTGAGAACTTGCTCACATACTTGTATGAGCTTGGCTTGTATATCAAGGAGCACAGTACATATATTCGATTACAATTAGCCATACATTTTCCAAACGAGGATTACTCAGGTTTGAGAACTCGCGATCGATTCTTTGGCAGTACATTCCCTTTCGTTGTTCCTATGGATATTAGAGAAGAAATATTTGAAATAATTCAAGCAATTGGC
>Ga0233437_1006489_pt1 | contig 11910 bp, 8 predicted proteins | sample SI_122_August201_FD_182714 | JGI IMG/M metagenome (GOLD analysis project Ga0233437, IMG submission 182714) | Seawater microbial communities from Saanich Inlet, British Columbia, Canada - SI_122_August2016_200_MG | ecosystem: Environmental > Aquatic > Marine > Inlet | place: Canada: British... | reverse complement strand
CCAGTATTATTTGTAATTGTAAGAAATACTAATGGAATTTTTTCAGAATTTTCTTCTAAGACTTTCTTTAATCTTTCAACATCCATATTACCTTTAAAGTGAGAATTAGATGTTTCATCTTTCAATTCCTTTGAAAACAAATTAACTGCTTCAATATTATTATTTTCAATATTAGCATGTGTTGTATCAAAGTGACCATTACTTGGAATCATTAAGTTACTTCCTTTCTTTCCTAGCATAGAAAACAAAGCATCTTCACAAGGCCTTCCTTGATGAAAGATAAATGCATTTGGTTTACTTAGTTCAGGCAAATTAAAAAACTCTTTACCAAAAGTTTCCCAAATTGTTTTCATCAACATAAAATATCCTTTATTTGACCCATAAGCTTCATCTCCTTGATGTAAAGCTCCCCATTGCTCTGCAGTCATTGTTGTAGTTCCAGAGTCAGATAAAAAGTCAACTCCTGTAATCATTTCAGATGGAAAAAAGAACACATTTAATCCTACTTTCTTAAGCATTTCAATTCGTTCTTTTGCTGTAAACACACCTTTAAAATCAACAGAATGATTAAAATAAGGTCTTGGTTTAATCCTAACTTTTTGATCGTTGGGAAAGTCTGAGAATATATCATTAGTTTCCATAAGAGATTTTATTGGAAGTTAATTTATAAGTTTTTAGGTTTTTAAGAGGATATTTCGGGTTTGATTTATAAATGATTGTTAGTTATTTTTAAATTAAAATGTATGCCAAAGATCATCGGTTTATCGAAACGATAGCAGATAGAGTAAATCCAGATAGAATGGATTGGATGTTAGAAAATCCTAGGGGTAGTATTGCTGATTTTCCAAATCAAAAACAAATACGAGATTTAGGTATTTCTGCAACTAATCCTACTTGTTATGGAATTGTTCTTTGGGCTGCCCATTTAGAACATCTTATTGAGGGGATTGGCATAACTACTGGTTTTAATGATGGTCACGGTTTTTATTATTTTCCTAACTCTATTGATGGTCCATCAATTGTAGGCCCTGTTGTTTTAAAGCTTATAATAGAAAGATATGGAAAAACAGAAGATCAAGGAGGCCCAATAATTCATTTGCGGGAAACAAAAAAAGGACCTGATGCACCTTGGATATATGCCCATGCAGGATTATTATGTGATGATGAGGCTAAAACATTACGCTTTGATAAAACTAAAAATTGTAAAGGCAATGTAATATTTCATGAAATTACGATCTCAGAAGTTGAAGAGCTTATTCTTGAGACCTCAAAGGCGAGGAAATCTAAAGTATATTTCCCAAGAGGTCTCTAAATGAAAACTATAGATAGAGAATTCTTAGAACAGTTTCGAGGTAGGGGTAGAGAAGATAGAATAAGAAGGGTTTTAGAAAATCCCGTCTCAAGTGTTAGCTCTTTTTTAGACCCTTCACAAGTAAAGGAATTAGGACTTAAAACAGATGCTCCTACTTGTATTGGCTTAGCTTTATGGGCTGGCTACTTAGATCATTTAGTTCAAGATTTTGGACCATTAACTGGTTTTAATTATGGAAGCGGAATGTATTACTTTCCAAATCCTAATGACGGCCCTCCAATAATGGGTGCAGTTCTTTTAAAGTCTATTCTTGAAAGGCATGCAGTTGAAAGTGACCAATATGGATTAATTGTATCTGTTAGGGAAGTTGAGAATGGAAAAGGAGGATGGAAAACTACTCATTGCGGTTTATTATCTCATAATGATTCATTTCCATTAATCTTTCATAAAACTAGAAGTGGTGATCTTTTAGAAGCAAGAGTTACTTGGTATGTTCCTCCTTTTATAGAAAAAACTGTAGATAGTATTGTCTACCTTCCAAGCGAAATCTGTGAGGTTCCTTTATGAACTCTTTAGATCAAGAATTTTTAAAAAGAGTAGAAGGAACAGAATTAGGAGAACGAACAAAAAAACTTTTTGAAAATCCTAGGCTTACTAAATTTTTAATTAAAGAATTAACTTATACGACTCCTTTTGGGGAAAAAAAGGTTGGTTTAATGAGACCTAATTGTTTTGGTGGTACATTATGGCAATTGGAGTTAGACCATTTAGCAGAGGAATTTGCTTCTTTTGCTGAATTAGGAAGCGATTATGCTTTAAACTTTTATTATGATAGGCCTAATGACTCACCGGTTCCTTTTATTGGGACAGATAACTTCAGAATGATTTTAGATTTTTATTTTAAAAGGGTAGAACCTAATGAAGTAGATCAAGGTGTAATGGTTTTATGGGGTGTAGGAAATGTTAAAGATTCTAGACTTATTCAAAATTCAAGACCTATTTTTATTGCCCACGCTGGGATTTTTTCAAGGAAAGAAAATGATAATATATTAATGGCCAGCGTTGGAGGTATGGGGGGCGACTTGGAAACTCTTAAAATTGAAAATGATGGGACACAGTTAGTTGACTCCTCAGGTAAATATGTGAATGGAATGTATTGGCCGCTTGTTGAAGAAATCACCTTCTATGTTCCTAAGGAGGGAATTAAATGAACCCTCTAAATGAAGAATTCTTAGAAAGGGTTCAAGGAAGAATTTTAACTGATAGAATAGAGGAAATGTTATCACATCCTTCTGATGGGCTTAGAGATTTAGAAGAAGCTTGGAAGGATCATCCAATAAAACGTGGGCCTACCTGCTATTGTGTTTTAGCATGGGCTGCTTATTTGGACCAATTCATTCAAGCCATAGTTCCTCCAGAGGGAATTTATAAACCTCATGGTTTTCATTACTTCCCTAGACAAGAAGGCCCATCATTTGTAGGCTCCGAAGTTGTGAGGCAAGTTTTAGAAAAGTTTGGTAGTGATTTTGATCTTGGTGGTCCAGTTGTATTAGTAAGGGAGTCTGCCAAGATTATAGAAGAAAAACAAGAATGGAATTTTATCCATGCAGGTTTGCTTTGTGATTCTGGTCCAAATCCTCTAATTTTTCATAGAATGGTACATCCGGTAGTTTTTGTTGAGCGTTTTTATCAATTTTTTGACCTTCATGATCCTGGAGAAAGGATAGTTTACTTACCTAAAGAGGTTCCTTTATGAACCCGCTAGATCAAGAATTCCTAAGAAGAGTAGAAGGAACTCCTATTGAAAAGAGAGTTAGACTTGCTTTAAACCACCCTGATTTAACTTTTAAAAAAGATGTAACTCTAAATTTACCTGGAAATAAAATTAAATATACTATTTCTCCTAATTGTCAAGGTATGGCCTTATGGTTATATGAAATGGAACACATAGCTCATACCCTATCTGATTTTTCACATTTATTAGAATCACACTTTTTGGATTTTTCTTATGTGACAACTTCTTCTTGCCCATTTCCATTTGCTGGAGAAGATATATTTGAATATGTTTTAGATAGGCATTTTCAAAGGGTTGAAATAACAGAAGCAGAAATAGGATTGGCAGTAGTTATAGGATCTGGGAGAAATCTTGATCCTTCTTTATTTAATAATCCTGATCATAGATATGTCGACCATGTTGGTGTGTTTGCTAGAGGGGATAAAGGTTTTTTAATATTCACACAAAATGGAATTGGCGGACCTTTAGAAACTTGTATCTCACATTCAGGTCAAGACATTTGGAGTCAAAGTGGTAAGAAACAATATTATTGTTCAGACTCAACATTTGAAGAAATAGCTTTCTATGTTCCAAAATAAAAGAATTTTTTATATGGGCTTAATCTTTTTTAAAACCCATTCATCTAGTTGAGAACTCAGTGACTTCTCTTCTTATGGTTCTCAAGACCTCTAAGTGTCTTATAATCTTTACCACAATATTGGCAAACAAAGTTTTGGCTTTCTACTTTTTCCAAAACTTTATTATTTCTTTTAGAAACAATTGCTCCAAAGATAATAATTAGAATTAACAATACAAATCCAATAATCATGTAAACCCAATATAACTTAATAAATTGCCAAATAACATACCAATTTACCCAGATCATATAAGCTAAACAAAGAACTATTGCTAAAACAATTAATGTAATCACTAGCTTTAATAAAAATCGCTTAAATGACCCTCTCTTGCCCCTTAATAAGTATATTAATAAGTCAACTACAGCTAAGGCAACAACTCCAATAATAACATAAAACCAGTAACCTAAGTTAACTCCTGTTTCTTCTGTTACCCCAGTAACGTTTGTTGCAACAACTGTATCATTAACACCTTCAACTACAAATAGTTTAGGTATGTAAATATAAGCAAGAACAGCTAAACCAATTATAAGTAAAATAAAGAAAATTCTTGATAAGTATTTAGGCCATTTTCTTTCCTTTTTTGTAACAGCTAAGGAAACTAATTTTGGTCTTTTACTTTTTTCAACTTTCTCAACCTTTTCTTTAGCAGGTCTTTTAACTAAGTATACAATAAAGATAATTAATAAAATAACAACTACTCCACCTAGGGAATACCATACATACATCCAATTAAATTCAATTGGTGTTTTAACATCTTCACAATCTTCACCATAAGTAATTGGCAATTCAAGTGTTTTAGTTTGCTTAGTATATTTAGTTGAAATTTCTAAGTCTACTTTCTCTTTATTAAATCGACAAGGTGGACTTAAACTAACTGTTAGTAATGTGCTTCTCCCAGCATTCAAAGTTACATTTTCAGGTAAGGTAACATTTTCCATTCCTTCAATATTAAATGTATATTCTTCTTCAAACTCGCTAGGATTTTTTAATAATAATGAATAATCAAAGTTTTCACATTGACAACTGTCTTCTGAAAAACTTCTTAATTCTGTTTCAATAGTTTCACACTTTTCTAAATTAAAGTTTTGTGAAAATGTTTTACTATCTGTATTACTAGTAATAGTAGTTTGTAAAATCTTATCTCCGTACCAGTTGCAAGGCAGCTTGACAAATACATAAAATTCCCCTTTTTGGCCTGGTTTTAATCTAAGAAAATCAGGAGTAGATGTAACGAAGTTCTTCAAATCTCCTTGGAAGCTTATCTTATAATCTGATAAATATGAATCATCATTAGTAACATCAACTTTGTAAACTACATCTGAACATGAACATAAAGAATAACTTCCGTAATCAGTACTTGCTTGAAATGCTTGAGCAAAATTAGTTAATAAGAAAAGTCCTATGATTATAATTAGTATTTGTTTCATTTTCTCAACCATTCAGTTTTTATAAAAAAAAAGTATTAAAAAAAAGAAAAAATTTAGTAATAAGTTTCGGTAGCAGCTTCGTCTTCTTCGTATTCTTCATCAGTCATAAGTTTTCTAAAACCGATAATTAATCCGATTAAGATTAAAATTATTAACAATACTCCTAAGATAATTGCTAAAACTCTCAAAGTGCTCATATCAGCTTTTTCGTCTCCTTCAACATTTGCTCTAAAGGTTAAATCTTTTAAGGTTTCACCTTCTGCATTGCTAATTGAGATAACAAAAGCTTGTTCACCGACAACAGCGTCTTCACTTGCTTCTACTGAAACAAATGCAGTTCTGGTTTCGTCAGCGCCTAATACTAATACATTACTTGGAGTAATTTCAAAGTCAGCCCAATCAACATTTGGTAAACCAATGATGAATGTTTTGCTTGAAGTACCTTTGTTAGTTAGAGTAATTGGAACCATAGCTCCTTCTCCTTCTTTATTTAAGGTAATTTGATCTCCTTCTAATGCAATAATTACTTTATCGTTATCATTTCCAGATTGAACACAAGGTTCATCTTCATTAACTACGATTTCAGTGTTATGTTTAGTAATTTCATATCCTTCATCGTATGAAACTTTAACTTTAACTTCGTAGTCACCAGCTTTAACTCCACATCTTGGAATTTTTAAATATAATTCTTCGGATGAGATTGAGTCATCTGATTCTAGCTCATCGATGTAATCGACAGCTGAAATACCTAATTCTGGAATTGAGACTTCAACTTTGATTCCTTCCTCATCTTTATCTCCGTAGTTTTTAAGTCTTACAGAGGTAATAAGGTAGTCACCAGTCATGACTCTGTTCTCTGGAGTAAACCAGATATCCTTAACACTGATTTTGTGTCTAGGAACGTCAATCTTTAAGTTGTAGTTTAGAACTTGAACATCTGAATATCTGTCAGAAATAATAATTCTTAACTTGTATTCATCTTCCTCAGTTTTTTCAGGAAGGGTTAAGTCTAAAGTTTTTGTGTATTCGACGCCTTCTTCAATATCAAAAACATGAGTTGAATCAGACATAGGTTCGAAATCATTGTATTCATAACCGCTAATAAATGCTTCAACTTGAACGTTTTCTGCATCTTCTAAAGCAGTAAATCTTACTTGAATTTCTAAGTCTTCGCCAGTTTCTTGGCTTAATTTAACATTTGCATTTTCGCTAACTTCTAAGTCGTTAATTTCGACTTCAGTTACTGAAATTGGGATTGCTGCAGCTGAAACTCCTAAAGCTAGGACAGCCATACAAACCAATAACATCATTATTTTTAGTGCCTTCATTTTAAATCTACCCCCAATATTTGGATTGGTTACTCATTATTAACTTGTGCTAGTATTTAAAGGTTTCGGTATTTTACGTATTCTATAGTAGTTACAAACGATGTCTACTCTTCAGTGATCTCTATAATTGTGTGTTTAACTTTCCTGAAGTTATCGTTACTAACTACGACTCTTACCAAATGCTGTCCAGATTCGAGTTCTTGGTCAAGTTCAATCAATTTCTTGGTTGTTCCTGTTAAGTCACTTCTACCTGCATGCTTCATAAGTCCTAATTCTGGCATAATCAATGTCATTCCTGTGTTTTGTTGTGTACATCCTCTATTGCTCATTGTTGTCAATATGTATGTTTTGCCTTCGTTTTGACTTACTTTACCTCCTTTTATCACTATTACTTCAGTGCTAAAAGCAAATGGTAAAATCATCAGTGTCATCAATATTCCGATAATTACTAACTTTGTCATTTTTTTGTCTGTTTTTGTATGATTCATTTTGTTCAAATAACCTCGAACTCAATAAATCTTGTTCTCTCAACTTTTGGAGATTCAATATGAACCATTAAAGTAAAGGTACCAACTTCTCCAGGATTGTCAAAGCTGATAAATTTGCTTAGGGTTTCCCCTTCGTCTAAGTCCACATTTCTAAATCTCTTCATTAAGCCAAGCTCTCTTATCATGAATGTTAACTCTGCTCTTTCTAAGTCTTTTTCACCATTGTTTAAAACAGTAAACATAACTGGAATATCATAATCTGATTTTCTAACAATGTTTTTCTGTCCAATTTCAGTATGTTTAATGATTAGATCTTTATTCATTAAGTTATACTCTGGTTCTTCATAGACTGCAATATATGCATGAGTTGTTGCGCTTGCAATATCTCCTTCATCGTCTTGTACAGTTAAAGTAACGACGTATTTACCGCTATTAGCATAGACATGTCTTGGGAATTGTTCTTGTGAATAAGAACCATCACCAAAGGTCCAATAGTAGGTAATTTCTCCTCCGTCTGGATCTCTGCTACCTGAAGAATCGAATTTAATTTCTTGTCCTTCAAAGTATCTGTAAGGTCCATTAGGATTTGCTAAAGGAAGTAATTTTAAGGTAACTTCATATTCTTCAGTTGGAGCTTTATCATTGTCTGTTTCATATCCTTGCTTGTAAGCAGTTGCATAAACTTCAAAGTTTCCTTCAAGGTTTACAATAAACTCAACTTCACAACTTCCATATGAATCAGTATAACAAACTCCGTTCTTAACGTCTGAGTCAATGTCGTATAATTTGATTTCAGCATTCTCAATATTCTTACTTAAGTATATTGTACAAGTTTGAATATCTCCAACGTTTAACATGTTAATACAATCAATTTCTGTGATAATTAAATCACCAATTGGGCTAACACAAACTTCTTTGATAACTGAATCAGAAGCTTCCCCGTTTGAAACAGTTAGTTTCACATCATAACATCCTTTAGTAAAGTAGGTGTTATATGGGTTAACTCTAATGTCATCAATGCTTCCATCGTTTTCATAATCCCAAGTATATGTTAAATCTCTTCCTTGTGGGTCATAACTAATTGATCCATCAAAGAATACTGGGTCATTAACTTTAGGATTTAATGGTGTAAATGTAAAGTCAGCATGTGGCTTCATAATTACATTTTTAACAGTAATCTTAAATGAGGTTACTGACATTCCGCCTCTTCCATCATTAACATCAATTGATACATAATAAATTCCAGCAGAATCATAATCTGCATTAAAAGTATACATATCAATATTGACATTTCCAATTCCTGAGACTTGGTTGTAATCTAAAGAATCTCCGTTAACATCATTTGAATAATCATCTAATGTTAAAATTAAAGTTTCTCCTTCATACATAACTTGATCAGGAATATCAATGGTAGGTGGTGAATTACAATATCCACAATCTTTAACAGTAATTCTTACTCTTTCAGAGTCTGATAGTTCCCCATCAGTTACTGCAAATGTGTAATAGCTTGATCCAATTTGGTTACAAGTTGGTGCCCAAGTAAATTCTCCATTAGTATCACATAAATCTGCATTCCATGGGAATGGATTTACTGAAAATATTAACAAATCATCATTAGGATCACTTGCTGTCATTGGAATAAATAAAGTGTCTTTATTAGCACATACTTCTCTGTCTCCAATATGAGTCAGTTTAGGTGCTTCATTACATCTTCCACATTCTTTAACAGTAATTCTTACTCTTTCTGAGTCAGATAATTCTCCATCAGTAACTGCGAATGTATAATATTCTGCTCCTACTTGGGAACATTTTGGTGTCCAAGTGAACTCTCCATTAGTATCGCATAAATCTGCATTCCATGGGAATGGATTTACTGAGTAGACTAAAAGATCTCCATAATCAGGATCACTTGCAGTCATTGGAATAAATAAGGTGTCTTCCACACAAACTTCTCTTTCACCAATGTGAGTTAGTTTAGGAGGTCTGTTTGGAGGAGTACAATCTTTAACTTTGATATGAACTTCTTCTTCATCTTCTCCGCCTTTTCCATCATTAACTTTGAAGGTTAAGTAGTAGTCATTATCATATTGTGATTCCATAGGTGTCCAATCAAATACTTGACTAGTAAAAGTCGCATATGATGGTTTACCATATAATGAATAAGATAGTGAGTCACCATCAGAGTCAGTTGCACTAACTCTAAAGTTTACATCATCTCCATTACAGATTTCATAATAAGTTTTCATATATTTGAAATCAGGATCTCTATTTGGAGTTGTGCATCTTCCACAATCCCAAACTTCAATTCTTGAACTATCTGTAGCAGATGCTCCAGATGTATCAGTTACCTTAAAGTCAACTGTGTGAAATCCAATTTGATCGCACTGAGGTTGCCATAAGAATAAACTGTTTGATTCAGTGAATCTTGCGCCATCTGGTAAGTTATAAGCGTCATAAGACATATGCCTTACACTATCTTCCACATCAAATGCATATTGATCAACCATGATTGAACCAAAGTTCAATGCACAGATTCTCATATCAGGTACATTTAAGGTTGGAGGATTTTGTTTAGGTGTGCATTCTCCACAATCTTTAATTGTAATTCTTACTTCTTCAGTATCATATAATCCGTGAGGATCAGTTACTCTGAAAGTATAAGTTCTATCACTAATTTGTGCACATGTTGGTGCCCAAGTAAATTCTCCGTTAGTATCACAGATTTCTGCATTCCATGGCATAGGATTAACTGAGTAGATCAGTAAATCTTCTGGGTTAGGGTCTGTTCCAACCATTGGAACAAATACAGTATCTCTATCTGCGCAAACTTCAATATCATAGATTTTATTTAGTTTAGGTGCATCATTACACTTTCCACAATCTTTAACTGTAATTCTTGCAGTTTCAGTATCATATAATCCATCAGGATCAGTTACTCTAAATGTATATATTTGAGATCCGACTTGCTCGCATGTTGGAACCCAAGTAAATTCTCCGTTAGTATCACAGACTTCTGCATTCCATGGCATAGGGCTTACTGAATATATTAATAAGTCTCCATAATCTGGATCTGTTCCTTGCATTAGAACAAATGCAGTGTCATCCACACAAACTTCTAAATCATAGATTTTCTCTAATTCAGGAGGTCTGTTAGGTTTAGGACAATCTTTAACTTTAATATGAACAACTTCTTCATCATATCCACCTTCGTTATCATTAACTTTGAATGTCACATAATGATCATCATTATATTGGAATGATCTAGGTGTCCATTCAAATCTTTGACTTGTAAAGGTTGCATATGATGGTTTACCATAAATTGAATATGATAAAGTATCTCCATAGTCTGGATCATCTGCACTTACTGAGAATCCAACTGAGTCTCCATTACAAATTTCGTAATAAGTTTTCATATAATTGAATTCAGGATCTTTATTAGGATTACAATCATATACATTGAAAGTAATTTCTTTAGTTAACTTATGCCCGTGATTATCATCTACTGTGAAAATTCCAGTATGAGTTTGATCATATTGAAGTGAGTGAGGTTTCCAGTAAAATCTTTGTGATGTTAAGTAATAGTAATATGAACCAATAGGTTTTTGAGTATATCCATAACTTAATCTATCATTATCATCATCTTCTGCTTTGATATATAATTCAATATCGTCACCATTACAGATATCATATTTATCTTTAATATTAATAAATCTAGGGAAAGTATTTGGAGTGCATTTTCCACAATCATCATTAACAGTGATCTTTACAGATTCAGTGTCAATTGCTCCATGTTCATCTCTAACTTGGAAAGTATAAATGTCATAACCAATTTGATCACAAGTTGGTGTCCAAGTAAATTCTCCATTAGTTAAACAAACATCTGCATTATGTGGTTCAGGTGAAACTGAATAGTATAACATATCATTATCTTCATCTGTAGCTTGCATAGGAATAAAGACAGTATCTTTATTTGCACAAACAGTAACATCTGCAATATATGATAGTTTAGGTGCATGATTTGGTTTTTCACAATTTTTAACAGTTAAGGTTGCATATTCATAAGCTGAATATTTATTTCCATCATATGCTCTAAACTTAACATTATGGGTTCCAATTTGTGATGCTCGAGGACTCCATGAAAATGTATTACTTGTAAAAGTAGCATAACTTGGTTTGTCTGCAATTGAGATAGTTACAGGTTTGTTTTCAGGGTCTCCTGCAGAAACCGGAAATGATTTCTTTTGACCAACACAGAACTCATAATCATTTACTCTTTGCATGTAAGGTGGTTTGTTAATTGCTGTACAAATACCTTCGTTAGTTACAGTAACTTTAACATCTTGAGATGCAGATTTTCCTTCAACATCTGTAATTGTGAATCTAATTATATGGTCTCCTAAATGATCACATGTAGGTGTCCATTCAAATTGTCCATTCCAGGTACAAATCTTAGCCCGGTATAAGTTACTAGTTTTATCAGTTAAATCATAATATGAATAAGTAATTGCTTGTCCTTCAGGGTCGACAGCGTAATTATTAACAAAAATATCTAAGTCTTCATAAGCTCCAACGCTTCTACTTGGCATTGTTGCTTTGAAATAAGGTGCTCCGGTGACAGCTGGAGGTGAATAAGGAGGAGTCAGTGCTCCAGTTTGGAAAGGTATAACCTTTACAGTATCTGGATAAGGTGCGAATATAAATGTACTATGTGGTCTACATGTAACATAGTCGCCTGCATCAAAATTTGAGCTACTTAAAGTTGCTCTATTTGTTCTAAGAGTTGCATCAACTACTTTCACATTATCAACATACCAATCAAAATAATATGATGGTTGATGTCCATTAGGAACAGTACATGTTAAATCTTCGCTTGGAGTTGGATTTGATGGTGAGATTACAGCTGATGCTGCACTAGCTACACTCATACTTAATAGAAAAATCAG
>Ga0233437_1006487_pt1 | contig 11917 bp, 9 predicted proteins | sample SI_122_August201_FD_182714 | JGI IMG/M metagenome (GOLD analysis project Ga0233437, IMG submission 182714) | Seawater microbial communities from Saanich Inlet, British Columbia, Canada - SI_122_August2016_200_MG | ecosystem: Environmental > Aquatic > Marine > Inlet | place: Canada: British... | reverse complement strand
ATAACTAGTGGGGTTGTGAAGGATGCTATCGATAAAGCAGGGCTTGAATTAGAAAGCGAATATGAAATAATACCAAGTGAATATACTGATATAAATAAAATAGATGAAGCATGGGTTATAAAAGTAGAAAATGAAATTGTAGAAAAGATCGTAGAAACAGATTTTAAGATAATAGAAAATGAAACTGAAAGTCTTGGACCAAATGAAACAAAAGTTTTAATAGAAGGAGAAAAAGGGAAAAAGAAGATTAAATTAAAATTAATTTATAAAAATGGAATTTTAAGTTCACAAATTAAGCTTGATGAAGAGATTATAAGGCAACCGGTTGATAGAGTTATAGATGTAGGAAAGTTTAGAACGGATTCAAATTCCTCCGATTAAATATATATGTTTAACCTAACGAAAAGAAAGGAGAACAGGTTTCTCTTTTCTTTTTGTTGTTTATTTGCTTGTATTTAGATTATAATTAAAAAGAATAATATTTAAAGGATATAAAATGAAATATACATCGCCAAATTATATAAAACAAGTTTTAAAGGAAAATGGATTTTCTCCGCTAAAGAGGTTTGGGCAAAACTTTTTGATAGATGAAAACATAGTTAAAAAGATTGCTGATATTTCCGAGGCAAAAGAAGCAAATATAATTGAAATAGGCCCAGGGCTTGGTGCGCTTTCTAGTCATCTATTAGTCGAAGCTAAAAAACTGGTGGCAATCGAAATTGATAATGGATTTTCTGCTTTTTTAAAAGAAGAATTTTCTGATAGAAATAATTTTAAAATTATAAACATTGATATTTTAGAAGTTGATTTAGAAAAACTTTGCAAGGATGAGTTTGGTGACGAACCAATTGTATTGGCTGCAAATCTTCCATATTATATTACATCTGCATGCATAATGAAATTTCTAAAAGCAAATATTAATATTGAACGCATTGTTGTTATGGTTCAAAAAGAAGTGGCAAAACGGATTTGTGCAAAACCGGGCACAAGCGATTATGGATCTTTATCTGCTATAGTAAGTTTTTTTTGCAAACCAAAGATAGATATTGTCGTTTCTGGGAATTGTTTTTTACCAAAACCAGATATTGATTCTGCTGTTGTGAGTATGGAAATAAATAAAAGCAAAGAGATAGAGGCTGATAAATTTATAGATTTTGTTAGAAGTTGTTTTGCTATGAAGCGCAAAACACTTTTAAATAATTTGAAAAAAGTCGGTTATGATAGAGAGGAAATTTTAAAGGCTCTTATAAAAATCGAGATAAAAGAAAATGCAAGAGCCGAAGAGTTAAGCGAAAATATGTTTATAGAATTAATAAAAATCTTGACATAGGCGAAAAATAATAATAAATTAGAGGATATAGAGGTTTTGTGTAGAATACTAGAAAATGGAGGCTAATTTGTATATTTAGCTTTGTTTTTTTGTTAATAGTAGTAAAAGCTTTTAAACATTGATAAAACTCGAAGATATCTTCTTCGATTAAAAGCTATAATAATTATAAAACGATTTAAGGAGGAAACACATGTCAACAAAACAATTTTTTAAACGTAGTGAAATTAGAAAGGGTAGCCCATACTTCTCATCTATCAGAACTACTATTGAAACAGCAGCATACGGTAACAATGTTTACCCGGTAGAAACCGTTAAAGAAGCCTATAAAATAGTAAAAGTGATATAATGTCGCGGATTTAAACGAAAATAGAAGGAGAATGAAAATGTCAAAAAACAAAGCACTTGAACTCATCCTATCCAAATGTGATGAAAAAAGCCAAGAAAAAATCAAACTGATCAGCAATGCTGATATCTTAAACAAGGTTGCAAGCAGAATCGAGCTTTGTAATCCTAAAGATGTCTTCATTCACTCAGGCAGTGAAGAAGATTGCGAATATATCAAAAAGATGTCTTTAGAGGCAGGCGAAGAATCACCTTTGGCCATGGAAGGCCATACGATTCATTTTGACCCGCCAACAGAGCAAGGCCGCATTGTTAAGCAAACATATGCGATTGAAGATGAAGGCAAGTTCACATCTTCCCTTGCAAAAGCTCTGCCAAGAGCTGAAGCAGATGAGCTCATCCAAACCAACATGAAAAATATTATGGATGGAAAAACAATGCTCGTTGGTTTCTTTATCCGTGGACCTGTTGGTGCACCAACAGCTTATCCATCTTTAACAATTTCAGATACATGGTATCTTGGACATCAGCAAAACAATCTTTATAGATGTTCTCCAGAAGGCTTTGAAAAGCAAGTTGAAAAAACTGGTCTTTTCTTTACAAATACACATAGCAAAGGCACATTAGACACGCCTAATGCTTATGTTTTAACAGACAGAACAAATATTGAAACTTGGGCATGGAACGTATCCTACTTAGGTAACTGTGCTTTAATCAAAAAAGGTCATCACAGATTGGCGAATGATGATGCGATCTATAATCACAGAGGTGATTACATGTCAGAACACATGTTCATCACTGGTGTTAAGATGAAAGATGGTTCTATCGTGTGGATCGATGGCGCTGCACCATCAGGCTGTGGTAAAACAACAACAGCTATGGCTGGTGATTCTTTCATCGGTGATGATCTTGCTCAAATCTGGATTGCAGATGATGGATCAATCCGCTCGATCAATCCTGAGATCGGAATCTTTGGTATCGTTAAAGACGTTAACAAAGAAGGTGATCCAATTCTCATGGAAAGATTGAGAAATTCTGGTTCAGAAATCATTTGGACAAATGTTTGTATTTCTGATGGCGTTCCTTATTGGGAAGGCTCTAATGAAGAAACACCAAAGAGTGGAACAAACTTCCAAGGCGAATGGACAGAAGGAAAAACAGATGCTAATGGAAACGTTATTCCTATTTCACATCCGAATTCCAGATGTACAATTCGTTCTAATCAATTGAGCAACTTTAATGAAGCAGCAGCAGATGATCCAAATGGTGTAGATACACTCGTATTTACATACAGTGGACGTGATCCTGATACAATGCCTCCTGTTGTGGCTGGTTTGACTCCTGAAGAAGGTGTAACATTCGGTGCTGATATTGCATCTCAAACAACAGCAACAGAAGTTGGCGCTAAAGGCGATATCAGAAGATCTCCTTGGGCAAATGCTCCTTTTTTCTTAGGTGCATTGGGTGATTATATGGATGGTCAATTTAAATTCTTCACAAATCCAAAGATCACAACAAAGCCTGTTTTAGCATCTTTGAATTACTTCCTTACAGAAGAAGCTCGTGGTGGAGATTCAAATAAACTCATCGGTGAAAAACGTGATGTACGCACATGGTTAACATGGCTTGCACGTTTGGCAACAGGTGAAGTCACAGGAATCAAAACAGCTCTCGGAATTATCCCGACATTTGAAGAAATCAAAGGCATTTTTGATGAATTTATACCAGATAAAGGATATTCCAAAGAGCTTTATGATAAGCAATTCTCACTTTATGTAGATAAACTTATTGATAGAATTGATATGCAAGTTGAAGCTTACAAAAAAGAAGTAAATGTCCCAGACATTTACTTTGAAACACAAGCTGCCAAAAAAGCTCGCTTAGAAGAACTCAAAGCAGCTAAAGGGGCTATTGTTACACCTGATCAATTAGGTGAGCTTCAAACAACATAACAAACGTTAAATAAAAAGGGCAGTTCTTAATCAGAACTGTCCTTTTTTTATAAAAGCCATTGTAAAAAGTTTTTTAGTATACTACTATAGGTTTAATGGAAAAAGATGAGGAGATAACCATGAACAATTTTGCCGAACGTTTTGAGGGTTTGAGCGGCTCTGCTATACGCGAGATATTTAAACTGCTAGAAAACCCTAACATTGTATCCTTTGCAGGGGGCAACCCTTCGCCAGATAGCTTTCCTAAAGAAGCCTTGGCGGATATTGCAAACCATGTGCTGTTACAAGACGGCGAAAAGATTTTGCAATACGGCACAACCAAAGGTTATGCGCCGCTCATGCAAGAGATTTTAAAAATGGCAGCGGACGAAGGTATTGATGCCGAGTTAGAAAACATCATCATTACATCCGGTTCATCGCAAGGGTTAGAGCTTATGGCTAAAACCTTTATAGATAAAGATGACGTTATTTTGGTAGAAAGCCCAACTTTTTTAGGTGCCATACAAACGTTTAAAACCTACCAAGCCAATTTGGTGGCTGTGGAAACGGACGATAACGGCATTTTGCTTGACGACTTGGAAGCCAAGATTAAAGCACAAAGAATTTAGTCTTTGTGCTTTTTTACATATTAGTTATTGATAAATTAAATAATATATAATATCATTGTGGATAGGCTGGATTAAAAAATATATAAATCAACAATGAAATATATAGGAGAATAGAATATGCCAAATAATTTTGCATCAAGACTTGATGGAATTAGCGGGAGTGCTATAAGAGAGATTTTTAAATTGCTTGCAAACCCACAGATAATTTCTTTTGCCGGCGGGAACCCTGCACCTGAAAGCTTTCCAAAAGAAAAGCTTGCTGAAATTTCGAGCAGAGTTTTATTAGAAAACGGAGAAAGAATTTTGCAATATGGACCGACAAGAGGCTATGGTCCATTGATGGATGAAGTTTTAGACATAGCTAAAAAGCAAGGTATCAAAGCCGACCTTTCTAACATCATAATCACATCAGGCTCTTCACAAGGCATAGAACTTATGGCAAAAACCTTTATTAATAAAGGTGATGTAATTTTGGTTGAGTCCCCTACTTTTATTGGGGCAATCCAAACCTTTAAAACTTATGAAGCAAATTTAGTTGCGGTTAAGACTGATGAGGAAGGAATTCTGCTTGATGATTTAGAGGCTAAGATTAAAAAACACTCGCCGAAATTTTTATATGCTATACCGACTTTCCAAAACCCTTCAGGTGTTACATTAGCCGAAGATAGAAGAGAGAAGCTTGTAAAGATTTGTTCTGAAAACAGCGTTAAAATTTTAGAAGACGATCCATATGGTGAATTGAGATTTAGTGGAGAAAAAGTCAGCCCTCTTAAAAGCTTTGATAAAGACGACACAGTTATAAGGCTTGTATCCTTTTCAAAAATAATTTCGCCAGGAATTAGGGTTGGTGCTGCTATTGGCGATAATGAGGTTATATCAAAGTTTGAACTGTTTAAACAAGGGATGGATGTACACACAACAAACCTTGCTCAAGTGATGGTTTATGAATATCTAAAATCAGGGGATCTTGACGGACATATAAAAGAGATTATAAGATCGTACAGCGAGAAAAAAGCCTTGATGTTGTCTCTGATAAAATCAGAATTTCCAAGCGGTATAAAAATATCGCCATGTGACGGCGGTCTGTTTATTTGGCTGACTTTGCCTAGCGGCGTAGACACACTTAATATATTTAAAAAAGCAGTGAAAAAAAACGTGGCATTCGTACCCGGAACACATTTTTTTGCACAAGGCGGAAACAATAACACATTGAGGTTGAATTTTTCTATGGTATCAAAAGAAAAAATCGAAGAGGGAATGAAAATTTTAGGTAAAGTTATAAAAGATAACATCTAAATTTTGGTTTAGATAAGTTTGATTTTATCGTAGATTTGTGATATATACATAGTGCAAATTAAAAACAATAGTTTGAAAAGCTATGTGTTATAAATTATATTTTATTGAATAAAGGAGATTTTAAAATGACAACAATTATTAAAGTTCTTGGACGTCAGATAATGGATTCGCGTGGTAATCCTACAGTTGAAGTAGATGTATACTTAGACTCTGGCGTTATGGGCCGTGCTGCTGTTCCTTCAGGGGCATCAACAGGTGCATTCGAAGCAGTTGAATTACGTGATGGCGGAAAAGATTACATGGGAAAAGGTGTTTTAAAAGCTGTTGAAAATGTAAACGAAATTATTGCAAAAGAAATCGTTGGAATGGATGCTACTGATCAAGTAAGTATCGATACTCTAATGATAGAGCTAGACGGAACTGACAACAAAGCAAAATTAGGCGCAAATGCTATGCTCGGTGTTTCTTTAGCCGTAGCAAAAGCAGCAGCAGAAATTAGTGGATTACCGCTTTATCAATATATTGGTGGTGTTAATGCTAAATCATTACCAGTACCAATGATGAATATCATCAATGGTGGTAAACATGCTGATAACTCAGTATCATGTCAAGAGTTCATGATTATGCCTGTTGGTGCAAAATCATGGTCTGAAGCGCTTAGAATGAGCGCTGAAGTTTTCCATAACTTAAAAACAGTTTTAAAAGGCAAAGGGTATTCTACAGCTGTTGGTGATGAGGGTGGATTTGCTCCAAACTTAAAATCTGACGAAGAAGCACTTCAAGTTATTGTAGAAGCTATTGGTGTTGCCGGATATAAGAGCGGCGAAGATTTTAGAATCGCTATGGACCCAGCAGCAACTGAGATGTATGAAGAAGCTAAAAAAATCGGAAAAGACGGATATTATTTTTGGAAAACAGATAAATTCTTTACACGAGAAGAGATGGTAGACTTCTGGGCAGGATTATGTGATAAGTACCCAATTATTTCAATTGAAGATGGATTAGCAGAAGAAGATTGGGAAGGTTGGAAGATTATGACTGATCGTCTTGGAGAAAAGATCCAGCTTGTTGGTGATGATTTATTCGTTACTAATACTGAAAGATTAAGCAAGGGAATCGACCTTGGGGTTGCAAACTCTATATTAATTAAAGTTAACCAAATCGGTACATTAACTGAAACTTTAGATTCTATTGAAATGGCTAATCGTGCAGGATATACTGCTGTTGTTTCTCATCGTTCAGGTGAAACAGAAGATACTACAATTGCTGATTTAGTAGTTGCTATGAATGCAGGGCAAATTAAAACAGGCGCACCTTCACGTTCAGATCGTGTTGCAAAATATAATCAATTACTTCGTATCGAAGAAGAATTGGACAGTGTTGCTACATATCCTGGTCTTGATGCATGGTTTAATCTTAAAAATAAATAGAATTTAAATGGATTGAGCATTATTAACAAAAATCCGGCTTTAATGGTCGGATTTTTTTGTTATTAATTATATACTTTAATAATATATATTTAGTAATAAGTATAATAAAATAAGAGGTTAAAATGTATAATTATTTTAGGCAGTATTATATTCTAAGAGGATTTAATGATAGACAAAAAAGTGCTTTGATTAAAGCTGAAAATAAAGAGGAATTTATTAGACTTAATATCAGCATCGATAAAAGAGAGCAAAAAACAAAAAATCTTTTTCTTCTTGGATTAAATGATGCAGGGAAAGTATGTTTTAAAAAAGAGGTTTTTAATGAAGATAATATTAGACTGAATAATAATGAATTTGAACAAGTAAAAGAATTCTTTATCGTTAGCGAAGAAGGAAAGGAAACTACTTTAGAGTATTTCGAAAAAGAAAAAGAAGAGAAATCAATAATGCATTTTGAAAAATATCGCTTTGATAAATTCTCTAATCCTATGAAAGAAAACAGCAATAGATCCCCGCAGCAAGCACAAAAGAATAATTTCCCTAACAAATCAATAGAAAAACATGACGACAAAGAAGCAGAAAATCGTCCGGCAGGGAATGATATGGCAGGTATGCTTAAAAGCTTTCAACAAGCCTCTACCCTTTTTTCTAAGATGAATAATAAAAGAGAATCAAGCGAAGGTAGAAAGGATGGGAGTAAAGAATACTTTGATGGGAAAGATGAAAAAACAATAAATCCATTTATAGGAACGATACCTAACTCAAAATGGATAAAAACACAGTATCAAGGCAGGAATGGATTTTGGCATTATATATCAGGTAAAATATATAAAAATGGTGAGGTAAAATATAAAGCTATTGGTGTCCCTGGAGAATATTCTATGACACCACCATCTTGGCTTGAAGGGTTTAATAAATATTATGTATCAGATTTACCTATTGCAAAAGGATATTGGGTTATGTTTTTAGACCCGGATTCAGGAACAGTTGTTGATATTGATAAATGAACTAGACTAAAGAAGATATTTCTACACTATTAGTTAAAACCTCTGCATAAGTATAACAATATTTTCTTTCATATCCATCCTTAAAAACTTTTATAGTAAAAACATCTGGATAAACTCCGTCTACAATGCCTTCACAGACAAGCTTTCCTCGTCTTCCACAAAAAGCTCTAAGATTAATGTTTTGTCCTTCTTGTTCTTTAATAGTCTTTTTTATATCATTAAGTGAGTATGTCTTCATATTTATAATAAACTTTCCTTAAAAATTGGGGCAGTACCTATATTATACCCAGTATAAAATAATTATATTCGATAATAACAGGAATAGATAAAAATACATAAAATTATTGTAAACCTGTGGATAACTTGTGCAAAAACACGGTTTAGTTTACATAATGCTAATAACTATATTAGTTATCCACAGAATTAACACTAAACCTATGAAAACAGGGCTTTTTAAATTCGGTCTTTGAAAAAGATATCCACACAATCCACAATTTAAAAAAAACACAATATTTAGTTAACATAAGACAAATATTTTACGCAGATTCTTCCATTATTAATTTATCAGCAACAAGTGCAATAAACTCGCCGTTAGTGGGCTTATCATTTTTTGTATAAATAGTATAACCAAAAATTCCGTTAATGTTTTCGATTTTTCCTCTTGTCCATGCAACCTCTATTGCATGTCTTATCGCTCTTTCTACTTTAGACGAAGAAGTATCAAAAATAGTCGCTATACCCGGATAGAGTCGTTTTGTAATACTGTTAATCGTTGTGGGTTCTTTTACCACAAGCTTAATAGCTTCTCTTAAAAACTGATATCCTTTGATATGAGCCGGAATGCCAACAACTAGGAATATGCTTGTAATCTTTTCGTCCAATGATTTACTTCGGATAGGAGCAGGTACTTGAGCTACCTTTATATTTCTCATGCTGAATAAATCAAGCACTCGTTTATAAAGAGTTTCCATATCAAAAGGTTTAATCATATAATATCTGGCGCCAAGATCACATGCTTGGCGAACGATATTCTCATTCCCTAATGCTGATAGCGCAATTACTTGAGGCTTCTTCTCAAATTCACTTGTATTAATCCTTTCAAGAAGAGAAAAACCATCAGATTGAGGCATGATGATATCCATTAAAACGACATCTGGTTCAAATGTTTTAATCATTTCAGCGCCAACCATGCCGTTTTCTGCTATGCCCAAAACTTTTATATTCTCCTTTCGTTCAAAGTAGGATTGGATACTTTCTGCTAGTGTTGGGTTGTCCTCAACAATAAGCAATTTCAATTTTTCAGCCAACTTAAAACACACCTCTCTCTATATTTAAGTATTTTTGCGAAACTTGTCGAAAATTGCAAATAGCGCAAAAAATGTCGTAATTTCTATATAATGTTATCGTTATATACGATTGTACCATATATTGGGTGTTCAATCAATAGCGAATTATAGAATAATATAAGAAATAGTTAAGAATTTTTGATGAAAAGTAAGATGTTTTATACTTTAAGCGAATTAACTATGAGTAGAATAGTCAGACTTTATATAAATTACTGTTTAAAAAATACAGATATTTTTCTTTTACAGGCATTTTTGTGATTTTTTCTATCGCTTTGGCATAAAGATCTAATTGATAAGTATAGCCATTTATTCTTTTTTCAATGATTTTTTTTCCTCCTCTATCTGTTTTATAATCTACAACAACAAATCCATCATCTTCAATAAAGCACAAGTCTATTGTACCTTGAATAAGAACAATCTCTCCCGGGCTAAGCCCTAAATCCTCAGATTTAGTTTTAAGTGTAAAGTTTTTTTCTCGGTATATTATTTTTGCTTTGCTTGCTCTTCTAATAATTTGTGAATTTAAAACATTTAGAATCCTTTTTGAATCAAGTGATTGTGCTTCCTCTTCAGTTAAGATATTTTTTTCAATAAGTGATTTAATCTTAATTTCAATAGCATCGATATCAAATTTATTAAAATCAACATGCTGCATAAACACATGAAAGGCTGTCCCTTGTTCTGCTGCTGTAAGCTTAATTTTATTATCGTATGAGACTATTTTTATTTGTTGCCCAATAATTTCTTTTTTTTGTGTATCTTCCTTTAAAGAAGATACACTTTTCTTTGACGGTGTTGCAAGAGAATCTGTAAACGCATAAGAATATCCTATGTCGATTACCTTTGGTTTAATATTTAAAAACGCATCAAGTGCATCCTTACGTACATTTATTTCACTTACATTTTGTGTTTTTTTAGGAGATACAGAAAATTTTATGTTATCAACTTTAGATAATTTTGGAGGCAAGAACCTTGATATCTTAAATCCTTCAATAAACCCAGATTTATTTATCACAAATGGTATAATTAAATCTAAAAAACTGGCAGCAAAATATCGGCTTTTTGGTCCTCTAACAAGCCATCTTGAAAAAGAAGACATTAAGCTTTTTCTTGAGCCGATTAAATAGAGCCTGTTTTCTGCTCTTGTCATTGCAACATATAAAACTCGCATAGATTCTTCCATGCTTTCAAGCTTCTTTTTTTGCATAAGACTTTGATAGATTATACCCATTTTAGAAAAGTTTTTACTTGGGGCAGAAAGCTTAAAACCAAGACCTAATTCTTTATCCATGGTTACAGATACTCTATTCTCTATTATTAGTGCTTTATCAATACCTGCTAATATCACAACTGGAAACTCAAGACCTTTAGACTTGTGAATCGTCATAATTCTTACTGATTTAGGGCTTTTAATATTAGCTGATGAGTTTAAATATTCTCCGCTTTTTTTCATCCCGTCTATAAACTCTACAATTCGGCTGAGCCCTGCTGTCTCTTGTGTTTCTGAAATTATGGAAGAAACATATCCTCTTAAGATATCTGCTTTTAAACTCCTTTTTGGGCTAGAGCTTAAAATCTCTTCAAAACAAACTTTAGTAACACATAAATTTAAAAATTCTTCTTTAGATAAACATTTAGATTTTAAATTTAGTTCATCTAACATATCATAAAAACTTATTAATTTTTTAGATAGATTATTATTTTCGCTTTCAATATATTTTTTCGTGCAATTATAAAAACTGGATTTTCTATTTTGGTCAATTGAGCGTATAAGTGAAAACTCATCTGAAGTGAATCCAAAATATTCGAATTTCATAACGCTTAATAGTGCGATGTCGTCTGTTGGATTAGATATTATTTTTAATAAGTTCGAAAACACTTCTGTCTCAGGGATGCCGAAACCATCAGATTCAATTTCACAATCGACAGGAATACCACATGACTCCAAAACTCTTTTATAAACAGGACCTGTTTGCTTTAGCTCTCTTAGTAAAATTACAATATCGGAATAATCTATTTCTTTTTCTTCTATCGTGTCATTTTTTCTTACACTGATTTTATCGCCTAAAATATCTTTAATCTTAGCTGCAACATTGTATGCCTCTGCTTCCTTTGTATTTAATCTTTTAGAAATATCATTTGATTCAAAAAATGACTCACTAAAATCCACTAATGATATCTCAACTTTGCCTTTATCTAAGATCGAATGATGGACAAGGCTTTCTTTGTTTTTATAATCAATGTCGCCGAAATCCTTCGTTATTAGATTTTCCATTATTGCATTAATACCGTTGACAACTACATTTGAACTTCTAAAATTGTCGTTCATTCTAATAAGTTCGTCTTGCTTATCTTCTTTTAATTCAGAAAACTCCTTATAAGTATCCTGCTTTTTTAAGAATATATCTGGCTCAGCATGGCGAAAGCCATAGATGCTTTGTTTTACATCACCTACCATAAACAAATTATCTTCTTTTTTTATTCTGCAAATAATTGCTTCTTGTAAAGGATTTGTATCTTGATATTCATCAATAAAAATGTATTTATAGTTAAAGCTTTTTGTGTGTTCGCTATCCTTTAAAATCTTATAAGCAAAGTGTTCTAAA
>Ga0233437_1006485_pt1 | contig 11918 bp, 9 predicted proteins | sample SI_122_August201_FD_182714 | JGI IMG/M metagenome (GOLD analysis project Ga0233437, IMG submission 182714) | Seawater microbial communities from Saanich Inlet, British Columbia, Canada - SI_122_August2016_200_MG | ecosystem: Environmental > Aquatic > Marine > Inlet | place: Canada: British... | reverse complement strand
CGTTTAAAAATTCATTTGAGACATGGTATCTCACAAAATTATTAATTACTTTTTTTTTTCATTATGGTAAACAGAATTAATTTGTTTGGAGATATGTTTTCTATGTGGACTCTTTACCGGATAATATATTATAAATACTATATTTAAAGTATATTACATCGAAAAATAAAGATCCGGATCATCAAAAAAACAACCTTATTACACATATTAAATACAGTTTTTTCTTCTTTCTAAAGTTGTTTCAGATAGGAAAACATGGAAAATATACCCATAATATCTACGGCAAAAACGCAAAACAGCCAACAATATATCACCTTCAAAATAGGGGAAGAACTATACGGTATCGGTATCATGTCTGTAAAAGAGGCAATGCCCCCCGACCTGTAACTGTGATTCCTCGTACTCCAAAATATCTCAATCGACCTTATAGATGACGGTGCTGGTATTGACACAGCCAGAGTTTTGGATATCGCCGTTGAAAAAGGTTTAGTGTAACCGGAGAATCTGAATAAGGACATTGCACCCATATTCGTTTATTACTGCCACCGACACTGGCAGTAGTGGATGCACTAATGGTGATAAACCAAAATCAAAAATTTGCAATACCATTAGATTCTGTAATAGAGACCATCGAAATCAGGCAAAGTAAACTTCAGAAGATTAAGAAAAAAGAAGGCATTAATTTAAGAGGTGAAGTTATCGGTGTTTCCCGTCTTTCGGATTTACTGGATCGTGAACGTCTTGATCCGAACCTGGATACTGTATTGAGTATTGTTTTTCTTCAGGTTGGTACAAGGTCAATAGGATTAGCATCTTTATAGTAGCTATAAACTGACGATAGCAAATATCAGATATCTTTCGGAATCTAAAATTCCCGGTCCACTTCTTTACTACAAAATTGTTGTTGACGGGTCCTGCTTATATGGAATAGTTATTGACTTCATTTGCTTATCAAAAAGGCATCTTTTATTATCCCATACACCACTTATCAACCGGATTATAATAATCCTGATTATTTTTATCTGACGAAAGAAATCACTAAAAGACTCTAAAAACTGTGTGCTGACTGGATGTTTTCAGTAAACATGAAAACACCTATCTATCTAACACCGGTAGTCTTGAATTTTCAAGAACTTACTAATTATTGTCTGAACGAAAAGTAGGTAATTTGGGGACATGTACAATTTGTAGAAAAAACTTTAATAATTAAATACCAAGTTGTTACGTGTACCCTAATTACCGGACTAATATTCAATAATTGAATTTTCGTTCAGCCACTAATTATTGATTTATCCAGGATGTCGTTAATAGGAACATGGAATACTCATTGAGCATTAATTTTAAATAATCTAAAACTGTAAAGTAATCATGAAAGCAAAAAAGCTAATAACATCGGCACTTCCTTACGTTAACAATGTGCCTCATTTAGGCAATGTTATTGGTTGCGTATTATCGGCGGATGTTTATGCCAGATTTTGTCGGGTGATGGACTATGAAACCCTTTATATTTGCGCAACCGATGAGTATGGTACAGCCACAGAAACCAAAGCCAGACAAGAAGGTGTTTCTCCAAAGGAGATCTGTGACAAGTATCATAAAATCCATAAACAGATTTACGGAGAATTCAATATTGCTTTTGATTTTTTTGGCAGAACTTCAGACCCGGAGCAGACGGAGGTCGTTCAGCAAATATTCATGGATCTGGAATGTAATAAAATGGTGGAAGAGCAGGAAACGGCACAAACTTATTGTGAGCATGACCAAATGTTTTTAGCCGATCGTTTTGTGGAAGGAGATTGTCCTTTTTGTGGTTATGATGGTGCACGAGGGGATCAGTGTGACCAATGCGGAAAACTATTGCAACCAATGGAACTGAAAAATCCTAAATGCCAGATTTGCGGTAATACACCTACCGAGAAAAAAACAAAACACCTATACATTAAATTGCCAGAATTAACACCGCAAATTAAAGATTTTCAGGAAAAATCCAATCATAAAGGTAAATGGAGTAACAGTGCTGTGGGTGTTAGTAGAAGTTGGTTAGAAAGAGGACTTTTACCCCGACCTATCACCAGGGATTTAAAATGGGGTATTCCCGTACCTAGAGCAGGATATGAGAACAAAGTATTCTATGTATGGTTTGATGCACCAATCGGATACATCTCCGCCACCAAAAAATATTTACCGGACTCCTGGGAACAATGGTGGAAGAATCCCGATGAAACAGAATTATACCAATTTATGGGTAAAGACAATGTCCCGTTTCATACGGTTATTTTTCCAGCTACATTGCTGGGAACCAAACAAAATTGGACCATGTTACACCATATCAACACTACTGAATATCTAAACTATGAAAACCAGAAGTTTTCAAAGTCCAGAAATACAGGAGTTTTTGCGAATCAGGTAACGAACACAGATATTCATATCGATTTATGGCGTTTTTATCTACTACACAACCGACCGGAAAAATCTGACTCCAATTTTAGTTGGGATGGTTTTATTGAAGATATCAATAGCAATTTTATAGACAATATCGGTAACCTGCTTAACCGGGTACTGGTATTTTTTAACCGATATTTTAAAGGAAAACTGAAACAACCATCATTATCCGATAGGCATCAGGAATTTCTGGAAGAAGTCTTATCTGAAGAAAAAAAAATTGTGTCAGCCTTTGAAAGCGTCGCCATCCGAGAAACTCTTAACAAAATATTAGCACTGGGTCGAAAAGGAAATAAATATTTCCAGGATTCAGAGCCGTGGGCAACCATTAAAACAGATTCAGAATACACCCAAGCAACACTCACCACTTTAATTTATCTGGCCCGGGATATTGGTATATTACTTTTCCCCTATATGCCGGAAACCTCAGCTAAAATCCTATCCATGATTGATGGTTCAACTGCGGATTTTAAAAATTTAGGGCAATGGGATCAATTAAGTGATATACAACTAAAGGCCCCTGAAATTCTTTATCAAAAATTACAACAGAAAAAAATTAATCAACTCAAAGATAAATTTGGTGGCAAACCAGAGGAAGAAACTGTTGATCCGCTATCCGCCTGGGATAAAATTGAGATTAAAGTAGGAGAAATCAAGTCAATACAGGTTCATCCCTCTGCCGATCGATTATACCAGGAAGAAATTGACTGTGGTGAAGGTCGGCTTCGAACCATTGTATCAGGGTTGGTTAAATATTATCAACCCGATGAATTATTAGGAAAAAAGGTATTAATTGCTACAAACCTAAAACCGGTGGATTTAAGGGGTGTCTTGTCTGAAGGAATGGTACTCACTGCGGAGAAAAAGAAAAAGCTGGAAGTTATTACCCAGGAAGATCGCACCGTTGGTTCAATCGTTACTATGGAAAATAGGGAATACATTGATAGACCTGAAGACATCTCAATTGACACGTTTTTTGAAGCTAAAATCAGTGTCAAAGACAATCAGGTTAATATTGATAGCAAGCTCTTGCAGATCGATAATCAAACGATTACGACACAAATAGTCGCAAATGGTAAAATAAAATAGGAAGGAACAAACTCAAATCCTTTAAAGCAGTATAAAACGGATTTGAGTTAAAATCGTACTTGTACTCCGAATAGTAATATCCGTGAATGATCTATCTCCTCGTTAAATCTGTCAGAAGCCTGTAAATGTGGCATTTGAGATAATTGATAATCTCGCATGGGGGTAGCTGGCAATGCCCCTATATAAGGCTGGTTAAATTCATTATCCGGTAAAGGTGAAGAATTAGGCACAACTACTTGTTTATTGAGTTGAACAAAGCTGAAAATTAGCCCGGCAAAAGAACCAATACCCATCCCGACTAACATATCATTTCGAATATCCGCATCAGGATTTAACGGGTCTAGCATATAATAAGCCATCCCTAAAGCCGCACCTGCACCAGCTCCTCCTATGGTATAAAATGTAACTGTCCTCATAACAGGGGTCCCCTTATCCTGAGCAAAAGCGGGATTTGAAATTAACAGCCCTCTACCACATACCAGTATAATAAAGAGAAAACGAATAATCTTTATAACCATTGAACCTCTAAAAATGTAATTTGATAAATATATCTATTATTTTGTCTGTACAAAAAATATACCGATAATTTTATTTTTAAAATTTTTATTGGTATTCATGAATGCGGAGAACACATCTTATAAAAGTTCAGAGTTTTATTTGCTAAACAGATAAGCTAAATCTGTTTTGATATTCCAACAACGCATTTTCTGCCAACTTTGCTCGGAAATCACATCGATTTGCCAATGTCTGAATCGATTCGGCCAGTGAATCGGAAGTTTTATGGGCACAAACCAATCCTGATAAGTTATGTTTCACAACCTCCGGCAGGCTACCTGTCGGAAAAACAATCACCGGTTTAGCAAGTGAAAAAAACTCCACTGCTACCCGGCAATTTACTTCACTTGCCAACGATGGAATAATGCCAAAATCGATTAATGAAAGCGTATCACCCAAATCCGGCAAAAAATCGGTAACCGTTACCTGTTTCCCTAGTTCTTCATCTTCGATGATTTGTTTAATATTGACCAACTCGTCAGGGTATTCCTCTAAGTCTTTAACGAGGAAAAAGAGATGGATCTTCAAGCTTTTTATTTTTGCCAATGCTTTTAAAGCGATTTGATGTCCCTTAATATCCTGTGTTCTTCCGACTAATGCCATAGTAATCGTTTCCGGTCCAAGACTCTTAAACAGAGGATGATTGATACGATTTAAATCCGGTTTATACGGAACTGGAGAATCCCCATAATAAATTGTTTCAAATTGGTCAATTTTTGCGTTTAATTTGTTAATCCCGGTTTTTACAATATTCCCCACGGCAATAACTCCATCACAGGATTTTTTTTCATAGGATAAGCGATTTAAAAAATGATTTTTGGGAGGTCTGGCTTCTCCCCTGGTTCTGATATGTATCAGTTGTGGTCTCAAATATCGGGCTATCGAGAATAAAAAAGAACCATTGGATTTAAACGAATGAATAATCTGAATTTTATATAAATCGATATATTTTAATATTTTCCGTAAATTGGATAGTTGCTTAATCAGGGAAAAAGAATCCAGTTCAATATCCGTAATCACCGGAATATTATAGTCCAGTGCTTTAATATGAACCGGACTGTCTTTATTAACCAGCAACCATATTTTATTTCCCCTGCTAGTTAGTGCTCTAGTCAGATTGATGGCATAGGCCGCCTCAGCATTCCACCAGCGAACATTGATCGTTATAATAATTCCCTGCGATTTACTCCTTACATTACTTGATTGCATGGTTCATTATTTTTAATATTGATTCAAAAACATATTCTGGTAGAATTCCGGTCAAACATTCATAATGCTGGTACTTACAGGTCCGTTTAAAACAAGGAGAACATTTATAATTAATCGTCATTACTTCTGCTAGAGGATTTTCAGGGCCGGTCCAGGTTATTGAAGTCGAACCAAATAAAGCAATTTGAGGTTTTGCTAAAGCGGACATCACATGCATCGTTCCAGAATCATTACTGACAAGCAATTTTGATCTTGCCATCACAGCAATCATTTCCAACAAACTGGTTTTACCACATAAATTAGTATCCTGTTTAGATTCAGATACAATAGAATCACCCAATTCCACCTCTTCCTGAGTACCAATAATCAGTACTGGTATTCCGTGCTCATTTAATTGTTCAGCCAGTTTTTTATAATGCTGTACCGGCCACATCTTAGCCGGTCCATATTTAGCTCCAGGTGCAAAAACAATAAAATCTTGGGGAAGTGTTAAACCTGATTGTTGAATTTGTGATGAAATCCAATTTTCATCCATGGGTAAATATGGGTGGTAGGTTTTTTCCGGTAGCGGTTCCAGTAATTGTAAATATTCATTGATCAAGTGCTGTGTTCGATGGGGTTTTTGATATTTTTTTAAGTCATTCAGCCAGATGCTTCGTCCATCGCCCGGATAACCCGTTCTTTTAGGTGTTCTAGACCAAAAGGCCATCAGTGCTGATGAAAAACTGGGGGGCAGGACGAAAATCTGATCATAATTATCCGCTTTTATTTCCCTGGCAAACTGAAATAATGAAACCTGTTTTTTATCATACGCAATAGTTCTACCACGTTGGGGAAGTGGTATAGACTCAAAACCTTTCCGAACAATCAAATCCACCTGAGCATCTTTATTGCGTTCTAAAAGTGCCTGAATAAATGCAGTGGACATCATTAAATCACCCAGCCAGTTTGGCGTTCGAATGAGGATTTTATCCGGCATCTTTATTTTTTTCCTCTTTTTTTCAAGTCAATCCAATTAATTTATAGAACGCCTTTGGTGGACGGTAGTACGTCAAATCCGGCTCGTTTGGAAATTGCCTGGCAAATTGCCCTGGCAAATCCTTTAAACAAAGATTCGATCTTATGGTGGTCATTATCTCCGTATAGGATTTCCTGGTGAAGGGTTATTCCTGCCGCAGACGAAAAAGACTGAAAAAAATGTTTAATCATTTCTGTCGGCAGTTGTCCGACATTTTCTGTATTGAACTGCCCTAAAAAAACATGATAGCTTCTACCAGAAACGTCAATTACTGTCCTGGTAAGGGATTCATCCATCGGTAAATAACATGTTGCATAACGGTGAATTCCTTTCTTGTCTTTTAATGCTTTCTGAAAGGCTGCCCCCAGAGCCAGTGCGATATCTTCAATCGTATGGTGTGGGCAAACGTGTAAATCACCTTCTACATCCAGTTCCAAATCAAATCCGGCATGAAATTTAAATAGCTCCAGCATATGATCCAAAAATCCAATACCTGATTGAATGGTTCCTTTTCCAGATCCTCTTAAATTTATAGAACCTTTAATTTTGGTTTCAAAAGTCTCTCTTTTAAATTTTGCAGTATTTGCCATAGGTTTATTTCAGTCTTTCGGTTATCGCAGCTGCATGGCCAAATAAATCTTCTAACTCGGCGAATCGAGCAATCTGCTTACCCTGGTTAATCAAGCGTTTTTTTGAATAGTGAATGATGGAACTATATTTTTGAAAATCCCTGACAGATAGTGGTGATGAGAAACGGGCTGCGCCACTGGTTGGTATCGTATGATTCGGTCCTGCCATATAATCACCAACCGGTTCAGTAGACCAGCGACCAATAAAAATGGCTCCTGCGTTTTTAATACAATCTATTTTTGATTCATCAATCAGCAATAATTCAAGATGTTCGGGAGCAATCTGATTGGAAATTTCAATACCATCTTCAATATTTCCAACCAGAATTATTTTTCCATGGTTTTTTAAAGATTTCTCAATGATCTCTTTCCTGGGAAGCGTTGGTACCAATTCACCAAGGCGTTTCTGTACCGCTTTAGCTGTTTCCGGAACTGTTGTAATCAAAATAGATTGTGCATCCTCATCATGTTCAGCCTGGGAAATTAAATCCCGGACAATAAATTCAACAGGTATTTCTGGAACATCATGCAAAATTAGTATTTCGCTAGGTCCGGCAATAGAATCAATACCAACTTTACCATAAACTTGCCGCTTAGCCTCAGCGACATATTTATTTCCTGGACCGGTAATTTTACAAACCGGCTGAATTGTTTCTGTACCATATGCCAGAGCAGCAATGGCTTGTGCCCCACCCATCGCATACACTTCATTGATACCCAACATCGCACAGATACCCAGTACTAATTGATGGGGATAACCATCTTTATCAGGTGGCGATGCAACAGCAATAGAAGAAACACCAGCCAGTAATGCCGGGATGGCATTCATAATCATGGATGAGGGATAAAAAGCCCTTCCACCAGGGACATATATTCCAGCCCGGTCCATAGGTCTCACCAGTTCACCTAGACGGGTCCCATCTTTATCTATATTTGCCCATTCAGTTTGAATTTGATGTTTATGAAAAGCTTTGATATTTTCAATTGCCGTTTCAAAAATAGCTTTAGTCTGTGGATCAATTTGATTTTCTGCTACCAGAATTTTCGATTCAGGAACTCTTGATTGAGACACATTTACTTTATCAAATTTACGGGTATATTCCACAACTCCCTGATCACCCTTTTCAATCACATTGAAGACAATTTCTGAAACCAGCTGTCGGGTTTCATTATCACTGATCAGACTGGCCCGTTCACTGTTTTTGAAATCATCTTTTTTAATTATTTCTACCAAATGCATAGCTTTTGCTCATCCATATAATTTATTATAAATCATTGATTCATTTTTAATTTAGCCGTCAACAATTTATGACTATACTAAAACTAACGAAGTCAATATCTTGAAATTAAAATTTCAATAAATATCATTCTTTATTCGAACATTATAAGTCTTATAAAAATTAAATAATTACGTAAATGAATACTCTAAAAGAAAATAATTTTCAGCCCTGGCCAAATCTGACTCCGGAAGAAAAACAAATTCTGCAACAAATTTGTCGGGATAGTATCATAGAGCCATTTGAAGGTAGAAAAGGACTGGAAACCATTCAAAAAACCCGCACTAATATTGAAAAAGGAATTGGAAAATTAAAAAACTTTTCCAAATCAACCAGTGATAAAATTAAAGACTCTAAATGGCTGGAAACCTCCAAGTCTAAAATCAATAACCTGATCACTGATGTCAAAAAAGGATCGAAAAGTTCACAAATACCTGATATTTTAAATAAATTAAATTTTATAACAGACACTCTCCCAAAATCATCGACCATTAAATTTAAAAATCTGGAAAAAAAGCTGGTAGAGTTAACACAGGATCTGCAAAAAGCAACCAGGAATAAATACCAGGATCTAGGCACAAAAGCTAGAGAAGCCGCACTGATTTATACCAAAAAAGGTCTGGAATTGCTACTTTATGAAGATACAGAATCATGGATATTAGATAAAGCCAATAAAATCTTAAACAAATCCAATATTAACACCATAGAAGATATCCGCAAGCTCAGCACTGCGGATCGTAAAATATTAATTGAAAAATTATACCCTTATAATAGCCCCAACTACAGTATTTTTATTCAAAAATATGATTCCACCATTAATATTACCCTGGGAGCTATCGTAGCAACAAATTTTCCCGGCACCGGTATTGCTGTTGGTCTGTTTAATATTGGAAAAACTTTACTTAAATTAGGGAATAGAATCAACATCATGTCATCGATTTATGGATATCAGGTATCCTCCCCATCAGCACTATTTAAGGTCAGTGCCAAAATTCTAAAATCCATGGATGATTGGGAAAACAACATCAATCATGTCCCCTTATCGATTGATGTTCTGGATGATTTATATTCAGAATATCAAGATGATGACGAATCCGCCTTCCAGAATCTATTAAATGCAGCTGTCAAAAAAGAAGCCTATATTGCTATTCCAGGAATCGGTATGATCAGCCTGGGAAAGATAAATCTGGATGACTTGAAAATGGATATCCTCGTAAAACATCTGGTACAAAATTACTTTAATAAAAGCCAACTCATTCTACAGATCAATGAAATTGAATTTCAATCCATATTAGCAGATTATCAGTTGATCTATGGATCGTTTATGAAACACGATTATTTTCAAAAATCCAGGAAAGCAAGCGAGCAGGAGAGACTCCAGCAAAGTAATAAAAAATGGCAAACCCATTTGCAAATACTGGCAGGAATAGATCTGGCCTTGGAATCAGCCTCAACAAATTTAAATCGATTTACCAGTGATATTTACCAGAAAATTTGTCATTTGAAAATAAAATCAGAAAAACAAAAAATCATTCAAAACGAAATTGAAACTCTTTTAAAAATGATTGAATTGTAACACTCGATTAATAATTTGATCGCCTCTCAATACGTGTAAAATCCTTTATTTAATGTACAAAATGCTATTTTCCATATAGTTTTTGAAGTTAACTAATTAAAAATTTAATACCCAATTTTTATTAAAATAGATCATGGCAAAGATTCAAACTTTGAATCTCAACTATACTGCTCAAAATAATAATAATGTCTCTGAGAATATTCTGGAAGATGTAAACTTTACCATTAATAAAGGTGAGTTTATCGTCTTGTTAGGAGAATCCGGATGTGGAAAATCAACCTTGCTGAATACTTTATCCGGTCTTCAGAAACCAACTTCCGGTCAAGTTCTTATCGACGGTGAAAATCTAAAAGGACCAGACTCTTCAATTTCTCTCATCTTTCAAAAATCAACATTATTACCGTGGCTCAGTGTCAAGGAAAACATTGCCTTTGGTTGTAAAATTCGCAAAGACTTTGAAAACTTGGATGACCGGGTTGCGCAATATATTGAAATGATGGGGTTGCATAACCATAGAAATTCATACCCCCATGAGTTATCCGTAGGGATGGCCAAAAGGGTGGACATCGCCCGGGCCCTGGTAGGAGGTCCTGATATATTACTTTTAGATGAACCATTCGCACCCCTGGATTTATATACCCGACGCAAACTTCAGGATGAGCTTATTTATATCTGGCAGGAAAGTGGTATGACCTGTGTTTTTGTTACCCATAATATCGAGTCGGCAATCGTGCTTGGACAGCGAATCATCATCATGAGCAACAATCCCGGAAAAATAGATAGTATTTTGGATGTACCATTGGAATACCCCCGTAGACATTCCCATCAACTATTTGATAAATTAAAACGCAAATTATTGAAAAAATTTGGAATGGCATTCCATTTATAACGGATTTGCTTTATTTGTTTGAAATGTTTTATAATATAATACCAATCTGACCAATAAATATTTTTCTTAGGCAGATAAACAAAATGACTCATAAAATTTCCCGCAGAAAATTTGTAAAACAGTCAACCGGATTAATTGCCACTGGTTTTACCAGCCAAATTTATATTCCCGAAGGATTCAGCCAATCTCAAAAGACTCTAAAAATTGGATACTTACCTATTACTGATGCAGCACCTTTATTGATTGCTTATGCCAAAAATTTTTTTCAAGATGAAGGATTAATAGTACCGCGACCAAAATTGGTACGGACGTGGTCAATATTGGCAGAGTCTTTTATGGCAAATCGATTCAATATAACGCACCTGCTGTTTCCTATCCCTATCTGGATGCGTTATAAAAATAAAATGCCCGTAAAAGTTCTAGCCTGGGATCATACCAATGGTAGTGCAATTACTGTTCGAGCAGATTCAGGAATCAATAACTTTAGTGATTTTGGTGGGAAACAAATTGCAGTACCCTATTGGTATTCGATGCACAACATGATACTTCAAATGGGACTAAGAACTGTAGGCCTAACACCAGTTATTAAACCACAATCACAAGCGTTAAAACCCAATGAAGTTAACCTGTTTATTTTACCACCGCCAGAAATGCCGAACGCTTTGTTTGGCAGAAAAATCGATGGGTTTATTGTGGCTGAGCCTTTTAATGCTTTATCTGAAATCAAGTTAAAAGCCAAAATTTTTCGATTTGTTGGTGATATCTGGAAAAACCACCCCTGTTGTGTCGTGGTTGCCAAAGATAAACTCATAAAGGAAAGCCCCGTTTTTACAGGTAAAGTCACTAACGCCATTGTCAGAGCTCAATCCTGGTTAAATGAAAATCGTACAGAAGCAGCAAGAGTATTATCCTCTCAAGGTTTACGATTACTACCCCAAAATGAAACCGTTTTAAAAAGAGCCTTAAGCGCATATGACCTAAATACTTACGGACCAGGTCAACGCCCCCAGGCGATACGTCATCCGGACTGGGGAATCAATCGTATTGATTTTCAACCTTACCCTTATCCTTCTGCTACCAATTTAATTATTGAAAACATGAAAAAGACCAGAGTTGAAGGGAGTAACAGCTTTTTAAATCAATTAGACAGCCAGTTTGTCATCAAGGATTTGGTCGAAGATCGTTTTGTAAAAGAAGCAATCAAGAACCTTGGAGGGTTCGACCTGTTTCCACT
>Ga0233437_1006481_pt1 | contig 11921 bp, 14 predicted proteins | sample SI_122_August201_FD_182714 | JGI IMG/M metagenome (GOLD analysis project Ga0233437, IMG submission 182714) | Seawater microbial communities from Saanich Inlet, British Columbia, Canada - SI_122_August2016_200_MG | ecosystem: Environmental > Aquatic > Marine > Inlet | place: Canada: British... | reverse complement strand
CATCTTGTTTCTAATAACATCAAAATCAAATCCAATAACATTCCATCCCGTTATTATATCTGGATCTTTCTCCACCACTCGAGAAACAAACGCTTCCAACATTTTCTTCTCATTATCAAAACAGCTAACACCTTCGACACTTTCTTTGCTAACCATCAAAACTTCTTCATACCCTTCCATATACAATGAGATGCAAAAAATGTTGTGTGCTTTGGAGTCAGTCTCAATATCATACGATAATACTTTAAGATTCTCAGGAGCATAGTCACATCCACTGATCTTGGGGTCTACATATATTCTGTCTACTTTCTCACCAGGAGAATACTCTCCCTCAATATTTACACTGCCTTTAATCCCATTATCCATCATAAATCTATAGGCAAATCTGATGTCCGCTTCAAAAGTCTTAATTCCTTGATCTTCAAAATGCTCTCTAATTGTAGGAACATCTTTGGGAATATCGGTAACGAGCTTAACAACTGGTTCACCATCATAATCTACTAAAGAAACATCTTCATGATCTAAACGATGAATCTTCGAAGCCCGATCAAGATCTTTTTTTAGAATAAAGAAATACGGCCGAAAGGAACTAATCGTAAGAAAACTTTCTCCATTCTCAAGTCTACCAAACAAATGAATCTTTGCTTTACCATTCTCAATTTGGTATGTCGGGTAAACAACAAATCCTTTAACCATATCTAAGAAATCTCTTACGATCTATTTAAATCTACTCCTCTACTGTCTGAGCTTGTGGTGGTGCCTGAATGCCATTCTGGAGATTCTGCTGCAACTTATCTAACTCCTTAAACGCTTTAAACAACTTGTCTGGCTTCTTTGATCCCCCGAGCTGATCAATTAAATAATCCCTATCTTCTTCAGTAATCCATCCTCTTTCTAGAAGGTCATCTACTTTTTTCTTATAGGCGGTTATGAATTTATCCTTACATCCTGCGATAAATGTAAGATAGTATGAAGTTAATTCTTGATCAATACTTGGTTTAACATCAGGAATTCCACCGTACGCTGCTTTCGCATCAACACACATCTTCGCTGCTTCTTCTGCAAACTTGGTGCCGACTTTAATCGTAGTATGAACAATTGGAATTAATATTGCGTCAAAAAGTATGAATGCGAACACAGACGCAATCGCTCCGCCAGCAACTCTTAAAAAAATACTTGCCATTATCATTAAAGGTCCCGCGATAACAATTAACAACGTCCAAAATATATTATAATTAAAGTCTTCTGTCATGATTGCATAAGAAATTATAATTATAATTGCAATTACCAGTAACACAAGAAAACATAGCGGTATGCAAAGTATTCGTCCAACCAAACCTACTGCAGTCCCGAGTAATCTCATACCCATTGCAACACCGCGTTTGAAAATAATCTCTAGTTCATGTATCATTCTCAAAGATTGATTTGTGATTTCTTTACCAACTTCATCAATCTTACCTTGGACTTCCTTCTTTATCTTCTCTAACTGTTTCTTTGCCTCTTGTCTCTCAGACCGGCCCATCTTAGCTTTGATCTTTTCCCAAATACCTACAGGCAACTCTATTGCTTCCAACTTTTCATGATCTTCAACAGCTTTCTTGAACTTATCCATATTTTTCATTTCAACTTTAAATGCATTGCCTATAGCATAAAACTTTAAAGCCCTCTCTGATTTCATTGCCGTAACATCTTCCGGATCCATGAATTTATCAGATACCTTTTCGGGAATTATTTTCTTAGAAAAAACTGCAATGGGAAACAGCGCAATTGGAGGAAAAACCGAAATGAATCCAAATTTAACAAAACCTAAAGTTGCAGGTAATGCATTTCTAGGATTCTTTTTCATAGCATAAACAAAGAAACAAGCACCCCCTGCGTATGCAATCAAAGGAACACCCAAATATATAGTAATCGCACCAACAATCACACCTAATAATATCTCAATCAATATTGTGCCACGACCCATTGCTTTAATGTGAGATTTACTTTTCTCAACCGCTAACAGAATGTGCTTTATCTTAACTTCTTTAAGATATTCTTTGTAGTCTTTTAGGCTATCTGCCATCTTCTAATAAAATAAATAAAAATAAGAAAAAATTATTTTTTCTTTTTGCCTCTTTTCAATGCAATACTTAAACCTGCACCGATAGCCGCACCAACTGCTGCGCCAATTAAAGCTGCTTGTTCAGGATGCTTTGCAACATATTTTTTTGCTTTCTTTTCTGCTGCCATAAATTTCTTCTTTGCATCTTTCAAAGCCTTATTCGCTTTTTTCTTCATTGCTGCTAATTCGTCTTTTTTCTTCTTTGCAGCTGTCTTCTTGACTACTTTTTTCTTAGCTGGCTTCCTCTTAGCAACTTTCCTTTTAGCGGGAGCTTTTCTTTTAGGTGCTGCTTTTCGTTTTGGAGCACACCTTTTTGCGGTTTTTTTCTTCATAATATCACCTCTGGAATTATGCTCTTTAACCTGATTTGGCACTATTTAAACCTTTTCAAACAGAATGGGCAATTACTAAGACTTATATACTTTGGTAAGAACAGGTGACGATGAGATTCGCTTGTAACAAAACAGATCCGAAATGTAAACGGTGTGCTGAATGTTGCAAATTTAGAGATAAACCATTTCTAACAGATGATGAGAACCACGACTTATCTGAGGCTATGTTCAAAAAATCTAAAATCATATACTTATTTCCTTTCTCGCGTTATACTATTTCATTAACTGAGCATGAAAAAGCCACACTGGAACAAAAAGCCAAAGAACTAAACATAACAATCAAGATTCTTCCCAAAAAAACATTCTACAACTCAGATAGTAATGAAGTTTTCATCTTAGATTATTTCTTAGATCACGATGTTTGTCCGTTTTTAGAAGATGGAAAATGCTCAATATACGATTTTCGTCCCGAAATATGTAAATTATTTCCACACGGTGCGTCTACTATGAAAAAAGATGTTGACGATTATCTTGATAATAACAAAACCTATAACAACCTAACTTTTGAAGAGTCTGTGAAAAAAGTAAAAGAAAAACTAAATCTACAATCAAAAAGCATTTAAACTAATTTTACAACAATTACTATATGGCATCAGTAAACATAACCGCTGCACAATTAACACTTGCGAATTTCTCATTAGGTGAGTATTTTGACAGCATCAAACTGTTACTGATATTTGTAGTTGGAATTGTAATCTACGCATTTTTCATCTTCAAGTTCTATAGATTTCTGGCAAGAAGAGATATCCTTGAATTAAAACTACACAAACATCATAAAGGATTCAGCGGATTCATGGAACGGGTTGCTGCATTGGTATTGTATTTGGTAGAAAACATTCTATTGGCACCATTACTAATATTCTTCTGGTTTGCAGTATTGTCTGTATTATTACTTTTATTAACTAAAAGTCCAAATCCTGAATCTATTCTATTAATCTCGGCGGCATTAGTAGCAGCAGTAAGAATCACATCATACTATAACGAGAACTTATCACAAGACCTTGCAAAGATGATACCTTTTGCTTTGCTTGGTGTATTCATTTCAGAAGTATCATTTACAACTTTGGCATTTCCTTTAGAAACTTTTAAACAAATACCTTTACTTTGGCAATCTCTGCTATACTATTTAATTTTTGTAATCATGATTGAAGTTGTAATGAGAATCTTAAGAACTTTGCTCGGACTAATGATTATATCAAAAGTACCAAAAAAAGAAGAAGAATAAAATTAATCGTTTTCTACTCGAGGAGCAAGTATAAAACTTAACAACACTTTATCCATAGCCTTATACTCTAGCTTTAATGGATAGTCTTTGTTAAATTGTATAGTCACATTGCTGCTTAGCTTGCTTCCGGTAACCATTTTCTTAAGATATTCGATTGAATACTTGGCTTTAAGTTCTTCAGAAGAGTCACTGTTAACTTTCGTATCCTCATTATCTTCAATCTCAACTTTAGCCTTAGACAAGTCACCTTCTGCGGCAATTGTAAGTTTACCTTTCATTGCTTTGAATGCGACACTCTCTCCAACAACATCTACATCATCAATGGCTTCACTAAGCGTGCTCGAAGTAGTAGAAATCGTAACTGGAAATTGTAGATCGGGAATTCTTTGATCTTTATCTTCTAGTTCAATAATTGGAATGTAAAATGTTCTAGTAGATGTTGACTTAAGTTGTATTTTTAATTTAGATTCTTCAATTTCTAAAGAAATAGTATCATTTGGTTTAGCTCTCTTAAGGATCATCTTAAGATTACTCAAGTTTATACCTATTTCCGTATCACTTTCTACAGAATATTCGCTAAACGCGCTTGATAACAATTTGAATATGACCATTGCAACGTTTGCAGGGTCCATTGCTACAAGCTCAACTGCGTTGGATGTAACTTTAAATCTTGCTTCATTTACAAGTTCTGAAATAACTGAAATACTCTCTTTTAAGTACTTAGGCTCTGCTAATGTGAGTTTCATAACTATCCCCCTTTTCAGATCGATACAAATAGCATTACTCAGCTAGTTTATAAGCTTTATGGTGATATGCACCTAGTACCTAAATTAACGGCCTACACGCGATCTAAAGAAACCGCTTAAAAATCAATCAAAACTTATTCTTTGCCCGTTTTTCATCAAGTGAACACTTTCTCCTTGAACATATCCTTCTTCAACAGCCAAATTACACATTGCAACTGCTTTTTCATCAGCACAGTGCGCAGGAATTATGTGGTTTGGTTTTAGCATGTTAACCAAATCTCTCAAATCTTCTCTTGATGCGTGCCCTGAAACATGAATGTCTTTGAATACTCTTACATGTCTATTTTTCAATGCATCTTCTAAGATTCTTCTATCTGCAACATGAACAGGACTTGGAATGATTTGACTAGAAAATATAACATGATCTCCTGATCTTAGTTTAAAATCAAATTGATCTCTTGCCAATCTTGACAACACCGCTTTCTTTTCACCTTGATGCCCAGTAACTACAATAAGATATTTTTCAGGATGTTTAAGGTTCTTGAACGCCTTTCTCATTTTATGAGCAAATCTATATATCTTCACATCTTTGCTGAAATCAATAACTTTTGCTTCTTCACCCGCACTAACGTATTTTGCAAGTGATCTTCCAAACAACAAAACCTTCCTATCCATCTTCTTTCCAAAATAGATTATAGATTTTAATCTTGCCAGGTGAGATGCAAATGTTGTGATAACAATTGCCTTACCATCACTTTCGGTCCCCATTAAAACATCTTGCAACATATCTCTAGCAACCTGCTCTGATGGAGTTTTTCTCTCAGATTTTGCATAAATTGAATCTACAATTAAACAAACAACTCCATCTTTGCCTACTTGTTTTATCTTCTCAAAATTTGGTTTTTTACCCAGTATAGGATAACTATCAAACTTGAAGTCATTTGCATACACAACTGTTCCGTAAGGCGTATGTATCGCAACCATCACAGTCTGCGGTGTAGAGTGAGTCATGTTGATAAAATCAATACTGATCTTATCGCTTATTTTATATGAAGAATTTGGATGAAGTTCAATAATATCATTCTTGATCTTCTTTTTATCATCTCTTAATATGGTGCGTAATACTGCACTTGCAAATGGCGTGCAAATTATTGGTGCATTGTATTTACTTGAAAGATAAGGTAATGCACCTATATGATCTAAATGCGCGTGAGTTGGAATAATTGCTACAACTTTCTTTCTCCAGTCTTCGATGTGCCTTATATCTGGTACTGCGCCTATGTTTAGCAATCGTTTTGCACTTATGTTTTTAGCATCTGCATCGTCAACTTCTACTATATACTTATCCAGCAACAAACCCATATCCATTACTACAACTTCATCATCAACTTTTATTGCGGTACAATTTCTTCCAATTTCATCATATCCGCCAACAGTACATATCTCAATCATTTTAGAAATCAAACAAAGACTTTTGTCTATCCTCTACTAATTTCTTTGCTTCTTGATAAGTTAACCTTTGTTCATTCATCATTTTTCTTATCTGGTCATCTTGTTCTCTTTCTGTATCTTTTTGCTTCTGCCACTTATCTACATCTTCCATAATAACTTGACATTTAGCTTCAATTAAATAGTTTTCTAAAGAATCAGTTTTCTTCTACAGTTTTGTGTTGTTCGGGCCACCACGCAGGACTGCATGCAGCAATAATTTCTAAATAATTACCTTCAAAGAAATACTTTTGATTTGGTAAAAGCAATATGGAATCTCCTTTATTAAGTGAATGCTCTTCTCCCTCAACAACAATCTTTCCAGAACCTTGGGTAACATATACGATTTCCTTTACTTTTTCATTCAGTACCAAACCAGAATTAGGATATCTGCCATCAATTTCTATGTGGGCAATATTAATGTCTTTGTCATGCATGGGATATTCGTGAGCAACGCACTTATCGCTGTTCTTATGCTCAACCCTGTCTTCTTTCTTTATTATCATTTTAAACAAAAAGAGATGAGGGGGCAGGGATTCGAACCCTAGTAGGCACTAAGCCAACAGATGACCCACGGAATGCATCATTGATCTCATAGAGACCTCATCACTCGAATGACTTGAGTTTGGACTCATTTAGTACCTAGGCACCAAACGAACTGTCCCGTTTGGCCACTCCGGCACCCCCTCGTACAAACTACCTTCCAGAATCTACATGTATTTTAAAAAGCTTTCTATGCGCTATTTACTTCCTACTTAAAGAATTCAGCTTCTCTTCAATCGCATCAAGCTCTTGCTCTAGCCTTGTCAAGTCCCCTTTAGGCTTTGCTTTTACGTGATGTGATTTCTTCGCACCTTTTCTCACAGGTTTACTAACTGCAACAACCGGTTCCTTTACTTTCGGCAGATGTTTTCTTAGGTTAGAATTAAGAGTTCTAATTTCGCTCATTATTTTTTTCAATTCCAGATTTTTCTCTACAATTGCAACCCTTGTTTCTTTTAACCCTTCAAGAGCTTGCAAAGACGTAACAGTATCTCTAAGATTTTCCAACACTCCTCTTCTTATTTCGTGTTGATTCTCTATTTGTATGAAATAAGTATCTTCTCCGCTCATTTTTATGGTTTAAACAAGGTTGCATCAATCGAGTTAACTCTAGTCTCTATTTCTGCCACTTTTTCTTTCCAGCTTTCCACTTCAGTTGATTCTTGTGCTCTCAAGTCATCAAGCTCTCCCAAAACAACTTTAGCGTCGCCTATCTTCTTTTTGATGAGACTAATAACATCTAACACGTCTTTATACTCATCGATTTTAACAAAAATTGGTTGATTGTCCTCCATGCGTTTCACCCTTCGAATACTGTTTTATCTATAAACACTAATTTTCTTTCAATATCTTCCATTGTCTTTTTGAATTTCTCAAAAGTGGAATCCTTTAAGTTTTTAATTTCTGATAGCCTTAGAGATTTTTCTTCCCCTTGGTCTGCAAGAATGTTAATCTCCTCGATGTCTCTTATACATTCTTCATGTTCACTTGCTTTTACAAATAAACATTCTGGAGTTCTTATTGCTCTACTGATCGGTTCTTCTTCGATTATCTCTGCTTTTAATTTCGCAGGCTCTTCCTTATATGCTTCGCTCATTCCTCCAATGTATGGTTCGGCAGGAACATCTTCCATATCTAATGGAGGTAATTTATCTGGAACAAATTCAATATTGTCATTAACTGATTTAGAAACATCATATTGCTCTCCTTCGAAAACAGGAACAGGAGGTTCATCTAAATCATCTTCGTGGCTAACGGGTTGAGCTGGTGCTTGTGCCATTACTGGTTCTTGCATTTCTTCAACCGGTGCAGGCATCTCCGCAATTGGTGCAACTTCCTCAACTGGTTCTTCTTGAGGCATAGGAGGTAACTCTGGCTCGTCAGTTACAGGTTCATAACTAGGTATTGATTGCGCTGCATTCTCTTCCTCAAACTCGGGAGGCGGAGGTAAATCTTGAATCTCAGAAACATCAGGACTTACTGAAGAAAACCCACCAATCTCTGGCATTTCGTCATCATGTGCGCCAGGTGCTGGAGGCATTTCTGGTAACTCTGGAAATTGAGGTCCACCATAATCCCCCGCTGCTGGCTGAGGAGCCTCAGGCATAGGAGGTAAATCATTTTGTAACTCATCCGGTAAAGGTGGAATGTCAGGTTGTCCCAAGTTAGAAGGAAGGGGCGGGATCAATGGTTCATCAACAGCATTAGGAGGAACTGCAGATTGGGTTGCGAGGTTTCCCGCAGGTGGGATACCTACTTTGCCTGTTTTTGGCTTTAGAAGGTCCTTTATACCCATTAACTTACCACCCCTTTTTTTTAGTATTTAAACAGACGTCATTATTTAAACCTTGTTGAGTATTCGTGAGTGAGAATTAGTAGATTTTGCTAGTACGAGAGCTCATTCGCTGCAACTAGTAAAGCATTAGCACACCTGTATCCCTCTTTAGTTGGATACTCTTCTTCTGCACATACAAAACGTGCTCTTTCAGTAACACCTCTTGCACTTCGTAATCCCGTGGGAGTTTGATAAATTATATGCACTTTATCCTTTTTACTTTGTTTATATTTTTCTGGAGTTACTATCTCTGCAATCTCATCATCATCAAACAACTTTGTTTCTTGATAATGTCTTTGTATTCTATGTCTATTATTCAAGCAGACTTAACTAGCCCCGCATTTCTCTTGTAAAACTGTTTCCATGTTTTTTCAAACACGATTTGGGGTGTTTGCCTATTATACTGATTTCTGTTCTGCAAACTCAGGTATAGGTTTATAAACCACCATTATTAAACAAATTACATGAAAGAGGCAATGTTTTGGGAAATAATGCATGGCGAACTAAAGTGCTTGCTTTGCCCCAAAAACTGTGCAATACCATTAGATAAAACCGGATTTTGTAACGCCAGAAAAAACATAGACGGAAAACTATATTCTCTGGTCTTTTCACATCCTACTTCTTTGGCGGCGGATCCGATTGAGAAAAAACCTCTTGCACATTTTATGCCTGGAACAAAAACATTTTCGTTTTCTACAGTAGGTTGCAATTTAAGTTGTATGTTTTGCCAGAACTGGGAGATTGCGAGAGCCTCGCCTGATGATAAACCTAAACGAACAATTTCGCCCGAAAAAATAGTTGAATTGGCGATTGAAAACAACTGCGATAGTATCTCTTACACCTATGTTGAACCAACAATATTCTACGAATATGTGTATGAAACTGCTATGCTTGCACACGAAAAAGGGTTGAAGAATGTAATGGTAACTAATGGTTACATAAATCGAGATCCTGTGAGAAAACTTTACAAGTACATAGACGCAGTTAACATAGACCTAAAATCCTTCAGCGAAGATTTCTATAAAAAATATTGTGCCGCAACTTTAGCTCCAGTCTTAAAAACAATAAGAGAAATAAAAAGACTAAAAACTGTCCACGTAGAATTAACTAACTTAATCATTCCTGGATTGAACGATAATGAAGAAGAAATAAAGCAAATGTGTGAATGGATTAAAGAAAAAGTTGGCGAGAAAACTCCGTTACATTTCTCGCGTTTCTTTCCACATCACAAAATGAAAGATAAAGAACCGACGCCTAAGGAAACTCTATTGAAAGCCAAAGAAATTGCAGAGAGTGTTGGTTTAGAGCGAGTACATTTAGGAAACATCTAGAATTTCTTAGTTTTTTTCGCAAAATATTCAGATTGCTAAGCGCAGCTAAATTTTATTCAATCATTTACTAGGTGCTTACAATCTCAAAAAACTCTTTTCGTTCTACAACCAGTTAGCCTTTTCTAAATAAAACAAATATCTCTCCTTATGGTTAAGTGCTTGTTACTCACTATGGTTGTCCTGGCACTAATCTACTCTCTACCAGCATCTGGTAACGTTGTGATAAATGAGATTTTCTACAACGCCCCAGGCTCTGACAACAACAAAGAGTTCGTTGAACTTTACGCTCACAACATGCCTTTGCTGGTAGATTTTACAATCATGGACGCCTCATCTGAAGATACTCTTCTTCCAATAAGATTAACCAATTCAAGCTATGCGCTCATAGTAGAAGATGGGTTTATCTATGACAATATCTCCGCTTCGATATACTCTGCGGGTTCTACTATTGGAAACAACCTAGACAACTCTGGAGATATTCTAACTCTATTTACTCCGCAAGGAAACATTGTCACAACTGAAACTTACAATTCAACTTATGCGAATGGCAACGGATTTTCATTAGAACGGATAAACGACGTTTTTCTAGAAAGCTTAGTTGTTGGAGGTACCCCTGGAGAACCTAACAGTGCGCTCGTTCCAACTAATCACAAATGTAGTTTGCAGATTTTAACGCCTGAACAGATTATTGACAAAAATGATAAACTAACCTTTTCTTTCAGAACCAACACCAACAATTTCATAATTGTATATTGGATTGAGGATCTATTCGGGACAATTCTTAAAAACAAAATAAATACCACCAACACCAACAAGAAATCGTACACCCCAAAACTTGATGAATCGCAAACAGAAAAGACACTCATAATCAAATCAGATTTAAACACCGACTTTTGCAATACCTCTGCATCTGAATTAGTTGTAGTAATAGGAAAAGAACAAAATTGCTCGTCTTTATCTATTGATGAAATAAACCTTGGCGCAGACGAAAAAGCGCGCTTTGGAGACACTCTCGAAGTAGAACTATCTTTTTGTACTACAAAGTCAAATCAAAAAATAAATCTTTGGTTAGAGGATGAAGAAAACAAAATAAGCGAAGATTCATCAATAAAACTCACAGATCATTTCACACAAGGAACTATTGAGTTTCCAATCTTTATAAAACCCAATTGCAACCATAAGTTTGAACCAAAAACATATTCTCTAATTGCGAAAGGTTTTAACAAAGAGACAACAAGAACAGTGATTGTTGATAACAACCTAGATTGTCTCAAAACCAAAACCAATTCTAAACAAACTAAGAAACAACTAAAATATTTCCACACCAACTCCATATCGCAAACAAACAATTCTGTTAACATAACCACCATATTAGAAAACGAAAACAAGCCACACAACTTTACTATTTCTTCATATATTTACAGAGGTTCTAAAAAGTATGCTCAAACACAACCAAACACAATTATGCTAGACTCTGAAGAACATAAGATAATTACTCACAACCTGAACATATCAAGCATACCTTCTGGCGATTACAAACTCAGAACTAGCATTCTGAAAGACAATCTCAAAACACCCTATTATTTAACACAAAACTTGACTATTTACAAAACTGAGAAAAAACAACCTGCAAAAATAACTACGCTGGCCACAAAAGCACTTAATCTTTCAAGAAATTCAACAACTTTCCTTTCAAAGGGTCTAAAAGTATACTCCAAAGCACCATACATTATTGCGCTTTTCGCATTATTTTCTGCAAGCATTTTAGCATTTAGAGGACCTAGAGAAGCCATATTTCATAAAATCCGATAGATTTAAAAATAACTATTTTATCAATTGAATCATGTCTATATTAAAAGATAAATTAAGCTCCGCATTCAAGAAAAAGGAAGATAAAGAGCCCGAAGAGCGGGAACTAACTAATTCTGAACTTATCGAAGAAAAAGTTGCACATGGTGCAGTTTTAGTGCGACTAATTTTTCAAATGGTTGGAGGTCCTAAAGAGTACATTGAAGACCTTGCTAAGAAACATCTTGATCTTATTGAACAACATCCAGAATATAAAGTAATGAAGCGAGAAGAAGAACCTATTGAAGAAACAGATGATGACATGTTCTCAACCATGGCCGAAATGGAAGTACTTTTCAAAAACGTACGAGAAGTAATGTTTTTTGTACTTGATCACAAACCTTCTTCTATCGAAATTATAGAACCTGAGAAATTTACATTTCATGCAGGAGACTTTTCAACTTTATTCA
>Ga0233437_1006479_pt1 | contig 11922 bp, 14 predicted proteins | sample SI_122_August201_FD_182714 | JGI IMG/M metagenome (GOLD analysis project Ga0233437, IMG submission 182714) | Seawater microbial communities from Saanich Inlet, British Columbia, Canada - SI_122_August2016_200_MG | ecosystem: Environmental > Aquatic > Marine > Inlet | place: Canada: British... | reverse complement strand
AAAAAAAGAGTCTGGCGGTTTAGTCATAAAGGATTCTCAGATGTATCTCTATTTTAGATGAGGCTCATAGTTATTATAATTTAACAATTCATGTGAGGGTTCATAGTTTTACCCCCCACTGCTCGATAGGAGGGATCAAATCACGAACACATTTGATATGCGCATATATCTACCTAAAGTCCTTCATAATCATAGATTTAGGAACATTCGGTGTATTGATCTTACACCGGACTATTTGCAGAAAAACGGACCAAAGCCACTTTTCATATCGCAAACTGCGAACACCTCAGTCGATAGGTTAACACTTGAGGAGCGTCGGGAGTTTGGAAAACAGCAGCGAATAGCGCGTGCTATGGAGTATCAGGGGTTGTTGGATAAGAATAATTGGACTCGATCTGAGCTGGCAAGACAGCTTGGTGTTAGTCGGGCTTGGGTTACGACAGTGTTGAAGGTACGCTAGCCACCGAACTAACACACGGCAACTTCAAATGCACGGTATGATCCGGGCTGTTCTATTTGATTTTTAATGCAGTGGCTTTATTAGGCAGAGTTGAAATGACCCAATTGTGTGTTTTTTTTCGCCCCAGTGCGCTTAGGGGTCATGTCAATCCTAAAATTGTTGGGTGTTTTGTTTGTATTCAGTAATGCCTATTTACTTTTTTCTTTAAATTTATTTAATGATTTATTACCAATTATATTATATAAAACTAAAATAATAGGAACCCAACCAACAATAAAATGACCACGAAATAATAAAATTGCAGTAGCAATAGGCCAAGTAAATAACCCATATTTATTCAAACCAGAAGAAAGTAGAACTATAGACAAAATATATGCAAAAGGGAAATAATTATGGCCATTTTCTGCAGGAATACCAGCAGCAACTATACCCTGCCAAACACAAAAAATAACCATTGCGATACAGACTAACAAACGCAACAACATTAAATTTACCTCCTACTCCTAACGCTTTAAGCTTGAGCTGCTTGCCACGACAGACTCACCATGTAATATCATTGTATCCTTCCACATCATCATCCTCAACTTATCCCCCTCGTTTGTGTCAGCTCTAAACCCGGGTTAGACGCTATGGATTCTTTTACACAAGTACATGCTTTCGGCAAAATAGAATGCTTCGTTTATTTGTTACACATGAAATGCCCAGCGATCAGATAATCGCTAACATTTTTTCTTTTAAGCTCATTATATTCATCAAAAAACGACGGTGTTCGTAAAATTTGCCGGGTTTTTTGCTCTGTGACACCGCAGAACAGTAAGCTATAGAAAATATTCCTGATATCATCCATTTGTATCTGATAATTTTGAATATGAGAATCTAGTAGACAGCTGTTTAGAAATATTGTGGTATTCTCGCTTGAGGCAATTCGTATCGTTTCTTCTTTGTCCATAAAATCATCTCGGAACAGATTGATATCATCACCAAGTATGGAATACCTTCCAATCGAATTAGTATATAGTTCACAATCAATAGTGTATTCCCGCCATGAATACTCCCAGAAATGTGACCAACTTAATCCTTTCTGAAACAGTTTTCTGAATATGATTTGTAGGCTTGAAATTGTCTCAAATAGCGAATCTGCATATGGTATCAGCCTGGATGCGTACTCGGTAACAGCTGTATTCCCTACCGTTGGTTTGACCTGGTTGATGGACATGCGCGTTTTCGCTATCTCTTCGACTAATAGCCCACATTCTTGCTCAAGCTTCTGAAAGTCTATCGGCTTAATAAACCGCATTATTTGGTAAAAACGTCCAGGTAGGAACTGTTTATCAAGTTCAATGTACTGTTTAAGGATATCCACCAATTCACGGCCCAGAGATAAGATTTTAAAATCCTGGATTTTCATATCTTGTGAGCTAGCGTTATTCATATGCATTTATCGTTTTAGGGCTGAGCTGCTCTCATAAGTAGACTCGTTTAGCACTATATTATTCTTATTCTTCATCATTTTAGTTCTTTAATCCTGCTATGAGTGATTCAGGGTTACTTTCCATTTTTTATCATTTCAAGATTATTCCTATACCATTCATTCCATTTGTTCTGGGATAATTGACCCAACATCATTTTCTCAGAATCGTGTTGCTCAAATCCAACAATGACAAGTTCAAGTCCAACAATAAATTGACGCTGATAATGATCACCAAATCCCAATAATCGAGAATTGAGGCGACCAATATCAACTTTTCTTGCCTCCCTTAGAGCAGCTCGACTTGTTTCTAAAATAGAGCCAATTTCCTCAACTGTTAAAACCGTAAAAGGGGCTTCTCGATTGGCAATATCAGCGACTTGGGTTGCGTGCACCATAGATGTTTTAAAGTGATTAAAATTTCTTTCGTCCTCTAAATCTATAAAAACAAAATTTGCTATTAGTATGTATGAGATAAAGACTAAAACGCCAGCCAAGGGCTGCGTATATTTTTTGAATATGCTTGTTAATAACATATTCCCAAAAAAACCAATGATTAAAACAATAAACGCAGACCACCAGGGATTAACAAAGAATGAAACCAGGACACAACCATATTGACAAAGTATACCTAAAATGGCTATCCATCCTGCTTTTTCAAGAATGAATATTTTACCAATGGGCCACCCCCTTTGTTCAGCGATTCCTTGGTAGGAAGTAATCATAAACCCACTCATGCAACCCAGTGAAAGTATTAAAAGTTTAGTAACATCCATGTTCGTTATCCTTTGTCGCTAACGCACTTGCGCCTGAGCTGCTAACTCGTGGTGCGGACCTGTTCGTCCCATCGATTAACAAAAGAATTTATGTGGTCTTTGCCGACTATAAAACCAAGCCTATCGAGTTCCTCATTTATAATCTTGGCTGTATTAAAAAAAGCATTCCCATCTGACGGATCGATTTCACCCTCAATATCTAAGGATGAAAGACAAAAATCCATGAGTGTCGTACACTCAAAGTCGCTTGCCATATAGCCGTTTAATCTGGTATGTCCCTCTTGGTTAAGTGTCGGATTGCCTATTATATAACGCAAATTAAATATTCCTTGTGCAATGTGACTTTCTGTGAAGCTTGAATCTTTACGCCTCCATTTGTTGTATTGCTCATATGCGTTTCTTGGTATCATTCCGGCCAGTCCGCGCTTTTGTAACCAATTGAATATTCCCACTGCAATCCCTCCTTGGTTATAAAGATACCGTTCCGTGCAAGCCCATTTTATCCTCCGACTTTAAAATATTCAGACAATTCAGGCATCTTGAATTGTGTAACCTAGAGATTTTGCTTTTTCAATTGCGTCCTCAAATTCTGTGTAAACTGCATAAGGATATATATCAGAATTATGAACCAATTTACCTGAAGCGCTTGCATATTTATTGTCAGGTAATTTTACAATCCTGTCAGTCCAAATATTAGGATGGTGTGGGTACAGTAACTTTGCAAGCTTATAAGCATTTTTGTATTTCTTATAATCCTTGATAGCACCAAATAATCCCAACACTTCCTCCTCTTCTAATATTTCTACCTAATGCTTTAGGCTTGAGATGTTTCCTGAAGCAGGCTCGCTTTGTTCGATAATTGTATTCTTCCACATCATTTTCGTTTTGCACACCCCGTCATGCGAGTCAGCTTGAAGCCGTTGTTAGAGCAAGACCGCCGGTTGAGGCAAGATCACTTAAAACTCTGATGGTATCGTTCCTACAATTTCTGTTGAAAGCGTAAGTTTTTCCACTCCAGGATGTGCCAAGCTTGTTTAACAAGTTTTCAGTTATGGTGATCAGATTGTTCAATTCATTTGGCGTAATTCCAGCTTTTTCAAAAACTTCATCAACAGCATACATATTAGATCTATGACCAAATGCATTGTTACGGAGAATACTTACCTTCCGCCATAAGGGCTTTATATGCTCATACATTTCATTCGCTTCATCTAATAACTCTCTTTTTTTAACCCTCGGTTCTTTTGCCATTATTCGTAATAGGGTTGGGATGTTATAGGTGTTTTCACGAGTTTCATAAAGTCGATAAAGTGTGATCAGAGTTGCAACAAAATGCGCATGGTGTGAGACACTAAAAAATTCCACATACCGATTTATCACATCGATATACCTTGGACGAGTATCTTCACCAGTATAAACCCTCCAGACATCATAATTTAACTTTGCTGTAATTATTGTCTCGCGGAGTTCATAAATATATTCATCAATATTCATTTTAATTATACCATATCATTGTCTTATGAATATTGCAATAAGTGCAATCCCAATGAGTATTGTTATTCCTATTTGTTTTTTTGAAATAGATATTTTTAAATTTTCGGGTAACATATTTCTGAATATTGTCTTCATTGTCTGCCCCTGATGGACATAAAGGGATCGAAATTTTTTTAGTGTCAATACGAACATCATCACAACGCCAAATTTCACTAACACATTAATAAATATGCTATCTGGTAGGTAAATCGTATCTGCGGCCACAGCTAAAGTGTAAAATATGAGAAAGAATACAAACAGTACTATTGTAACAATAAACGAAGTTAATTTTCGCAACGAATTGAACCCATGTGAATCTGCTGTTTGGTTGTTCTCGGGGTTAATCTCCTCTAGTACATCAGCCTTATTGTGTGAAGAATAGCCCCGTTCTGCAAGAATTTCTCTAGCAATCGCCGATGCATATTCCTCATAGTCTTCAGGATGTAGATAGCCGGCTTCAATAAGCTTTTCGTTGGGCATTTGATTGTACCTCTGGCGTATCTCATTGTGCAGTTTGTCCATCGAAATCCCTCCTTCACTCTAACGCTTTCTAGGTTTGATCTGCTTCCGCAAACAGACTCGCCTTGTATGATAATTGTTTCCAACCTATCCTATCCCTTGCATGTGAGTCTGCTCTCTATTAGGACGTTTTTTCTATTAATCACGACAGAATCCCTCAAGAAGATTCTTTGTTTTCGAGTATGTCCTGCACACTTCTTCTTTATAATCTTTCAACAGATCAATGAAGACTTTATCCCCTGATTCGAATTGTTCCAAACCAAATGTACTCTGGTCCATGAAAACAATGGTCCCCTTTGAATATGCACATCTTATGCTGTCAATATATAGATCCCTTGCGAAACCATAAGCATTCGGGTCCTGTTTCCCATATGCTAAAAATTTATTGCCACTGTTCACTTTGAAATATGGAAGTTTTGATTGATCAGCATGATTTGTAATTACAGGAGTCAGTCTTTTATAGAATAAATGCAATACTTCATTATCGATTCTTGCTATAACAAATAAATAGGAGGGGATCCCTAATCCTTTTAAATATTTTAAGGTTCGATCGTCTATTTTTAATTTTGAGGAAGCTATTTGATATTTTTCTAGTCGGTTACCCCGTAAAGCACTAGTATCAAGTTTTGCTTGAGTAGATTTATATGTAATAGTTTTGACTTGGACTGAGAATAAGATCCCAGAAGGATTATTTCCATGAACCCATTCACAGATATAGTCCAATCCAATGTCCTTAGAGCCAGAAATGTGGTGTGGAATTGAGTAGTCCGATATTGTCGACTCGAATAGTGCTTCACCTTTTATTCCAGCTCGAGCTTGTCGAGTAAATTGTTTGCTCTTCATGCTACCCTAAATCTCCCAAAAGTTAAATCGGCCTAACGCTCCGCGCGTAGACTGCTTCCCGAAATAGGCTCGCTTTGTAATTTCCGTTTATCCATCCACATCATTTTTGCCCACCTTTTTTTGTCTGTACCATGAATAAAGTATTGTTGCGCCGACAAGAATCGCAAACACGCCAAATAATTCATTGTATCGCTCATACTCAGGCAACTTCTCAAAGAATATGTGTTGTACTCCTCCCCATATAAAGAGCAAGCCAATTACCCACGCGAAAAGTGTCCAGAATATATTCATAAGATACTTCCCCTTTTTTTAAATTTATGAAAATCTTTTCTATATGCATTTGGAGGCTAAGATATAATTGCTCTTTCGATCACCAGCTTGAGAGGATAATTGTTCTAAGATTTCCACATCTTTCTCCTTGTTGGGCAGCAAATTCTAACTCTACCTAATGCCTTAAGCTAGACCTACTTCCTCTGTCATATGCTCACCACACCTCGGACAACCATCCCTAACAATCCAAGGCACAACATTAGACGAATTGCAGTCTGGACACCTATTCAGAAAACTAGGGACAACATCTGGATCTTCCATCAGACCTCCACCATGAAATTCTATTGGTACTTCGACTAATGATTTGCAACCCAGACAATGACGAGTATCGACAGTGGCAATCGGGGAACTGTCTGGAGCATCCCAAACCACTGCGGAATATCCACAGGAATGACATTTATACTTGGATCTAGTACTCAGGATTACCCCCAGATATAGAATTAAACTTGCCTGAATCTAGTCAGAGGGACTGTTATATCAAAGATAAACCCCCAGAAACCGAAGCTCCCGAGGGCTTGGGGGGATCTTAATATAGACTAAAAGAAGGGTAGCCCCTTCTTTATTAGTTTACTTTCCATATCTTTCGATATATTCATCTACAAGAATCTGCGTAGGCACATCATCATCAGGATCAGGAATATGAAAATCTGATACCTCAGGCTTGTCAGATTTCAATTTCTTCCAATATCCTTCGAAATCTTCGCCACGGGTTTCGATTTGCTCTCTTAAGATCCGCTTATATTCGAGAAACGCTTTATAAGCTTTCTCATCATTTCCGCGCATTCGTTCCGCTAACCCTTTATTGGCGAATTCAAGTGAGGGTGTTGAAGATCTCACAAAATCCGATTCTGCAAGACGAAACATTAGATTAGCATCCTTCAAGTATTGAATACAGGCATTAACCGGTTCCCCAGCCATTGCCTGTTCCCAAGTGGTTGGTTCAAAGTCACTATATTCATCGAGCCAATCAGTACATTTTAAGCGCGCAGTCTCCTGTTGACCTTGAGCGAGGTGAAGTGCTAAGGTGGCACCAAAATATTTAGCATCATATTTAACCCTCTCTTCAGAATCTTCAGGGATTTCGACCTCATAAGTTTCTTTATATTTTTCGAGGTAATCGCTGGCATGCTCATAATCGTCTGAGGCATATGCAAAGGCTGCTGCTTGATAATAGATTATCGCAAACTCATCTCCTTGCTTACAGAGCTCGAGCCCCTTGTCTATTGATTCCTTTTGCTTTGTTTTGTTGTTTAGTTGCTTAAAGCATTCAATTATATTCTGGAGGATTGGCTGTTTTGAGTCAGTTTCCTCTATCAGTAGCAACATTTCCTCGTAGACATCGGCAGCTTCCTGATACCTCTGTGCGTGATGATACGCAACTGCCAAACGCAACTTGTTGTCGAAACCTTCTTCATCTAATCCAAGAGCGAAATACTGCTCTAAGCGAGTTATAACGGCTTCGGCACAACCCGCATCAGAAAGAATCATTGATTCAATTAACAAGTGCCCCGGTATCATTGAGGACAACCATTCCTGCGTGTCTTCTCCCGTTTCACTTTCAAGGACTTCAAGTTGCTTCAGCGCAAGAGTAGTTAGTCCAGCCCCAAAATAACAGGTAACAAGTCGTCCCTTAGATTCGAAATCCTCCGGGAAATAATCGGTTATGAGCAGAAATACTTTTATTGCTTCGAAGAAATCTTCTTTTTCGTACAGCTCATTCCCCAATTCTCTGAGATATTCTAAATCCATTTCCTGTAGTTGATTGTCCACGAAATTGCTTCCTTTCTAATGAGAGTTCCACACAAGATAACAATGAACGTAATGACTTCATTTGAAAACCTGCGCACATTAAATTATAGCACTACAAGTCTATCAGGTATTGATCTACTAGAATCAGATTCTTTATACATGTGCTAATTTTATTCCGATTAGTATTCTTATACCAGGAAATGCCGGAAATAGAACATCCTTCACCTCCTTCAGGTTTTATGATCCGACTGAGAGTCTCAGCTATATTTCTTATGCCAGTAAATTGATGGAAATGAAAAGCCCCGCTAACATGGTTGTATAGCAGGGCTTGGGGTTTATTGGGAGCGAATAAACCTATGTCTGTTTATCAATTAATGATACCTTAAAACAACTCCATCTCCGCCAACCGCCCATCCATCAGTTTCTGACATCATATAAATATCGTAGAGGGTATTAGAAGTGGGGCTTGTTATTTCTTGAAGTGATGTTCCATTCCAATGACTAATATTTGTTCCTGAATCTCCATAGTAGGGATTACTACCAATGAACCAGATATCACTACCTGATAATGCTCGCATCGAATTAATTTTTCTCCCATATCCATTCAAAACTACTAACCACTCACTACCATCCCAATGTCCTAGCTTAGTAACACCATCGAATTGCTGAGCACTTCCAACCCAAATATCGGACGTACTGGAGACTGATATTGTCGTGCAGGAGCTCCTTTCAATATCATGCTGCAAGCTCCACCCAAAACCGTTGTAGTAAAGTATCTCACCATCACTTGCCAAGGCCCACCCTGAATCAGAAGCATCCATCTGTATATCTTTAATATGTCCTGCATTTGCTGTAGTAAAAGTCCAAGCACTTCCATCATAATGGTATATAATACCATTAATTGATCCAACATAGATGTCGGTTGCAGAAACAACATCAATTGAATAACAAGTATTCGTCTCGTAAGCCACAGACCAGCTAACACCATTAAAATGATAAATATCATTTCCGACTGCCCAAATATCAGTCTGGGAAATAATTTTAATATCGTATATGGTTGATGTTGTCGGTGACGATTCGGGATTCCATTCAGAACCATTGTAATAATAAATTACACCACCAGACCCGACAGCATAAGCAAAACTCTCATTCAATGCATCAACCGCAGTTAGAGTTGTACCTAGAGTTGCATTAATACTCCAATTGCCGAGCTGATTAAGTGTCGTTGCACTCACCACATTGCTCTCGGTATGCTGATTTACCATATCCATCACATACACTCGGTAATAGTAGGTTGTTGAAGCTTGTAAGCCTGTGTCAGAATAACTGTTATCTGAATTACCTGTGATAGTAGTTATTAGTTCAGAATTTTGTGAAACAGCAGGGCTCAGATCCCGGTATACTTTATAAGCTGCAAAGTCAGAATCAAAATTTCTTGTCCAATTTAATAGTATTGAGTTAACTGTTATTTCTGACGGTGTTTGGAGTTCAACTGCTGTGGGAGGCGTGTCAGCTGGCATTGTCATTATAATTTCAACATAATCTGTTCCACCGTCGGAATCGATGGTAACCGTTCCACTATAGTCACCAGGCGAAACGCCATCCCTTGAGATGGTAATATTTACTGTGCCATCATCGATACCTGCTGTTGGGCTTGCGGTAATCCACGCCTGATTATCTGAAACAGACCAACTGAGTGAACCCGATCCTGCATTAGCAATTGTGATGGGGAGAATAGTTTCCTCACTACCAAAATCAAGACTTGAAGGTGTCACGGAAAGGGTTGGTTCATCGGGGACTGTAAATTGGACATTAATGACTTGATTGCCGCCATCTGAACTGACGGTAATTGTGCCAGTCTGGACACCAGGACTCTGATTAAGACGATCAATTGTAACGACTAACTCATCTACTTCATATTCAGTTGTACCAGATTGAGGTGAAACTGATATCCATGATTTATCATCCGTCACATTCCAGGTCAAAAGACCTGTACCCGTATTTTGAATGTTGACAGGCATCTCTGTATCGCTACTTCCAAAATCCATCGAAACAGGATATACTGATAATTGAGGAGCATTCGGGTTCTGGATGGTCATGAGAATATCAATAGTTACACTATTTGCATTGGATCCAATGGTAATAGTTTCATAGTGATTCCCATAACTCATAGCATTTCGATCCACAGAGACGGTTACTACGTCTGACTCACTCTCTGTTGAGCCATTTGCAGGGTTAACCGTTATCCAATTCGCAACCGAAATTACGTTCCACGTTAATACGCCAACACCGGTATTAGTTATAGTGAAAGTGAGATTGTCAGAACTTGTTCCATAATTAAGGAGCGCTGTTGAAACAGATAACTCGGGAGCAAGAGGTGTTAATTGGAGGTCAGCTGTGGTTGTTTCTCCGGCAACTACATTTACCGTTGTAGAATTGGTATTATAGCCAGTTTTGGCGGCCTGTAAAGTATAGGTTTCAGGTTCAACACCTTCTATCAAAAAGCCACCGTTAGTATCAGTAATCTTGGAAGAGGTTATTGGCTCCGTTGTTACAGTGACACCACCCAATTGCTGTGATGTAGAAGCATCATAAATAATTCCCTCGATTGATCCCGTTGTCTCAGCTTCCGTTGGTGGTTCACATGAGTTAAATGTTAATCCAATTAGAATAGCAACTACAGTTGATAGAATTGTGCGTTTCATTTTCTTGAGATCCCTTATTTAGAAGTAAAGTTTTAAAGTGATTTGAGCGGAATGACCATCGCAATAGGCCAGAAGATTACGATCATATAGAGGTGCGGCTTGAGCATATCGCTTGGCTCCAGAAGCAGTCATGGCATCGAAAATATTGTAGCCATATATCCCACCTGTAATCAGACTAGAGATTATCCCAATGGTATATGACCTATTTGACCAGTCGTTATAGAAGTTCCGGTTATCAATATCGCGCTCATTCTCAGCCTTTTGTGAGTAAGAATCACTCATGTAGAAGGACAAAAAACTAGCTGCGCCAACTGTTGCAGTAGCTGTGAGAAATCTTGATCCTTTACGTTTCTCACCCTTGTACCTCTGTCCCCATCCTGGCAGAAGTGCTGATCTCCAAATGGGGGCAAGCCCGTAACCCTGTTTCAAGAAGATATTTGGATCTACCCCAGGTTTAGGAATCTTGAAAAGCACCCAGTATTGATACTCGATACTCTGGCTAATCTTCACAGACTGCCAGTATTCTTCTTCTTTTCGCAATCCTTGGATGGCTTTGGAGGTACCAGTCCGGACTAGTTCACGGATAAAATCATCAGAAATTTCAAAATCTGTACCACTTGAGGAGGTGTGGATAGTTTCCGAGACTTCTGTTGTCGACTCAATGGAAACATTGAACGTCCCTTCCTCAACTAACTGTTGAAGGATGTTTCCAACTGCATTTTCCTGAGCTTGTTGGAGGGAGGTATTGCTACTCCCCATGCCAGAATAGTAGCGAAACACTTTTCCATTAGGAGCCTCAGTGACCCAGGATGGTTTAGCATCAGCAGATGAATCAACAATCTTCCACTGGCTGAAGCCAGGAGCAGCACTAAGTAGAAAAATAAGAATTAGTGAGATTGGTATCTTTGGCATAGGGACCCCAAGTTTAGTGATTTTACTCGAGGACTTAACAAAGAAAGCCCCTGAAGCCTCAAGTGGTGTCGCCAGACAGTCACAGATTTTAACTCCGCAGAGTTGCTTCAAGGGGCAATTAAGCCCACTTGATATTCTGCGAAGACCAAGTCGGTTTGACTTGGGAGTTGTAACTGTCTGGCGCGATAAATTAGGTGGCTAGTTATATTTGCACAAGATTATTGTTTTCTACCGAGTTTTAGTGCAATTCGCTGGAAACTCAGCGCATCAGAATGGATGTGGCGGCGATGCTTAAAATTAGTGGGGTGTTACTATGGGGGGATTTTAGTTTTTAAGTCAATTAAAATTGATTTAGTGACGATGTCCCAGATGCCTTAATGAAGTATTATTAACATGTTATACAAGATATCGCTTGACAAATAAGCGAAAGTGCAGTATACTATAGTATAGGCTAGAACGTAAATCTTGATGCCTACCCGAAACACGAATCCTACGAAAATCGAAATGACGAGACGGCCCCTGCAGGGTGCTTTTGATATTGCTAGCTGGGATGATTATTGTCCCAGCTTTTACCTCCCGGAGCGGGAGGCTTTTATACCGAGGTAACAACATGCAACAAACGCTTAA
>Ga0233437_1006477_pt1 | contig 11931 bp, 9 predicted proteins | sample SI_122_August201_FD_182714 | JGI IMG/M metagenome (GOLD analysis project Ga0233437, IMG submission 182714) | Seawater microbial communities from Saanich Inlet, British Columbia, Canada - SI_122_August2016_200_MG | ecosystem: Environmental > Aquatic > Marine > Inlet | place: Canada: British... | reverse complement strand
GGCCAATACAGCCAATGCCTTCCACTCCGGGCGTATCCTCTGCACCGCCGACGACATGGTGTATGGCTACGGTCGCGAGAAGATTGCCAGCGCAGCGGCAGGGCATCGGTACGACACGTATCACCTGTACGCCGCCAGCCTGAAGGACACCTTGGTGCCTGACCGCAAGGGTAAGAAACGTGCCGCCAAGTCACGCCCCACCTGGGCCGACCGCACCTCGATCACGGTACGCGCCATGGTGCTCGGCGGCGACCGCCTGGCCGTGGCCGGGCCGGTGGATCTGGGCAAGAAGAACCAGAAGACGATGGCTTACGAGAACGAAGAGGACACGCTTGCCGCGTTCCGGGGGGGCAAGGGGATCGTGTTGCGCGTGGTGCGCAAGAGCGACGGTCGCCGCGTCTCCGACACGAAGCTCGCCGGCATGCCGGTGTTCGACGGTCTGTCTCTCGCCAACGGGAATCTGTATCTCGCCGGTAGGGATGGCACCGTCACTTGCTTCCGCTCTGGCAAGGGCACCCCGCTGCCCGACACGCTTGCGGTCCTGGCCCCCGTGCAGGACCCCCTGCCCCCGCAAGGCGCGATGCCAAACCAGCGTCCCGGGACCAAGCCCGGCAAGACGCCCAAGCTCAATGGTCCGAGCAAGAAGGGGGACTTCGCCCATGTGGAGGCCCAGGCCATCGTGGCCGCGCCGCTGGGCTACCGGCTCGCCGCCAAGCAAGGCAAGGCGGCCCTGGCAATCAAGAAGCTCGATGCGCCCCTGACCAAGCTGGGCACGTTCACGGTCAAGATGCGGCCCTCCGCCAATGGGCGGATCGGCGGGCGGTACGAGAACGCCTACCTTGCCTTTGGGGACGGGCCGACCGATGACAAGCTGGTCAAGTGTGGGATCAAGTTCATCGCGGGGAGTACGGTCATCATCACGGGCCCAGCCACCGGTGCCGCCGCCGCGTCCGGCAAGGCAAGCGTGGACCGGAAAAAGAACCCCGAGGTCAAGGTAGCGGTGGATTTGGTCAAGCGCACGATCACCATGACCATCGGCGGCAAGCAGGTCGAGACCGCCCTGCCCGAACGGATCAAGGCCATCACCCATGTGGGCTACTGCCTGACCAATGCCATCAGCGACTTCAGCCCGATCACGATCAAGGGCGAATAGCCCGGACCCGAAGAGGAAAACGGACCATGCGTATCTCTCTATGCCTCTGCACCGGCCTACTGCTCGCCGCAACCGCGCTGCGTGCCGCTCCGGGGAGAGCCTTTGGCCCGAACTTGGTGCCGAATCCGGGATTCGAGGAAATGGTAGACGGGAAGGCGGTGGGATGGGCGCTGCCCACCGGCGAGTACTCCATCAGTACGGACAATCCCCGCACGGGGAGGAACTGCCTGCGGTTCGAGAATGCCAATGCCGAGAAGTATGTGCTGTGCTCGGTCCCGGTGTCGCCGGAGAAGGAGCGCCGGTACGAACTGGCGGCCTGGGTGCGGACCGAGAACATCCAGGGCAAGGACAACGGGGCCACGATCTGCCTGGAGTTCTATGGTGCCGACAAGAAGTACGTCGGCGGCTCCTATCCCCAGGGCGTGAAGGGCACGCAACCGGAATGGACGCGGGTGCAGGGCGTCTCGCGGGCAGTTCCGGAGAAGGCCACTTCGATCAATCTCACCTGTTACGTGCGCAAAGGCATGACTGGTATCGCCTACTGGGACGATGTCTCGCTCCGCCAGTATGTGCCACCCCTGGCCGAGGGCATCACCACCGACCTATACCGCAATGAGACTGCGGGCGGGCCGGTGCGGATCAAGCTGGGCATCTCGCTGGCCGGAACGAAGGCCACACTTGAAGACTTGCGAGGCAGGCTGGAGCTCAAGGACGCTGCGGGGGCGGTCGTGCAGACTGTGGAACCCTCGGCAAAGGCCATCGACCATGTGGAATTCGTGGTCGACAGCGGCCCGCTCAAGACCGGAGACCACCAGGCGGACTGCAAGGTTTGGCTGACCTCCGATCCGGCCAAGGGCGAGGCCAGCATCGCCCTGCATCGGGTGGCCAAGGCAACCCAACGCCGGGTCTACATCGACAAGTACCAGCGGGTGATCGTGGAGGGCAAGCCCTTCTTCCCCCTGGGCATGTATTGGAGTGGCATCAAGCCAGACCAACTGGCGACCTACGCCGATTCCGCGTTCAACTGCCTGATGCCCTACGGCGCCCCGACCAAGGAACAGATGGACCTGGTCCAGAAGCACAACCTGAAGGTGATCTACAGCATCAAGGACTTCTACGCCGGGAGCAAATACTGCCCTGATTTCATCAAGTCCGTCGAGGACGAGCGCCCCGAGATCGAGAAGAAGGTGCGCGCGCATCGCGACCACTCGGCCCTGCTGGCCTGGTATCTCAACGACGAATTGCCCAAAAGCATGATCGAACGACTGGCCAGCCACCAGCAGTGGATTGAAGAGCTCGATCCCGATCATCCGAGCTGGGTCGTGCTCTATCAGGTCAACGATGTCCGTGGCTACCTCTCCAGCTTCGATGCCATCGGCACGGATCCCTACCCGATTCCCACCAAGCCCGCATCCACGGCTCTCGACTGGACCCGGAAGACGCGCAAGGCCGGTTTTGGCCATCGCTCTGTCTGGCAGGTCCCGCAGGTCTTCGACTGGCGGGCCTACAAGAAGAGCCCCGAGGATGCCGAGAAGTACCGCGCCCCTACCTTGCTGGAGATGCGCTCCATGACCTGGCAGTGCATCGCCGCCGGCGCCAATGGCCTCATCTACTACTCCTGGTTCGACGTGCGCCGGATGGACAAGACCGACCCCTTCGAGAAGCGCTGGGCCGAAATCAAGACGATGGCTGCCGAAGTGAAGGAGTTCATGCCGGCCATCCTCTCGGTCGAGGAGATTCCCGAAGTCGTGGCCACGGGCTCGGAAGCAGTGGCCTGGCGGATCTGTCGGCGGGGCGATGCCCTTCTCCTGATCGCCGTCAACAGTGGTGACGAACCGGCCAAGAGCACCTTCCGCTTCCCGACTGCGTTCACGAAACTGAGCCATGAAATGGGCGACGGCGGGGCCAGGCTGGCCGATCGGGAACTGAACGTGTCCTTCGGGCCGCTGGAGCCCAAGGTCATCCGACTGACGCCGTAGGCCCTGCGCCGCCCGGATCGTCACACCATGTGGATCGCGCGGACCAGTCCGTCTGCTCGTTTCTTGGCCTCCCGCAAGAACTCACGCGGGGAGAGGAACCCGTCGGTCTTGTTCCTAACGGCCTCGATGAGCAGACAGCCCGAGTAGTCCAATCGTCCCATCAACGAGGCATATCTACCCCAGTCGATCATCCCCTCGTGAGGCAGTAGATGGTCATCCCTTCCGTGTCCGGTGTCGTCATGGACGTGCGTGGCAATCAGGCGCTCCCCACACTCCTCCAGTGCCTTGAAGCAATCAAGAGTGCAGTGTTCATGCCCGGTGTCATGGCAGAACCCGACCTGCCGGTGGGAGAACGCGGCCAAGATAGACTTGGTCAGCATTCTCGACCGGGACCCCTGCAGATTCTCGATGGCTAGTCTGACATCGTTTGCCAGTGCGCACTCGCTCAGTTCGGCCATGCTGTCAAGGGCAACGCTGGTCATTCTCTCGTGGATCCCATCATCCTGTGAACCCCAGCCGGCGTGAACGATGACCAGCTCAACCCCCATGGCTCGCGCCGCACGAATCGCGGCACGAATGTCGTCAATCTCACGGCGGCGCGTGGCCTCGTCCAAGGCTCCTATCTCTGTCCGCCAAGCCGCGTGGATCGACTCAATGACCAATCCATGCCGACTGGTAAGCGCCATGGCCTGCTTCTGGGCGTCTTGGCTTTCGTAGTTCAAGTGGGACCGAACGGAGGACAGAGACACCGCCTCAAAGCCGGCGGCGGCAATCATCGGGATCATCTCCGGGAACGGCACACTCACATCGAAGGCTGTCGTGATGCCGGTCAGCATGGCCTGCTCCTCGTGTCTGGCTCGCTCGTGCTACGCGTGCGTCGCTCCGGGGTCGAGATCCAGTTGCTCGATGCCATCCAGGGACGGCAACGCGCCAAGATGATGGATCTCCCCCCACGACTCGAGTCGCCAGTCGCCAGCAGCTATGGAGAACGTGTTGATGCTCGCGTTGGCGATGGAAGCAAACACGGCGATGTCAGGACGGAGTCCCACTGCCCTGCGGAAAACATGCAGCAGAACACCACCATGGGTCACGGCGAGAATCGTCTGGCCGCTATGCCTGGCAACAATCGATTCCAAGCACATGATGGTCCGTGCGTAGACCGCTCTGGTGCTCTCTCCGCCGGGAGGTGCGTAGTCCGGATCATGGGACGCGAACCGCCTGGCCTCCTCGGGGTGGGTCTCCATGAACTGGCTCATGTCCTTGCCCTGCATGATACCCAGCTTCCGCTCCCGAAGTCCGTCGTCCAACGTGAAACCCATGGAGAGCTTCCGGGCGATGATCTCGCTTGTCTGCACGGTTCTGCCTAGGTCACTGCTGTGCATGACCTGAATCCCCCTGCCGGACAGCCCCTCCGCGAGCGCCTCAACCTGCTGGAGTCCGTGAGGAGTAAGCGGGCTGTCCAGGTGGCCCTGGTACCTGCGACAGCAGTTCCATTCTGTTTCGCCATGCCGTACAACGATCAGGAGGGTTCTCATTGACTGTCCTGTTTCGCCGCCTGCCGTACCGTGATCTCCCGGAACATCGGGAAGTAGGCCGACTGGCTGCCGAAGCAACAGAAATTGAAGAAGTAGGCGCCCTGTGCACCGGCGTCGCGGATCTGCTGCAGGCGCTGCCGAATGGCTTCCGGGGGATATGGTGTGGCCTCGCCGCCTTGCCAGTGTTCGCCCGTCGGCCAGATCTGCGGCCAAACGCAACATGACCGGGGGGACTGACGTGCCGCCTTGAGGAACCGATCGAACGGCCAGTCGAGGGAATCCGGCTCATGGTTGTGGGTGGCCGGCACCACCACATCGACAAGCCCCTGGGCGATCCACTGCTCCGGCGCTTGGCCCTGCGGCTCGCCGTTGCGCCGGTCATGACTTACCCGCACGGTGATCGGCTTGTCGGTCAGGGCTCGGCCCCGGCGCAGGAATGCAGTGGTCGCCTGGGTGCGCTCCGGCAGAGGCGCTTCATCGGGGAAGAAGGGAGCTTTGCGCTCGAAATCGAGGCTGATGCCGTCCACGCCTTTGTCTAGCAGATCCTCGACAAGCTCACAGAGGTAGGTGTGGAATGCATCGTCCCGGAAGTCCTTCTTCCTCCCCGCATTGCGCCCGGAACAGGACAGAAGCCTCTCGCGGTTCAGCGCCCCATGGTTCAGCCGGATATTGCCGAGGACGCGGAGCCCAGCCGCGTGACCACGCTGGACCACGACATCCAGCAGGTCATCTGGCTGGGCATTGAAATGGGAGACCACCTTGCCGATGCGCCTATCCACCTCGCGACCTTGCCCGTCGCCGACGAATCCCCTGTCATGCCGGGTGCGACAGTTGTGCTGGCCGGTGGTCAGTATGCACCAGTCAATCACCGTGACCGCTGAATCCCGGAGCGGATCGATGAGCACCCGCGCGGCATCGTCTTCCGTCATCTCGGTCTCGGCCAGCTCGGCCAACATCCCGAAACCATCGTGGTTGAAGGCGACGTCGAAACGTGTTGACTGGGGTTCCATGTGGGCCTCCTGGCTCGCCTGTCCCTCTATCGATGGCGGACAACGGGTAGTCATTTCCATGCCGGATGAGCGTGCGGCACCGGGTCATCCCGGCTTCCTCTGAGACACGTAGGGACGCAATATTGTGCGTCTGGGTGGGGGTCGCCAGCCAGCGTGCCCCCAGTGTGCATTGCCTTAGTCACGGGTGGGGGCCGGAAGCGGGGCCAGCCCGCCGGAGAGACTCGTCTCCCCGGACCCCACAGTGAGTGCGTTGCGGAGCGGAGTACCGCTCCGCAACGCGACCATTGCACAGGGAACGCCGCGAAGGGAATCGTTCGTCAGCCGATTGCCGCAACCCGTTCCAGTACATCCTGCCAACTCGCACAGAAGGCAACTCCAAGGCCGCAGTCGGGCACGTCGTCCCGGCCATCCTGCAAGAGAATCCGGTGCAGACCTGCGACTTCGACCTGCCGCAGGTGCCTGATGTCGTCATCGATGAGAATGCTCGCGCCGAGGGCGGCACAGACGGCGGACTTCGATGATCCTGCCGAGCTATGGATTCCCGCGATCAGAGACAATACCCCCTGGCTCTCCAACCATTCGCGGGCATGGGGGACACGTGCTTCCGTCCGAGCCGTCACCACATGCAGTGCCGCCTTCCCCGACAGGGCGCGGAGAGCGGCAAGCGCACCGGGGACCTCGTTGGCTTGCCGCGTGCTTTCCCGCTCATACACGTGATTCCCCATGCGCTCGTAGGCATCGAGGCCGATGATGGGCACGCAATCCGTGCGGTTGCACCGCCACGGAGATACGGCCTGGCCCAGATTTCCCGCGATCCACTTCACCTTCTCGCGATTGGTGTCACCAATCGTCCCGTCGTAGTCAATGGCAATGATCATGGTTGCTTCTTCTATGCATTTCCGATGGCCCTGGGATGTCCAGGTCTTGCCTCAAGGCTTGTAGGTTCTGGCGACTTCGGCGGTGAGGCGGAACTTCTCGATGGTGACGCCGGGGGGGCAGGAGTCGGAGTTGGCGAGGACAAAGGGACCGCCTTGCGCGTCGTCGATGACGGACTCGACGTAGGGACCGAGTTGGCCCTCGGCCAGGCTCAGGAACTGGGTCGGCTCGATGCCGCCGATGATGCCCAGGCGGGCGCCGACCATCTCGCGGGCGCCGCGGATGGAGAGATTGCCGGTGGGTGGCGGGGAGATGCTCTCGACGGCGAAGGCACCATGGTCCCGCATGCGTTCAACCAGTGCCTCCACATGCCCGCAGGCGTGCTGGATGTACCGCTTGCCCGCACTGTCGAGGAGCTGGCACCACTGGCCGATCTCGGAGCCGATGTACTCGTCGTACTGGGTCGGTGAGTAGTTCTGGGTGCTGGAGTCCTCCCAGGTAATGAAGCAGTCGTAGTCCGACTCGATGGCCAGGCGGGCCGCCTCCAGGTCCTTCTCGACCATGGTCTGCCACAGCTTGCGCACGGTCTCTGGGAAGTCCATCAGGGCGTAGATCAGCTCTTCGGTGCCAACGAGTTGCTCGACCAATTGCTGGTAGGCAGACTTGCTCCGGGGGATCAGCATGCCGAGGGAGAGTCCTTCGCGCCCATTGCCTCGGAAGTGCTCGGCCACGGGTGTCGGGTCGTAGACGTACCTGCTATTCTCCTCGATCCACAGCTGCACCTTGTAGTCCTCCTCGGTCTTGAGCGGATGCTCGACGAGGAAGTGCGTGCCGCCGACATCGCTCCGTTCCGTGGCGTGTCGGAGCGTGCCCACCGGTGTCTTGGTCCACACGGTGGTGCGGTTCCCCTCGTCGGCGCTCTTCCTCTCGATCCCGACCGGCGGAACCGCCTTCACCGGGCAGGGAGCACCGCGCCAAAGCGGATCGGCCCCAACCAGATGGTGGAAGGCCAGTTGTCCTGCCTCCCGCACCGCGCGCGGGAAGTACTCCCAAACATAGGCGAGAAAAGGAGAGAACGGCGTGTAGTCGGTCGGCTCGCCGTGCAGCGCGGCAATGATCCGTTCTTTCGCGGTCATCGAGAGTCCTCTGTCACCGTGCGGATGCCCGGCTCGGCTGCCGGGCAAGAGGCCCGAAGGTACTGCCGGGAGGGAATCCTGCCGAGCATGGCGGGGCTTGCTCGCCCTCCACCAGCGCCAACTACTGCTTCCCGGCTGCCGCTGGTTCGCCGAATGCCCTTGCCTTTGGCAGTGCTTCGAATACGGCCTTCTTGAAGTCATTGTCTAGACGTGAGCCAAAGGAGAATTTGATCACGTAGTGCCTCTTGCCATCCCTTGTGGAAGGACAAGTGAAGTAGGTCTTCCAGTAGAGTTGGTTCAGGGTCTGGGGCACGGATGTCTGGCCATCGTACCTTCCCTTCGCTACCGAAATGGAGATCATGAATCCCTTGTAGTTCGGGCCTTCCTTCTCATACCTCTGGGCAGACACCCTGCCGGTCAGGGATCGGCCATGCACGGTACACACGATAGTGCCGTGCTTCGCCGTGTACTTGCCGTTGTCTTGGGCAACGACAGCGTCTGGGAAGTGCTCGGCAACAAGCTGGTTGATCCGAGCGACAAGCTCCGCCTCTTCCGCAGGAGCGGCAGGCGCGGCCGAGGCAACGACCAACCACGCTGCGCCAATCACGACTGTGTGTAGAGATCTCATCGTGTGTCTCCCTCGTTGGCAGTGCCGATCTGTGAACCGTCTCACGTGTCGGGAAGCACCCCAGACCCGTGGCTAAGCGTAGTGCACGGCGGCGGCCGATGCAAGGGGGCCAGCGGCGGCAGTGCGGACGCGCTTGCGCCCGCTCAATCCTCCCAGACGATGGGCTGCACCTGGCCGGTCTCGGACGCTTTGACGATGGCGTCGGTGATGACGGCGGTCTTCACCGCGCTCTCGATGGTGCAGATCGGGTCGGTGTTCGTCTGCACGGCGTGCACGAAATCCTCGATCATCGCCAAATGCCAGTTGGGACGAACCCCAGGCTGGTCGCCGGAGTAGGAGTCGGGCAGCTCGCCACCGCCTTGTTTGGTGACCTTCTGGATCGGCAGGTTGAAGTGGGGAGGGCAATGGGGCCAGTAAATGCGGCCCTTCGAACCGTAGAACTGGTACGCATGGCGCAGCGGCGCATTGGCCGTGTTGTTGATGATGATGGAGAACTGCTGCCCGCCTGGATAGCGCAGGATGATGTTCTCCAGATCGTCGATGTCGTAGTCCGGCTTGTTGTCGCAGTTGAAGGAAGTCATCTGGGAGAAGACAGCGCAAGGCATGCCGAAAAGCGCCTGCGAGATGTTGATCAGGTAGAACCCGTAGCAGAGGATGGGAGACATGCCCAAGTCTTTACGGAACGGGGTGTTGCCGGGATTGTAGTACCCTTCCTCGTCGTGCGCCCAACCGCCCACCAGATCGCCGATCTCGCCGTCCTGGATCATCCGGTAGGTAGTCTTGAACTGGTTGGTGAAGAGCCGGTAGTTGGAGCAACAGGTGATCCGGTCGCTCTCCCGCACGGCGCGGAGCAGCCTCAGACACTCCGCACCGTCGATACCGAGGGGCTTCTCGCAAAGCAGATGCTTGTTGGCGGCGAGCGTGTCCAGGCACATATCCACATGCAGATGATGGGGAGTCGCGATGTAGACCGTGTCGGCCGTCGTCTCCGCCAGCGCCTGCTCGAAGTCATAGTAGACCGTGCCCACGCCCATTCTCGCCGCCAGCGCATCGGCCTTCTCCCGGACCGGATCGCAGATCGCGACCAGCTCCGAATCCCCCGCCTCGCAGAGAGCCGGGGCCACCCGGGAATTCGCAATATCCCCCGCCCCCGCCAGTAACCATTTCACTGTCGTCATCGCGCTATTCCTCGCTCGTGAATCGTGGCCTTCACTTCCGGCGACGCGAAGCAGAGGCGCCATCCTGTGCTGCCGATTGCTTCAGGTTCAGAAGAGCTTCTCGACCAGTTCGACCGACTCACTGACTTCGTCTTCCGTCCCGAACCCGATCGAGACCACGTCCTCGGGCTTTGCGTTCTCCGCGATGAACTGAAGTCCCTCGTCAGGCGGGATTCTGCCCGCGCCGAGCGTCTTGATCAGGACGAAGGGTTTGGGGGTGCCCCGAACCACATCGACCCGCTCCTGCACGGTCTCCGTTCCCTTGTAGCCAGGGTAGACAAAGCCAGACAGGTTCAGCGGGAATAGGTACGTGTCGATCCCATAGCCTTGGCTCTCGCACAGTTCCACGGTCTCGACCCGGTGGGTGGAGATGCCGGCCAGCAAACCAGCATCGTGGATCGTGTCAACGAGACGGGCCAACCCGCCAATGGAATCGCCTTTCCTCGGACGATCTACATACTGGGCGTGGATGACGCAGACCTCAGCTCGCTTCTCGACCAGGAGTGCGAGCTTCTTCTGATGGCTCTTGATCTCTGAGGCCTCGTCGATCCGCGTACTACCCACGAAGTGAATCGGCTCGGGACTCCTGTCCCGCAAACGTGACAGGATCGAGATGATCCGCTCATTGGCGGAAGACTCAACGGCGTTGATCCCGAGGCGGACGCAACGCTGTATGGTCCGCTCGATCATCTCGTCGTCAAACCGCCCCGAGTACTCCGCGTCCCGGGCCTCGCTGAAGTGAGAATGGCCGTAGAACGGGTTCGCCCCGCAAATCACCTTGCTGAACACCAAGTTGCCGATGCTGACATGTTTCATCCGTGGTCTTCCTTTACTCACGGGGCAACGCACTGTGCCTCGACCGCGACAGGTCGGGCATGCTTTCGTGGGCTTGTCCCTATTCCTAACCGACTGCCACTGTGATATCTACTCCGTCTCTATATGCGAACAAGCGATTCTAGAGTTTCTCGATACCATACGACGGAAGAGCGAGATCCCAGGTCTCGTGATGAAACTACACCTCCGCCGGGTGCCCGGCAAATGAGTGGGCATGCTGCGGCGGAAACACGCAGTCGCGCGGGTTGGGTCCAGCGCCCGCCGCCGGTACATTGGCTGCCTACTCGCACTGCCAAGGGGTTCCGCATGTTCGTCCGAATGCCAATCATCGCCTGCCTGGGAATGCTCATGCTTACCCAAGTCCACGCCGCGCCCACCGATGCCGAACTCAAGGCCCTGCGTGATGGCTTTGCCGACCGGGCCGAGAAGCTGATTGGCCTGCGGGCCGGAAATCCGCCCGGCATCTCCAAGAAGCGCCCACCCCTCAAGCCCGGTCGCGGGGCCTATACGCGCCACTACGGGTTTTCCGTCCTCCGCTATGCCCTCAACGCCGCCTGGCTTGGCGAGCAGGAGGACGAGGTCAACCGGCAACTCACCGAGTATGCCCAATACTACCTGGACCATCCGAAGGGGCGAGACGACCGCGACAGCTTCTACTGGTCCAGCGATCTGCTTTGCCGGATCGTCGAGTTCTTCGGGGCCAAGGGCACACGCGCGCCCGGCCGGCTGCGCCCAGCGACCGAGAAGCTCATCCAGGAGCTCATGTTCGCCTACTGCCGCAACAACTCCGTTCGCGCCGACGCCGAGTTCGAGAAAAGCCAGACCTGGCACGTGCACGAGTCGGAGAACCACCACGTCCAGGGCTTCTCCACCTGCTGGCAGTTCGCCCGGTTCCTCGCCCGCGAACCGGCCTGGCGGGAACGCACCTTCGATGATGGCGGGACGCCCGAGCAACACCGCGTGGCCTGGACCGAGTATGCCAAGGAGTACTGCCGCGAACGCGTCCGCAAGGGGCTCTTCGTGGAGATGGCCAACAAGGGCTACAACGTGATGACCCTCAAAGGGCTCTACAACTTCCACGACTTCGCCGCCGATCCGGAGCTCCGCCGACTGTCGGCCGCCGTGCTGGACCTCTACTGGGCCACCTGGGCCGAGGAACAGCTCAGCGGCGTGCGCGGGGGAGCGTCGTCCCGCGTCTATCAGGGACCCATGAGCCAGCAGCGCAGCGGCGACGGCATCGGGCGCTTCGCGGACCTCTATCTCGGGCGCGGGCAGCACATCGCGCCGAAGGACACGCAATACGTGGTGCTGACGAGCTCCTACCGCTGGCCAGACGTGGTCATGGATATGGCGTTGGACACGCCCGGTCGCGGCGTCTACGAGATCCGGCAACGGCGCATGGGTCTCGCCCAGCCGGGGCACCATGGCAATCCCGACTATCGGTTCGTCCTTGGCGAGGGAGCGGGTGGCATCCTGCGCTACACCTACTGCTCCCCTGAATTCGTCCTCGGGACGGCCATGATCCCCTCTCTGCCCTTCGAGAAGTGGGCGCTGATCCACTCC
>Ga0233437_1006475_pt1 | contig 11933 bp, 13 predicted proteins | sample SI_122_August201_FD_182714 | JGI IMG/M metagenome (GOLD analysis project Ga0233437, IMG submission 182714) | Seawater microbial communities from Saanich Inlet, British Columbia, Canada - SI_122_August2016_200_MG | ecosystem: Environmental > Aquatic > Marine > Inlet | place: Canada: British... | reverse complement strand
TGGCCGCTGCATTAAACGAGGTATCATCAATCAGTGATGTTTCAATGCCTCTGCCATAACGCGTGTTGGTTAAATAATCACGAATACATAACACCGGATTATCACTCCAGGCGGTGGTTGCAGTACGCGCATCATAAACCTTTGCACCTTTCAGATCGGCAGTGATGGTTGGCAGGCCGGATGCAAACACATCTTGATCGTATTTCATTTTAATGTAGAGATAGGCCGTGCCTTTGAGTTGGTGATTTGAAGTCCATCCGCTGACACTTGTCACCAAGTTTGAATCCGCCGCTTGCGTGGTTGATCCGGTGTGCTTATAAACATCCAAAAAACCGCTAAACTTAGCATCGGTGGATAGCACGTCATTCAGATAAACATTTTCAAATGAATTAATCTCACCCTCACTCATGGCCAATACCATGTGCAGGTATTCGTTATCTGTGCCGGTGATCTCTAATAAAACTCTTGTGCCGCCAATTTTGCGCTGACCATAGATTACTGGGATTGGTGCATCGTTGGCTGATTTGTTAATGAGCATACCCGAAGCAGCAGAATTATCGCCAAAATCCGGCGATTCTGGTTTCTCAGCTAATAAGCCAGACACCCCTGCACCAATCAATGATCCGGCTAATTTACCGAATGCAACACCTAAAAACTTTTGCGCGAAAAATCCACCAACGGTTTTGGTTAAATATGATCCGGCAATCTCACCGGCAATAAATCCAACTACTGCGCCCATAGATCCCACCGATAAACATCGCCCTCAACCATTGGTATTTGAGTGGTGATCGAATCCTCAATCACTGATACGACTTTTGATCCCATGCAAATATGCGCCCGATCAAACACTTGATCTTTAACCAAAATCAGATCACCGGTTTGAGCGTGATTGTCTTTGATTTTTCTAAGCGGTAAATAATCTCTCAATGTACCAATTTTTTTGGCAAATTTTAGCGCACCACGTTTGGTGGAATATTTACCCACCACATCGGCGGCATAATCTGTACCTTGGAAATGATCCACCATTTTTAAAATAAAGGTGTTGCAATCATTCTCACCCCATTTAAAAGGCTTGCCCATTTGTGACTCAATGTAATTGTGAAAGATGATCTCAGTCATTCGGCTTACCCCAAATTACATCTTTAACAATTTCACTCGCAAATTCAAAGCCTTTATCGCCCGAAAAATGGATTTGTGTTTCTTCATGGTTGGTGTGTCTGCCGGTGGTGCGACTAAAATCCACCCAAGCATTGGTGGCACTCACCGATACACTTGATTGACCGCCGTTTGGATCTTCACTAATGGCTGGTGAATCCATACGCCCCTCAAAGATTAACACTGGATCAACAATCAGTGCCTGCGCTGAGTCTAAAAAAGCGGTGTAGATTTTTACCGTGCGATCAATGTATTGTTTATTTAAAACCTTACTGACCCACACTTGATCAACACCCGACAATGAGATTGTCATTGATGACACCATCACCTCGGCGGCTTCTTCAATATCTGAAAAACCCATAAAATGACCAACGGCTTGATAAGTATTTGAATCGTAAACGATGTCTTTATATCCATCATTCATATAAACCACTTCATCGTCAAAATGCACCGACAACAAATGCACCGGCTGATTTTGAAGTTTGGCAACCTCAGTTTGAAAGGCTGTGGTTGATCCGCGATCTGCCACTAAACTACCTCAACCAGTTTGATTTGATACGCCACAAAGCCACCGGTTGATACGCTCATCTCTTGCGTGTCTGTGGTGAATGCCATGGTGAATGGCACATCGTTATAAGTGATCACCTCATTATCTGCCACACTTTCTAACAGTGCCGGCTCGATAGCGAGTGACGTTGCGCCGTCTGCGGTGATGGTATAAACCTTGTCATGACCGGCAAATTTAATAAAATCACCGGCTTTTAAAGTGCCAGTCAATCCATCGGTTGCAATGGTGGATGATCCTGCTGCATAACCACCGGCATTATTCACCAACAACGTGCCAGTGGCCGTGCCAGAAGTGTCCTTATAAATCGGTGGTTGATAAGTGAATGTGCCATATTGGCCTTGCTGTTTATTCGCAAAAGCCCAGATTGGTGCAAACTGCGCACGCGTGAGGGATGGATAATTAATATCCATCAACCATCTTTGACCACCACGCGATCGTGCTTGACGTTTTAGGCTATGGGTGACACTGGTAAGCGTTGGCGCAATACCCGTAATACTGATTGAATTTGCCACCGGTGTTGTTGGATATGCGCCACTCATATTGCCACCGTCCTGCCGTTACGATTAAAGGCTTGTCTGATCACACCGACAATGGTTGGTGCATTTTCAGCAATCACCATTTGCGCGGTGCGTGGATCAAGCGCATTGACTTGTGGTGAATAATTAACAATAACAGTTTGTCCACCACCGAGTTGATCGTTGGGAATAATCGTGCCTGCGGTGTCTGGCACAAATAACTCTGCACCGCGCTCACCCACGATTGATGGCTTGCCTTTTGGTGGCCGTCCACCACCTGCAAAGAAGCCACCAAAATCAATATTTTTAACAAAATTATCAATCACAGTGTCAACCGGAGACCACATTTTCTTTTGTAGTTTACTAACAATACCACCGCCAATATTTTTTAGCGCACCTTTTAAACTGGTTGTGCCTTTGACCATGCCTTGAATCGAGCTGCTAACACTTGACCCCATATCTTTAAATGAGTCATTCACCGCATCGGCCGCATCACGTGCCGGATCACCCATCACGGTTGGTAGTTTATTCATAGTGAGGGCGATTTTATCCACCATGTCTGGAATGATCGAATGCCCCACCGCCTCATCTTCACCTTTTTTAAAAGCATTGAGCATACGATCAATGGCTTTTTCTGCCGGATCACCGATAAAATCGGGCAATTTTTCAGCGACTTTTTTAATACCTTTCATAAGTTGGATGATTGGCTTCATTAATGCATCTTTAACGCCCGTCATCACTCGATTAGCAAGTTCACTCAAACCATTCCAAATGGCTTTCACGCCCTCAATCGCCACACCCAATCCTTTAAATGCTAATGTAACAGCGGTGACCGCTAATTTGATTGTCACCCCTAATAATTGACCAATAGCAGTCCAAAACGCTTTCATGCTTTCCGCTTGTCCGGCACTCTCAGCGCCAAAAATCGATGCCATTAAATCATCCCAAGCTGTACCCAACTCACCCCACGCTTGTTTGATCGGCTCTAAATATTGCGAAAAACCACCAAAAATATCGGTAATAATTTTCCATGCGACTGCGAGTTTTTCTTGGATCACTGCTGCAAATGCAGCAATGTCTGATCCGAGTCCACTCATTGCACCACCCGTGCCACTGATCTTTGCCATAAAGGCGGTGAGTTTATCGGTCATCTTGGTTGCCCACTCAAGCAGGCCACTATTAGCCACTGCGAGTTGCAAACCCTCAAAGGCTGATTTGAGTTTCTTGATCGAGCCATTCAAACCTTTCATTTGAGTATCGGCCATGGTTTTAGCTGTACCGCCGGCATCTTGCAGTTTGGCTTTCAACTCTTTAATTGCACCCACACCTTGTTTGGTAGATGCTAATAATGCCGGGCCGGCTCGTTCACCAAATATCTTAGTAAATTCTGCTGCACCTGCACCGGCTTTTTCAAGATCAGTAAGGATGTCAATAAAATTACGCATTGATCCATCTGAATTACTAACGCTCACACCCATGCCATCGAGTGCGGCGCTCACTTGTTTGGTTGGGTTTAATAGCTTGGTAATTCCGGCCTTGACCGCTGTGCCGGCCATCGTTCCCTTGATACCGGCATCCGCCATCTTACCCATGATTGCAGTCATTCCCTCAAGTGAGAGATTGGCCGCATCGGCCATTGGTGCCGCCATCTTCATCGCCTCACCAAGTTCCAACACATTAAGGTTGGCACTGGCGGTGGCTTTCGCCATCACATCGGCAAGTTGCCCAGTTTTGCTTGCCTCCATACCCAAACCGGATAAGATATTTGATGCAATATCCGCCGTGGTTGCAAGATCGGTACTCGATGCTGCTGCCAAATCCAAAATACCAGGCATGGCCGCCATGGTTTTTTGCGCATCAAAGCCTGCCATCGATAAGAAACCCATCGCATCGGCTGCCTCGGATGCACTAAATTGTGTGGTGCGGCCGAGTTCCTTAGCTTGGTTTTCTAACGCTTTTAAGGTTTCACCGGTTGATCCACTGATCGCCGACACTTTATTCATTGCCGACTCAAAATCACCGGCAGTCTTTAAAGAGAAGCCCGCAAACGCACCCATCGGCGCAAGCATCTTGGTTGAGATGTTTTTACCGAGTGCGGCCGCTGATCCACCCACCGATTTAAGTGATTTTTTAATCGACTTAAACGCTTTCTGTGTTTTGTTCTCAGCGGTGATTACATATCTTGCGCTTGCATTTGCTGCCATTATTTCCTTTCCTGCTTCAGTCTAAAATAAGCCGACCACATTACAATTTCATCCACCGTCAAATCCATAATTTCATCCACCGTTTTGTGTAGATGTTCTGCTAATTCATACAAAAAAAGCAAATCACGATCTGACTTTAACTCTTTAGTGCCTCGCCCTCATCCGGCTCAATCTCATTCATTGCATTAACAACGCGCGACACAATATCCGGATCAAACTCATTCATGATTTCAGTCATGTGGATTTTGCGCCAGATTTGTTTGCCGTCTTGATCAAGTGATCGCAAGATAAAAGTCATAATAATGGCTTCATCTGGCTTACCCTCGTTTACCAATCTTAAAATCTGTCCTTGGATCTTGAAATTAGTGGCCGCTTTAAAATAGATTTTGGCAGTTTCGCCATTATCGTCTTTCCATTCCGGCACATCAATTGACAGCAAATCACCGCTGATGCGATCCTTAAATTGGCTTTTGGCGATGTTAGTGTAATTCATCGATTATGCTGTTGTATCGCTTAATGCACCAGATCCAGTAAATGAGAATGACGTTGCCACCATGTCATCTTGCGATCCCTCAATTGAAATTGAATCAATAATCGCTGTGCCGGTTTTATATTTAGCACCGGTTGCAGTTCCCTCTGGATAAATACTGATCGTTATTTCTGCACCCGCTGTCATGGCCAATTGTGCGGTATCGGTTTCATCCCAATTTGCATCCATTGATCCACTAAATGATGTTGTGCCGGCGGTAAATGTTTTCGCCGCATCGCCCAATGTTGTTGTTTCAATTGTTTCAGCACTTTCTTCAATGCTATAACTTTTAATTTCGGCGACTGTATCAGATCCAACTTTTACAACGCCCTCACTACCTTTATGAATTCCCATTTGCCTTTACTCCTTTAGATTTAATTTTTTTTTCCTTAGTCGTTTTTTCGATCGACCAACCTCGTGCTTGCGCATTATGAATTTGTGACTCGTGTACCACGATTGCCTCAGATCCATCTTTATACATTTTTGGCATATTGCCTCCTTTAACTAATTAAAGTTGTTACATCTGATTTATCCACTCGATACAAGCAAACAAATCGCATATTCATTAATCCCACCGGTTGATCAGAATCGCCCGAGAGTTCAATATCTGCACCCTCAAAATCAATGTCCTTACATTTGCCATTTAGCGTGGTATCACCACTTGCAAAAATAGCTGTTTCAACTTCCGCGGCGATCGTGTCTAACACGTTGTCTAAATTAGTGCCGGCTTTGGCTCGCGCCTCAACCACAATATTTAACAACCTAAGTTGTTTGTTGGAGGATTCCTCACCCACTTCCTCGCTTAACGTGTAAATGCTGAGCGATGGCACAACATCATGATCATAAACACGAGAGGCAAATACATTTGCACCCGTTGTTGCCAAACCGGTTAAAGTGGTTTTAAGCTGATCGCGAATTTGCTGTCTTACATGGCTCATTGTTTCTCCAGAATAAGTGAGGTCAAACCCGTGCCATCCGGCTGAATGCCTGCCACCTTGTATGAAGTGGCATTAATCGTAAGTGCATCGCCATGTGCAATGCTTGCAACATTAGCCTCAGCGCAAACAAATACCGGGCGCACACCCTCAATGCCATGTACCTCAACAAATTGGTTGTCGAAAATTCCGGCGATAGTAGATGCGCCGATGGTGGCATTGTCTGCCATCTCAGTGCTATCCAAAAATTCGCTTAAATCTTCTGCAAACATTTTTTATTTTTTCGCCTTTTTTTTAGCCTTTGTTTCGATGGCTTTATTCATGCCGATTAATTTAGCGGCTAATGTTTTATCAGCTTCAATCACATCACCTTTTGCAAATGATGCGCCATCAATACCGACTGCTGTTAATAATTGTAATTTCATAATTTATTCCCTTTTTATAAAGAATCACACTCAGATGAATGCAATTTTTTATAAAGAGAGCCGGATTACCGACTCTCAATAATCAAAACTTAAATTAAGTGATGATGTCTGTCATTGCTGCGAACGACTCAGCGTGACGTACCGCGATGTCAACATCTTGTAGTGCAACAACACGAACTGTGCCAGAAGCTGAACCCGTTGAAGTATCCACGTTGATGTCAATGCCACCCCACGTACCGATGATCAAGTCATTCCAGTTACCAAACAACATTGAAGAAAGGTTTGAACCCGTTCCTTTAGTGCCATTTGATGGTACTTGATTTGATACAGCCGCGCCGTAACCACGTAGCGTGTTGCTATCTGACCAAACATACTGCGCTGTGCCAGATGCTTTTTCAGTTTGTAATAACTTGCCGCGAACCGCTGCATTAGTTAAGTAACCTAGTGCGCCCATGTCTGCGTTATCAACTGAAACCGCTGACTCAAGATCAACAATATCAGCCCAATCCGGTGCTGCACCATTTGTGCCGCCAACTACTGAACCAATGCCAGACGTATTTAAAACGCCCGTTGGTTGGTTAGATGAGCCAGTGCCATTGATTGCTGCTGAATCGATAGCCAATGCCAAAGATGTTGCTAAGTCGTTACGAACAAAAGACTCTACATCTAAAGAAGATTGCAAAAGCATCTTGCGTGAGATATCTGACATTGAGCCAACTGTCTTTGGTGACATTGATACTTGATCAAACGCTGCTTGTGATTCTGTGATCGCGCCTGATTCTGCTACCCAGTAAGAGGTTGCGCCGCCAGTTTGACGTGGGATTGCAATGTTGCCAACCAAGTCGTTCATCATAGTAGCACCTAAGCCAACGGTTGCCATCTTGTTTCTAAGCATGTCAATGAATGAGCCAGATAATAAATCTGTTGCTACTGTATGACCACCGGCCGTTGTAGTTGTAACATTCAAATCACGCATTAAAACGTCTGTTGGGATGTAGAAGCCTTGAGCGCGTTTGCCCAATTTGCTTGCCATCTCGTCTGACATTTCACGCTCAAAACCTGCATCGTTCCAGTTGCCCGTTACTAACGCATTTACCGCACGAACGATTGAGAAATCGTCTGTTTGCTTATCCGTCATGCCGATTTTAGTATCTTCAATCGCTGCTTGCTGTGGCTGACCCTTTGTGATTTTGTCTAATGCTACACCGCGAAATTCATCCATAGAGCGATCATTGTTTTTAAACTGGCTGCCGATCTCTTTAAGTTCCGGGTGTTTTGCAACGATTGCATCAATCTCTTGCGAGCGAGTACGATCTGCTGCTACTGCGTCGCGTGCAACTTGTGCCGCGTCGATGTTGTTGTTTTCTGTTGTCATTTTAACTTCCTTATTTTTAGTTTTTAAATTGGTAATGGTGGTAATATTTTCACCCTCAGCAGATCTTGCAACACCGATTGAATTGTCCGCAGGCACACTCACCACGCTCACTTCAAACGGCTGCCAATTGGTGGCAACAAAAGTTTCCACGCCATCCATTGATCGTGACTCGTCAATTTCCATTTCATTAATGCGATAACCCACTGAAATGTTTTGACGTATTCCATCCACTACATCTGTAAATATCTCTTGAGCGCGCGCCGATTTAGAAAAACGCACAACGGCCGTGCCACGTTTTCCATCCACCAAAGCGCTTTCCACTCGTCCTATCTGATCGGATGTGTTGTGATCCATAAGAAGCGGTGCGCCATCATTCAAACGCCCCAAGTCGACTGATTTAGGCGAGTGATCTAACACTTCCATCCCAAACCATCGTTCGACTGGTGCATCGCTCGAAAATGATAAACTCACCGTACGTGCTTCTTCATCAATCGCACTCCGATCAAAATTTAAATAGCGGGTTAAATCACCCGTTTTGATTTGTTTCATTAGCTGTAACCTCGTTATTAACACTTAAATTTAAGCCTTTATCTTTGGCTAATTGTTGTTCATAAGCGAGTTGCTCATAAACATCCTCAATATCGCCGCCTTGCTCGGCAACAACTTCTGATGCCGTTTTAATACCGGCATTAATTGCCTCAACTGAGGCCTTAATATCTTTAAGAGGATCAACCCATTGCCATGATTTAGGCTGCCAACGAATCTCTGACAGTTTGTCAAAATCTGTCATGCCCATGCCAATTGAGCCATTAAGCAATTGCATGCCTAGCCATTGGTCATAAACACGATTCATAAAATGCTGAATCATCCAATTTTGTTTGACGCGCCATTGATCGCGTTCTTCAATGGTGCCAGAGCGGATTGAGGAAAAACTAACCCCCTCCAAATCACTTGATAATGAGTTATAAGCCACACCCAAACCACTGGCAATACCACGCAAAATTGCCTTATTGAATGACTCAAATGCGCTTGTTGGATGGGTAGGATCAAAAGTTGTAAAATTGGTGCCGGACGGTAGCTGTGCAAATTGGCCTGGTTCGGCTGAATCAATCAAATAGCCTTGATCATCTTCACCCTCACCCATAAATGAATCGCCGGCCTCTGAGGTGTAAAAACCCATCTTCGATGCGCCAATTCTTGCCGCCACGAGTTCTGCTTCTTCGTATGCACCAAGCATATTAAGCCTTGACATAGCCGATGCCATCCAAGTTGCACCACGGATTTGCTCAGCGCGCTCACCCATAAAGGCGTGGATAATATTATCCGCATTAATGCGCTCATATCTTGCACCAGCCGCAGCGGGATTTTCAAGGTTGGTTTGTAAGTGGTAAGCCACCGGCTTGCCAGTGTTATCAAACTCAATACCCATTCTTATTTGTGCGCCGCCACCTAGGTTTTTATTGAGGTTTTCATCAAGGCGATTAATATCCAAAAATTGGAGTTTAAGACCAAATTTTGACTCATCGCGCACCATGCGCACAAGCACCTCACCATCACGCGCCGCGCTTTCAATAAACAGACGTTGCATCTCTACAAATGACAAACGCCCATCCCAGGCACAATGCATAGATTTTGACCACTGCGCCCAGGCCTGCTCAACACGTCGATTAGATTTTTGATCGAGCTTGCCTTTGGCTGTTTTAGATTTAACTTGCAACAAAATACCCTTAGCACCCACCACATTTGACACACACATCTGCAAATATTTGCGGGCGTAATCGTTGTTTTGGCTTAAATCTCTAGCGCGAGTGCGCAATACTTTGCCACCGGCCTGCAAATCTTTGTTAATTGATTGCGAGGTGGTTGCCCATGATGAGGTTAAACGATCAATCTTTGCACCGGAGAACGCACGTTTGGCAACGGCTTTTTTATGTTTTCTAAAAATAGATAAAAAATTCATTAAAGCCTCGTTTTAATAATGCCGCCATGGCCTAAACCATTACGGATGCGTTCATTGCGAGTTTCACGCACGTATTCAGCGCGGTATTTATCTCTCAGCAAAATCAAATCAGCAATTGGTGTGCGCCATAACTCGCGACCTTGGATTGCATATTTTTCTTGATCCTTTGAGGCTCTACCCTCAATAGTGGCCTCGATTGCGTCCAACACTTTTTTAACGTGACCACGTGGGTCGGTAGTGGCAGCATCGCGATTGGATTTAACTTCCCACGTGCCACTGTCAACGGTAACGCGTTCAGAATCAGAAGTGCGGATGATGTAGGCTTGCCAATGATAAACACCGGCAGTGTAGCTGGCTGTTGTTGCCTGGCCGACTTCAATAATATAATCACTACCACTTTCTGATGCGGTGATCTCAATCTCGGTAGTACCGGCACTTTCTAAACGTGCGGCGTATTTAAGCGAATAATCGGCAATTGGATAATCACTATCCAAGTCGCTACGCTTCCAAACAAGACGATCGCCGGCGATAATTGCGCCAGGTTCGGTGGTTGGGTAGTTTGTAGAATCGAATAAATTGGCCATAAATCCCTATATCTAGTGTTTTTTAGTGTGCAATACACTACATCTAGTGGTTAGCCTAGTAACTTTTTTTGGTTTGTCAACCCCAATTTAGATTTATTTTACCAACGCGCTGCAAATCCGCCGCCTGGTCTGTTTCTTGGGCGGATTGGTCTTTGTGTTTGTGTTACTTTTGCCGCGTTTTTATTCGGTTTTTCAATTTCTTTTGACTCGGTTTTGACTTTTGCAGGCTTAGAATCAAATAAATCAGCGGTGATTGGTTGCACTTGATCCTCTAATCTTTGCCAATCTCTCTGGCTCCACTTGTTCATGCCCAAATGATAAGCTGCCGCCAAAGAATACACCGAGCAGTCGAGTACCTCGTTGCGCTTATGTGATGGCTTTACCCACTCTGTGCGTGGATGGCCTTTGTGATAACGCGTGACTAATTTTTCCGCGGTGAGTTGTGCGTAAAATTCATCGTCCAATTCTGTTGAAAAATGCACCGATCCCGCGCCCTCATCCACACCGAATCGACCATACCAAACACTCTTTGCTGTATCTGATCCCACCGGCCACAACTGCACACCGCCACGAATGGTTTTACCTTTAAGGCTGATGTCTTGATTGGTTGGTCTGCCAACAACGGGGCGGTTGCGAGTGGATTGTCCTTTAATCGCAATAACGTGGCGATGCTTACGAAGCCTGCAAAAGTCATACACCCGTTGTGTGTGGTGTCCGCCGGTGTCAATCGCCACCGCTGAGAGTTTAACCGCTGATCCACTTTGATGATCCAACTCTAATTGCAACCATTCGTCCAACTCATCCCAAAGTTTGGGGCTTGCCGGATCACCAAAAAACACTTGATAATCAATCGACCAACTTTCCTCACCTTTACCAAACGCCCAGATCACTGCCTCAAGTCTATTGTCTTGCACGTCCACCCCGCAAGTGGCCACCAATGCGCCCATTGGCAAAGTTCGCAGCGGATAATCTTCGGCGCGTTTTCTCAGATCATTCATATCCACGCGGTTTGATTCCTCATCCCAACATTCACCCAAAGCAGTATTGATAAATGTTTTTAGCAGGTGCGGATCTTGCTGTGCATCGAGCCACTTTTGCACCAGGTTTGCCCACGATTCCCATGGCGAATACAACGAGGATATATGATAACTTCGGCGCGTATCTCGATAATTATTATCCGGCTTAGTGGGTACCCACTTGCCATGTTGCAGCATGTCGAGTTTGTCACTTTCGGTAATAACTCCGGCGCAATGTTCGCACATGTACACGGCGGTTTCTGGGCGCGGTTGCTTGTTTTCGTCCTTACTCCATTTGATATTTTGCCAATGTAATTCTTGCATGCCGTCGCAATGCGGACACGCCACATGGTATTTTCGCTGATCGCCTTTAAGAAATTCACGCTCAACACGGCTCACATCTTTCACCGTTGGTGTTGATCCAATCAGCACTTTACGACGTGCAAATGTTTTTGTTCTATTCACTGCTAATTCGATGGGGTCGCCCTCGCCGTCCAAATCATACGGATAAGCGTCAACCTCATCAAGTAGCAAATAGCGCACGGGTACAGATCGCAAATCCGCCGCCGAATTAGCACCGGCAATAAACAAAACGCCACCGTCAAATGCTTTTGAGGTGGTGGTGTTGCCGCTATCTCTTGCGCGAGGATCTGCCACCAGGCCGCGT
>Ga0233437_1006472_pt1 | contig 11938 bp, 25 predicted proteins | sample SI_122_August201_FD_182714 | JGI IMG/M metagenome (GOLD analysis project Ga0233437, IMG submission 182714) | Seawater microbial communities from Saanich Inlet, British Columbia, Canada - SI_122_August2016_200_MG | ecosystem: Environmental > Aquatic > Marine > Inlet | place: Canada: British... | reverse complement strand
GGCGTCTGAAACTCCTTTGGTGGACTTATTGATAAAAGTCATTTTTGAGGATTATGTACCTGGGGTGGATGATGAAATCTTAATCAAACGAGTTAAAGCCAGCGGAGCAAAATAATGGAATCACCTCCTTTGATAGATGAGATAATAAGATTGAAATGCAAGTATGAAGGAATGATAGATCCGGATGAGAATTAAAGGTATGGGATATGAAATGTGATTGTTGGTTGGGTATTCTAAGTGATTACCATCAGAGTGATGAGAATGATTTACATTTGAATACTATCATAGAAAAATTGAAAGAAGAATCTAAACAATCTTTTGTCATGTCGGATATTCTTCGTACTAGATTCAAAGGTTATGAACCAAAGGATTACATTGATAGGCGTAGAGGGTTGGCAACATTATTTTCCTTTTGTCCTGTTTGTGGGACAAAGATAAATTGGAAAGAGATTAGAGGTAGTTTGAAATGACAACAGCAAATGAAGTAATAGAGATGGTTGAATCAGATTCAAAAACTTTTGTCTCTTTAGACAAAAAAATGGGACAGTATTTAAAAAAGTTTGGTTTTAAAATAAACCCAAAATCAGATCCCATACATACTGACGAAGGTATAGACTTTATTTTATTGAGTACATTAGATGTAGATTCGATACAAGAAGTAGATGATTTATTTGCTAAGTTTAAAAAGGATATACCATCAGGGTGGATTAAACAAAGATCTGGTAGATCATCTTTCGGTTGGACATCAATACATTTTAGGACGAAAGAAGGAAATAAAGAATACGAGTATGGATGGGCAGATCATCATTATATTGATTTGGATTATAGTGGAAAACAAATAAAGGTATATTCTACAACGGGTGTTATGCATAAAATTGATTATTAGTTTCATTAGGTGGATACAAATGAGAAGTTATTAAGAGTCAGATAGTAGACAGGTAGACAGACAGAAAAGGAGATAGATATGTTTTTAAAAGTTATGACCAAAGGTGGTTGGTATTTATTGGACGATGTGGAAAGCATCAAAAAATCATTATTTGATGTTACCGTTACGGATGCAGATGGTCTTTATGGTTTCACTGAGGATGTTTTGATTCATGAATTAGGTGAAGAACATTTGTGGAGGTTAGAATGTCATCTTAGAAATGATAAGGTGATGAACATACTTTTTGACACACAGGCATATATTCTTAATGATGCTGGCAAAACGATTGAGCGACTAAAATAAATTAGAACTGTCTACTATCTGCTTTTTATAAAATGGTGATTCAAAATGACAACTGCAAATGACATATTAGAGAAGTTTGACAAATGGAAACAATTTGAAAGTCTGTTGAAGTCTCATAACTGGTTCTATGAGCGTAATGATGACTATTCATACTATGCCAAGGGTAGGGATCAAAGGACTAGACTCAGGGAAGCTTTAAGGGACTTATCAATGGAAGATAAGAAAAGGGCTTTGGAAACTTGGAATAAGTTTGCCCCTGATTTCTTTAAGATGAAAGGTAAATTGTGAAAGAGATTGAAAATGAATCAAAAGTTCGACAATTATCTATAGAAGATTTAAAACGTCTTTGGGATTCTTATGATGGTTTGAATACTTCGGACCCAGATATTTCTGGTGAAGAGGTTCATCAAGTCTTAAATGAACGTGGTGAAGGTCTTTATTGTGCTGTTTAGAAAAAAGGAGAACAAAATGCCTAGTGATTTTCCGTAGGTACGAGGTCCACCGTAGTTTCTCTTGATTAGTGTCCTGGTAGAATTGAAATATAAAGGATAATCAAAGGAGAGACATCATGTATAAAATGAAACAGGATCTTAAAAATTTGGCAGCAGATATTAAAAATGGTAAGTCTGGTAGGAAACCTAAAAACAGAAATGACATGAATGCAAAGGATTATCAGAATTTGTATTATGCAAGAAGACAATTCAGACATTTGCATATAGCTCATTGTTTGATGCATGGCCGGACTATGGAACAAATCGAAAATCCTAGAGAGGGTAATGAACCTAGTCAGGCTCAGATTGATAAATACATTGCAAATTATCCAGCTTATGTTCCTCGTGTAGAAGTTGAACAGCAGGAGGCAGCATAATGGAAAAAATGTATGTATTGATTAGATCTGATTTGTCCAAAAGTCAACAAGCCGTTCAAGGTGGTCATGTTGTTGCTGAGTATATAATTCAACATGGTAATACCTCATGGAAAAATGGGGTTCTTGTTTATTTAATAGTACCTTATGAAATTGATTTAATAAAAGCTGCTGAAAGACTTACTGAGAAAGGCCATAAGATTGTTTCTTTCTATGAGCCAGATATAAATGAAGTGACAGCTATTGCTATCGTGACTGATGATGAGGATTTGTTTAAGGATGTCCTATTGCTATAAGCCTTTAAAAAGAGGACGTATAGCTCAGGGGTAGAGCGATGGATTCTAAACCCATGTCGCCACAGGTTCAAATCCTGTTACGTCCTCCATTTTAGCATTTGGTGAAGAAGATGATACTAAAGTTAAGAAGGTTTATGACAAAGTGGTTATGGAGACGAAAAGTTAAAAAAGCCGAAAGGATGTTGGACAAACTATGAACACCATAGAAAATTTTTCAAATTAAAGGTATAGGGGAAATACAATGTCAAGAGTAAAAGAGTTGTTAAAAAATTTGGATAGTGCAACGAATGAAAGATCAGAAAATGTCACACCAGAACAGTTGGACAGTGTAGACTGGAGTGGTTTGAATGCAGAAATCAAAAAGAGATTTAAAAAGACTGTTAAGTTGACCGTCAATCAAGGACAGTACGTCAGATTAGAAAGTCCTGATTTGTCCAAAGACACAGGAATTTTGGCATCCACGTATAAATGGTTCAGATTGGAAGGAACGAATGTGGTAATGGTTTCCGATGGCACATTACATGTTAGTATGGCTTTTCAGTGGCAGTATAAAAATGGTGGTTCAAATGGTGTAAATATTTTTTCAGCTTGGTATGATTTTGATAAGTCCTCATGGGTATTCAGAGATGCCTCATAGGTAAGAAGGCTCAACAATGACAAAAGCAAAAGGCATACTTCAATTACTAGAATCTTTACCAAAAGAGTTTTACGATTATGTTGAGAAGTCTTTATCTCATTTTGATCCTAAGATACTCAAGATTCTACCAATCATATCCAAAGGAACCTACATAGGAAATGATCCTGGTCATAAGTGCCATGACAATGCTATGAAATATAAGAAGGAAACAGACTTATATGTTGGGTATGTTATTACAAAGGATGAGGATGGTTGGAGTTTATCTGAACATTCCTTTAATGTTATAGATGGTAAAGTTGTGGAGCATACAAGTTTGGAAGATGGTTGGAATTCAAATACTTATTATGTAGGTGTTAAAGTTCCCAAAAAGGAATTTATGAAATTTTCATATCTGCGTAGTTTTGATAAAATTTCTTGGGTTAAGAGACAGTTGAAGAGGACATTGAGATTGAAGTATCACCGGGAAGAATATGGAAGATGACTTCAGACGCTTTGCAGAAATTGAAAAAGACTTTGTTGGATTCTTATAAGAAGTATGGTAGTGTTGATTATTCCACAGAAGGAAACAGTATTTTGATTACAGATGATTTAGAAGAAAGTTCTTTGACTCGATATGCAGAGAAGGGAATGATGTTAAGTCCTGTCCTGACTAAATTGATGGGAATGGATATTTGGACTGGATACTGGAGATAGCAAAATAATTATTTGATTTTTGAAAATTCATCCTTATATTTAAGAGTGGCAAAAATATAATAACTAAAATCAATTAACTCAATAAAAGACACTTTGGGATTTTATTAAAATTTATAAGAAAGGAGGATAATTTATATGTATATCTCAATAAATTCGGTATTGTATTAATTCTAAGACACGTTTGATCTTAGTAACCCAACTGGTTGAAATACCTGTATGACCACCACTCACTTTTCATTGATTTATCAATGTATTATAGCTAGGAGTCCAAAATTTAAAGGGTCTAAGAGAGTGAATCCAATACGGAATTATATGATTACGAATAGAAAAGCAATCCTAAATACTAACGTTGATAGGATAGAGGGATTAGGGCTAATCCCAGTTAAAATGTCAATATTGAATTTTAATAAAGGTTTCGAGTGAGTTTTAATAACCAAATAGAAATCATAGCCTAAGGGGGAAATAAAATGTCAGACATTATGAATTTGGACAAAGAGGAAGCTACGAAAGTAATGGCCGAATACGAAGCCCTGAGAAGGTTAGGTCAATACAGTATGACCGATTTCCTTAGTGTACAGAGGTCGGCATGCGAAAATGATTTCTATTGTCTGGTCAATTTTACGCAGAATAGTGCAGAGGCCTATTCTACTATTCTTAAAAATTATGCCGAGTTGATATTGAATGTGAAGGCCAAGGATATTCCTAAGGCGAAGATGCTTAAAACAACTTACAGTGTGTAAATAAAATGACAAAAGCAAATGAAGTTTTGAATCTATGGCAAGATGATGTCAATGACATGATTATGTATAGGGGTGTCAAGTCAGGGAACCCGGATAAGATTGGTGGACCGTCATTCTTTTCGAGCGAAGAAGAGTTTGCAAAAACCAATGGTAAGACATCAGCTTTCAAGTTGAATGTTAAGAATCCCAAAATTATTGATAAAAGAACCTGGAGTGATTCAGTTGGTAGTTGGGATAATATGAGACCGGATGCTCAAAAGATGTTGGTTAAGTCTTTGAGGGATGAAGGATTTGATTCAGTAGTTTGTGATTATGAAACTATGTGGTTGGCATTCGTAATTGATCCTAATCGTACTAAACTAGTATGAAATAATAGGAGTACATAATGACGACTTTAAAAGAACATTGTAATGCCGCTTTTGAAAAGATGCGAAAACGATATCCAAGTATGACAACAACTGACATACAATCGGTTGCTCAGTTTATTGTCATTTTAACTGAAACAGAAACAGAAACAGAAACAACAGGTATTGAAGATGGTCAAATGAAGTGCGGTGATTGTGGTAAGATCCTAGATGATTTTGAAGGGAATACTGACAGTTTAATGAAGTTGGTACCACCAATTGAAATTTCAAATTGGGATAAGGAGTCCCTTATCTAACTTAGGTTAGACCAAACCGTGAGGTGAGGATATTGAATAGGGGATTAGTCTAAGTCTTAATTGACTACGTTACTTGAGAATACATAGGTACTTCAGAATGCCTCCCAAGTTCTGAACACTACGGATGGAGATTAAACAGAGTTCAAAGACTCAGTGTCTCTATTAAAAACCTCAAGATAACATTGACGATGGGAATCTACTCCGAAAGGAGACTTACAGTGAATCCAAAAGTATTTGTTTTATCAAGAGATGGAAAGCCTTTGATGCCTACAACTGCTTCGAGGGCTAGGCGTAAGTTGAAAGAAGGAAAGGCCAAAATTGTAAAGAGGGAACCTTTTACAATTCAACTTACTTACGATTCAGAAACTGAAACACAACTTATCGAGTGTGGTATAGATTCAGGATATGTCAATATTGGTTTTTCCTGTATTACAGAAAAAGAAGAATTAGTATCCGGTGAGGTAAAACTGGATAATGGAATGTCTAAAAGAATTCAAACGAAGGCAATGTATCGTAGAAATAGAAGAAATAGATTGCGATATAGAAGACCAAGATTTTTGAATAGGGGAAAATCGGAAGGTTGGTTGCCTCCTTCAATTCAAAGAAGGTTTGATACACATATTAGTTTAATTGACAAATTGAAACAGATACTTCCAATAACAAATGTTATTATTGAGGCAGGAAGTTTCGATGCACAAAAATTACAAAATCCAGATATCGTATACGTATTTAATTTTTAATAAAAAACAATAAAATTATAATAAAAAGAACTGAAAAATGAAAACAACTAAATCCATAAAATTCCACACAGATGAAAATTTTGATAAAACTACATCTGTTAAATCCTTTCTACAAAATTGTAATAAAGTAGGAAATACTCTGCTAGATTTACATTTTGGTTCTTTTATTGAAACCAATAAGTATGATTTTATCAACCAGACCAAAGATTACAACAATGTCTTTTTTAACATCAGATCGCATCATTATCAACAAATCCAAGAAAAAGTTTTCAACATGATTTGGGTTAGATACGACAGGGTAATCAAAAATATCAAGTTTGATGATCCGAAATTAAACTACTTGAAATATTTTGCTTTTAAATGGGATGATGTTGGAAATTATTTAGAGAAAAAAATTAAAAAAACTAAAAATAATTTGTTTTATAGACAATTATTTTGGTACTGGTCTCAATCACAAGATCAAATCAAATTAGAAATAGATACATTAGTTTTAAAAATTATTAGATCTTCTAAAATTCCTAAATTCAAGAAATTAGTAATTAAGGTTGACGCTAGAACAACAGGTTTTGAACAAACGGAACAAGCTAAGTATTTCGGTTATTGGTTATCTATCATTACCAATACCAAGATTAAGGGCCGATACGAACAAGTTTACATTCCCATAAAATGGTCAGAATATCATGAAGAACAACTTGATGGTTCAAGGCTAAATAATTCATTCATAATAAAATGGGATGATATTTACGATAGGTTGGAAATAATAGGATCTTTCAATGTTCAGGAAACTTCTTTAAACCCATCTAAACCCCATCAGGACAATACTTTAGGTATTGATGTAGGGGTAAGTAAGCTTCTAACCTTTTCCAATGGTTATCAAGTTGATACTCAGGCTTTACAAAAAGAATTTGAAAGATTTCTACAGTATGAAAAACAAGTAAAACGGTTAGAATCAAAGGGCTTGTACAATTCAAAGAAATACATAAGAAAACAAGTTCAACTTGCAAATAAAGTGGAAAATCAAATCAATAGATGTTTGAATAACATCCCAGAAGATTATCAGTATGTTGTGTTTGAAGATTTGAATTTCAAAGATAAAATTTCAAGAAAAATAAATTATCTAATCAGAAGATTTCAAGTTCAAGGAATATTTACAAAAGCTAATCAGAAACAAAGACATTTTAAAATTAAATCAATTAACCCAGCTTACACAAGTCAACAATGTAGAGTTTGCAATTTTACAGATAGGAAAAATAGAGCAAATCAATCAGAATTTATCTGTAAAAACTGTGGTTACGCAGAGAATGCAGATGTAAATGCTTCGATGAACATCAAAGAACGTTTCTTAGATGTTAGATTTAAGAAGTTGAAATACAAAGGTCAGATTAAAAAATTCCTAAAGGAATTATTTGAATCTGGTCAAGCTAGTCATAATCTAGCTTCTCAATTAAGCACAGGCGTAGCCTGATGAGCATTGAGTTAAGATTCAAGACTTTTATTGGTTTTTATTGTTTTGAATAATTATAGAAGGTAAACAGTATCAACAAGGTAATTTGTATGGTTATGCTAACTTAAAGTCATACCTTCTAACAAGAGAAAAAGGTAAATGTCAATTATGTGGTAAATCTCATAAGGGGTGGCAAACCCATCATATCATTCCAAGGTCTGAGGGTGGTACTAATAGACCAGGTAATTTTGCTTTATTAGGTAAAAAATGTCACGACAAACTTCATAAACAAAATTTGCATTATCTTCTGAAGAAAAATAAACAGTATAAGGCATCTACATTCATGTCTATCATAAAAAATAGATTTTATAAATTTGGATTTAAAGTAATATATGGTTATCGGACGTTTGTTGATAGAAACAAACTTGGGATAGAAAAAACTCATAATAACGATGCTTTCGTTATAGCAGGTGGGAAGATTCAGATCAGATCCAATGTGTATCGAATTGTTCAAAAAAGAAAAAATAATCGAGTATTACAAAAGAATATGAAATCTGGTATTAGAATAAGAAAACAAAGATATTCTTTACGCCCAAAGGATTTAGTAAAGTTGGGTGGGAAATTGTTTGAAGTGATGGGCATTGTTAATAAGGGTACTTGTGTAGGTTTGTCTCATTTAGATGAAAAGAATACCTATAGATCACCTAAGAAATTAGATGATTGGGTTTTTCATAGAAAGACATTAGTATGGGGTATTTAAAAATGATAACTGCAAATGATATTTTAAATTTGGTAGAAGTTGAAAAAGACAAGGAAGAAAAAGAAACTGTGGATAGAGATATCAAGGACAAGAAAGTTGTTAACTCTTATTCTGTAGAAAAGGAAGAGGGTAAAAGATGAAAAAAGGCATGATATTTAAAAGTGCTTTGCTGGTAGTGGCTTTTATAGCAGGTTGTTTTACAGTTACAGAATTTGTTAAACATAATGAAGAGGGTAAAATTGAGATAACCATACATCAAGATGAATTAAACAACGAAATGGCTCTATTGAGTAAACAAACAGGAATACGAAATTTAGATGTACTGGAATCCATTAGAAGTTGTTCTAAAATTATTGAACCACAATATTATTCTAAACTGAATAGTAGTCATAAAAGTAGTGCTTTGATTGAAAAACTTACCAAAAGAATAGATGATGAAATGGAACTTAGAAGGATGTTGACAGAACAGAGAGTCAGGATTGATTCCAATTACAAAGCATTTCAACAAAGACAGAACAAGATAGAAGGGTCATTATGACAAGGGTAAGATACTTGATCCCACATTTGGTAAGACTAAGGACTATTACTATTATGAAGTAATTCCAAAAAGCGTTTGGAAAAAATTCAAACACGAATTCAACGATAAGAATCAGGACGCAAGACAGCTAGGTGATTGGATAGAATCTAAGTTTAAAGGTTACTATAAGAAGTTTAATTTTGTAAAGGAATTTACGACCTACGTAAATACATATGTGACGTAACCATGAAACTATTCAACATAGGAACTAACAATTATTATCACACAGCCAATGTTAGTCTGGATGAAGTTCCATTTACGCTTTATTACTTAGGTGAAATGATAATGTGGATTTGTTCTGCCATTCCAAGCATCCCTTTACCAAAGTGGTATTATAGAAGTGAGGATGGTCCAACAACTCTAAAAGAATGGTTTGGGGATACCCAACAACTATTTCATATTTATATCTGTACTCCAATTACGAGTTTTGTATGGAGACATACTAAGAATACAACAATATATTTACCATATCATTATTTGCAAGAATTGTTTCCAGACTATTTTGAACGGGGATATGATGACGATGATGAGGACAAACAGTATAAAGAATTGTCAGGTGAATTGTCTATTCTTCATTCTTATACATTCAAACAACTTCAGAAAAAAATGAATTGGGAATTTATAAAGAAAATTTGCGATCGTCAAGTGAGTCAAAGGCATCTGAAATTCTAAATGAGGGATCTGAATTAGGAGAACTACTTTTCTCTTACGATGACCATGGAGACGCCGTAGTTTTAACCCGTTTAAGTATTGAAGGAAAAGAAGTGTCTACTAAGTATGATACTGATCATTCAGATGATGTGGAATGGAAGAAACAAGTAAGGACCAAAAGAAAAGCTCTTCTTAAAGACGGTCAGAAAGTGATGTTAGAAGTTGGGGAAGCCGTAGATACGTTGATCGAATCTATAGCGGTTAAATATGCCGCTGAGTTAGATGAGTTGATGGTGGGATTATGAGTCGGACTTATAAAATTAACACCTTCTGATGATCGTACTGACGATTATTTATATAGTGGTGACGCTACTGTTAATTCACTAATTATAATATTAAGCGACTCACCTACGGGATGGATAAAATCACCCAAAGACATGAATTTTTATCGCGCATTCATTATAGATAAAGATTTAAAGAAACCATCATCAGTATTAAGATATGGACACGAAATGCCCCATAACAAAGGGTCTGTACGATTAGTATTTAAGACTCCTATCAAACTAGGTATTAGAGATAGTACAGGATTTAATATATCAGGTGGAATTAGTGATGATGAGATCAAGTTAATAAATGACAAGGAAGTTAAAGAAGTAAGTAAAGAGTTGATTAGGTTATCATCATCTTATCAAATACTTACTGATTTTGACATGCCGTAGACAATGGCGAAGATACCTGTAATCAATGCGGCCAGGAGCTTTAACCCGCCCGGCCCCTCACTTCAAACGTTATGAGGACGGCGCAATGAAATATGACATACCAGATTGTGAAAATGAAGACTGCCCGGATTGTCTTCGCGGATATTACAATAGATGCGCCGTAACAGCTTGGGCATCTAACCCGAAGTTTTGTAAGGGGTATAAGCCTCATAACAAAGCAGTAGAGCCCGACCGGGCAAGCGGGGCGGTTCCTTGCACCTTATGTGGCAGCGAAAACACAGGGTTTGTTTGCTCTGATTGTGCGTCCAAATCGCCCTGCGTCTCACTTTAACCGTTGGGATATGACCGATTACGAACCGGGATATGAAACTATAAGGGGAATGTGATATGTCAAAGGCAGATTTGAAACGTTTACTTTTTACTAATAAAGTCCTTCTAGGAGTTGCTCATAAGAAGGGTGGTAAATGGGTAATGTTTTCTGGTGATCAGATGGAGGGGAAACCTTTTAGTGAATACAAGATATTGATAAAGAACTTCAAATGGGTTGATACGTAACAAGTTGGCTGAATAACAAAGCAACTGGAGTGACTCAAGTATCATAGGAAAATAACTTGGTGAATTATGAAAGCAACGGATATTACAAATTTATTGGAACAACATGATTCTTATATCAAAGTACGTGGTAAAAGTTTTGAATTGTTTGGGCCTTCTGTTACTGTTAAGGAATTAAACGATGTAGGTGGGGATGGTGGTATTCGTTTTATAGCCAATTATGATAAGAAGGAATTATGGGCATGGAATGCTAAAATGTCAAAAGCTATTGAAGTGATGAAGGTTCATGAGGATTTGACAAAATTGTCAAACAAAGCCATTGGTAAATTAATAAAGAATAAAATAAAAGTTGTATACGACAACGAGTTGGTAGGGATTATTACTGGTGGTGGTGAAAAAAAGAATGGTATGATGACCTTGGATTTCAAAGCTGACAATGGTATCCTCAAATGGGGTTATACTTTTCAATTTAAAGTGGTATAGATATATGTTAAAAGCAAAACACATAATAGATTTAATTCCAGAAGAATATTACACAAGGATTAAAGCAAAATATGCCAAGGATCTATCTTTCGAAGTTTTTGTTAATCCTTCGACTAGAGAGAAACGTGATCTTTTTGAGATGGTTAAGTTCATAGCAGACTTAAAAGAAAAGAAAGTTTACGTCTGGAATGAATATGGACTGCTACATCAGGACTTCTGGCAGTCCGACAAAAGTAGGAATCTTTACCATGATACATTAAATAGAAAAACCATTCTTGGGTATGCCAGTAATAAAGGTGGTAAGTTAGTTATGAATGGTTTTGATGGTGGGCATTTTGTAGAAGAGTTGCTTCTGAGTTTCAAAGAAAAGTCTGACGCAGAGAAGTTTGTGAAAAGCATTTCCTGGATAAATAAGTACATTGATTTGGACAATAGATTTGATAAATGGATTGAGGTATACTTTTGATGTCCAAAGTAATATTGAATACAATCATTGGAGTTGTAATCTCAGGAATTTTAGCCTGGGGAGTTTGGGTAACAACTGGAACCTATGCATCATGTGAAACATCTTCGGATAATGAGAAACAGATTGAGAAGATCAGTAAGACTCAAAAGTTGTCTAATCAACAACTTATGCAGAATCAACTCGATATGATGAAAATACAGAAAGAAGACAATCAAAGAATTATGGAACAACTCATAAAGATTCAAAGTGAGATGAAAAAATAAATAGAGGTGTCCAATGTCTAGAGCAGAAGAGATTTTGAAGATGAGTGAGAAGGTAGCTGATTGGATGGCTATGGCAGAAGAAAAAGGAACTGATCCAAAAGATTGGGCAAAGATGAATGTGAACAAAAGATGGAGATTTGCTAGTTATCAGGTGTCTCATATT
>Ga0233437_1006469_pt1 | contig 11941 bp, 4 predicted proteins | sample SI_122_August201_FD_182714 | JGI IMG/M metagenome (GOLD analysis project Ga0233437, IMG submission 182714) | Seawater microbial communities from Saanich Inlet, British Columbia, Canada - SI_122_August2016_200_MG | ecosystem: Environmental > Aquatic > Marine > Inlet | place: Canada: British... | reverse complement strand
TACCATCTGGATCAATCACAACGATTGGTCGACCAAAAACACGCATTAGAATTTCAATTTCTACATGGCTGCCCCATTCTCGACCTTCTCTTACATCAGATAAATATTCCTCCAGAGTTCGTCCCTGTAGCTCTATAAATTGCTGTATAGATTCACGAGAACTAGCAAAATCATTTTCAATATGAGTAACAACTACTTGTCGTAAATCAAATTGGTCTTGACCAAGCTGTAGAGCCACCGCATGGTATAAACAATGTCCATCTCTTGGCACTGGTTGATATTGAAGGCCATCGATAGATGGTGCTGTTAACTGCAATGACACAGTTGTTCGTTCATTGGCAATTAAAAATAGCTGATTAGCATATGGCCTTAGCTTGCCCATTATGATGTCTTTAATTTGCTGCTCTTTGCTTGGATTAATTTTTCGCTCATCATGATATGTTGCCCATTGAGTTGCCTGTTTAATTGACTGAATAGCAAATCCTTCGATGACTAATTCAAGTAGTTTTTGGTCATCTTCTGTTGGTGGTTCTATTTGGATTATAGGTATTACTGTGGTTGCTGAAACTATTTGCTCGATTAAGCTGGATGAGCTTGTAATTAAAAAATCAACGCATTCTCCCATGTTTCCTTGTAGGGATTGGGGTTCTTCCATCGAGGACAATAGCTTTTTCAAACACGAATGCGCTAATTTGTGAGCATCTTTTGCTGATAAAGTACGGATATGTACATCCCAGCGTTGAGCAAAGGCTAGCGCTATTTGGTAGGCTAAAATGTCACGTGGCAGGCCTCTGTTGCCAATGAATTTTCTAATCTTTTGGGCACGGCTTTTTAATTGCTGTTTTTTTGCTTCACGAAGCAACTCATATGTGCCTTTACTTGCTGCGCTTGTTATATGTATGACGGTAGCAGCAACTCCTGCTGCTATTGCTACAGGCGGAATAGGTAGCAAAGCGAAAGCAGCAAAAGCCAATTCATTGGTGAATTTTTTGCTAGCTTCACCGCCGGCTTTCTTAAGCCACTTTCCCGCTTCCAGGCTTACTTCTGGTGGTTCATAACTTTTTGCAGCTACGTTATGATAAAACTCTAATTTTATACTTAAGCTTTCCAACAAAGTGGTATAAAATTGTCGGGTTGCCGGCATAAGGTAATCTGCTGGGTCGTATGGTCTTTGTAAGGTTAATCTCATTTTTCACCCCTTGAGTTGTATATGATAAATTTTTTCTTTTAAGTTTGCTAATTCTTTACAAGTCGATGCAACCCCCTTCTTTAAAAACCTCCAAAAAAACACTTGGATTATACTCAATTGACTTGTTGTTATGAACTAAAATTAATTCGTTTTTGCACGAATCGAGTTGACTCACATTATAGGTTACCGAAGGTTTGTTCATCTGGCTTGCTTTCCCACCGGTGCCTATCACATCATATTAGACGTCGTTAAAAAACATAATTAATATAATTATGAACAGAACATGCTTTTTGCATCCTTTCCGATAACGCCTTTCCTACTTTAATCATTTTGCTGGTTGTGCCTTTTTCATAAACAGGCTTGCCCCCTGAAATTTTCCAACCATTACTTGCTTCTAAAAAAAGCCACTGCTCGAAGCCCGAGATTCATGAAAACATTCTTCCTCTTGCCTTTCCGTCAACAATTCTTCCGTCTGTCGCGAAAGCTTATCCACTTTTGCCGTTAACTCTCGTTCGACAGTGCTAAATCTTCTCTCTAACCCACCTATCTTACCCACAGCCTCTTTCAATCTATTTATCAAATCACCGTTTAATCTGCTCACCTCAATCATTTCGATTCTCATACGATGCTGTTCACTTTTTACAACAGTTAATTCTGCTTGAGCGCGAGCATATTCTTGTTGGCTTTTTGCTAATTCTTCTCTTAATGCTTCTTTTTCAAGACCTTCTGTGCTTTCAAGCAAGCCAAGTAATAAACTAATTTCAGATTCTACAAGTTTTGTTGCCGGATTATCTTCCAATGTTCTTTTGATCGATTGCTTAAGCGTACTTCTTCCTGTGTTAATTCGCCATTTCTCTACTGCAAACAATAAAAATCCTGTTTTTAAATCATGGGAAACATACTTTTTCACAGCGTTAGTAAGCTCACTGTTTCTTATATATTTTTCATCTTTAATAATTTCCTCTAATGCTAATAAATTTAATGCACGCATATGACTTACCCTGCCACGACGTAATTTATATTCGCGTAAAACTTTTATTAATGCATTGCGATATTCAACACTTACAAGTGATATTTGTTGCTTCATTTTTTTATCCTCTTTAGTTGTTTTATTTTGTTTTGTTTTGTTCTATTTTTAAACCTTTATGGCAGTAAAGTCTCGTAAAAATTCTGGCGCACCTACTTCCTGTTTTTGTTGCGCACTAAACATCCCCTGCTCTCTCAATAAATCAGCGGCACTATATGCTATTTTTATTGCTGCATGTTGTGATCCATATAAGGCTTCAGCTTGTTCAAAACTATTATATTGCTGAGCAGCATTTTTTAATGCGATTCCTGTGCTAACGATCGTTTCAATTACTTGCCTAACCGCCAAAAGCTTGCTTTTATTTTCACTTAATGCCGCCACAATAAGCTCCCAGTCCAAACGTTCATCTTCGCCACATAAATTGATTACACTAACATCTTTTTTCACCATGTTTTTCACCAATTCTGCTACTTTATTTTTTAACACTCCTTTTTCCTGCGCCAGCAATTCATTAAGCTCTTGCATGGCCGTATCGTGTTGTTCTTGCCATTGATGCATGCTTACAAGGAGCCATTGCTTGGTGGCTTTATTGGAAGATCCCACTTTTTTTATTAAATAGCATAAGCCTGAGCCTGCTTGAGAATCTGGTATTGTTTTTGATAGTGCATCGCGCAATAATGTTCTAAATCTATCTAGTAACGGTTCATTTTTTACCGCAAGCAAATATTCTACCGCCTGCGCCAACCATGCCAGAATATAGCTATCAAGAGTTTGAGCTTGTAGTCGTTCATTTATAGTTGTAAGCAGCACTTCATGTTTATGGCTGCTTTCAATCCAAAATCTCGGACGATCTGCTAAACAAACTGTTCCAGCAACATTTTTAATTAGTAATAATTGACTTGATGTAACAGAATGACCTTTAAAAAATTGGTTGGCCCTTTCCTGTGGGTCTGGCGGTGTAAAGAGTTCTGATTGTAAATGAGCAACTACTTCTTCGGATATTTCATTAAGTCGAGTGCGTTTTCTTTCAAATACTGGTATTTCATCCGATAAAATAGCTGGCTCTACTTGTCGTCTTCTTAAAAAATTGCACTTCAATCTATTAAAGTGCCTGGCGAACCACTGGCTTATTCGATTTTTTTCTTTTTGATGCGATTTTCTCAAATATTCCAAATGATCAACTTTGTTTTGAAGATTGGTTGCGCGCTCTTCTATTTTAGCTTGAACACACTGTCTTATTTCTGAAGTTACCGCTGGATCATCAAAGGTACGCCTTGTCCATTCAATAAATCTATCTTTAATATGCTCAATTAATTCAATGTGATGATTTATAAGATTCAAGTAAATCATATCAACAAAGATAAGAAAATCTTGGGCTAAATGATGCGTGCCACGAAATAAAAACCTATTAGATGAGGTTTTTAGCGAAGAAATCTTCACATATAAAGTTTCAAGAGTTTGTTCCATTTCATCATAAACAGATTGGGACGTCTTTATATCTTGGATAAAAACATTAAAAAATGATGGGGTTTGAGTAATTGTTCGATTAGCAACTTTTGCATAAAACTCTTTATTCAATATTTCTTTTTGATTGATTTGGACAAAGGGTATGATTAATTGACGCAGTGTATTTATTTGTCGGTGATAATCCCAAAAAAGACGCTTCTTATTTTTAAAGGATTTAACTTTAAATTTTTGTAACTTAGCCGGATATATTGGTGATGGATATATCCCGGATATAGATGTTTTGTATGTCCATCTTTCCGAATTAAACCAAGGCAACTTATTCGCCGCACTTTGTGTTATTTCATCTCCATATTCGCAGATGAAATTAAAATATTTTATAAGCTGTTTGTGGGTTAATTCTTCTTCTTGCGTTTTTAGGTTACGGGCAAAAAGTGCCAGATCACTTTCTCTAATACCTAGCTCGCCTAGCCGTTCCAGACAATCTTGTTTAATGTTGATTTTGCAAGTTTTGCTTTGTGCTGCTAGTTGTAATTTCGCAAGCATAAAAGCCGCCATTTCTTGTTTATCTGCTTGTGAGAGACCCTCTATCTCTTGCAGTCTGTCCAAATCCCACTTTTGTGATTCTTGAATGAAGTAATTATAATTGCACTGTATGCTAATAATTATTGATTTTGCTTCTTTATAACGGGATTTTAATGCATCCCATACTTCTGTTGGCAATAAGCTTGCTTTTTCTTCTTCTGTATAAAAGCTTTTGTGGATATTAGCCAGCGCCTCCTTCTCTTCTGGAGGAATTGGTATGGCAATTATATTTTGGGCTGAACAAAGAATATCATTAAGGATTTCCACATCTGGAATAGAATGTAACGAAGTAAAATAATGTTCCTCAAGCACACTAATTTTTTGTTGTTGCTCATCATCACTGCACCGAGTGGTATAAAAATCAAATATTTTTAGACAATCAAACGCTTGTCGTTCTGCTGCAATTGCACATTGCTTGATTCTTTCTTGTTCTTGCCAAAATAATTCTCGGTCTGTTATATCAATTTGTTCTAATTGACTATAAAAAGACATAGCTGCTTTTTTTAATCCCTCAATATCAGCAAGCACTGCTTTGTTAGCACAATTTTTTTCACTTAGTGATTGTAGGTTTGCCCAGAATGTTTTTTCAAATGTAGATGTTTTTTGCATAATTTTTTCCACCTTTTTAAATGTTATAAATTTTCTTGGTTAAAATAAAAAATCAACGGAGAAGACACCAATGGTGACTTCGCCCTTGGCAGTTAAATGAAAAAGTTTGTTAATTTAGTAGGCATTCTATTGAATGCTCTACACCATTAATAAAAATCAAGATGATTTTGAACCAATATTTCAGGATACGGCAATTTGATCAGATATGAATTTTGAAGAAATATAAAAGGGTATCGTATTTATAAGTAATATATAAAAAGATAACCGGCGCCAGAAATCATATAAATTACAACCAATATTTGGAGAAATTTTACATATTTTGAGTAAAATCCACATAACTTTGTTAAAGCCATATCCTTTAACTCTAAATATTTTTGGGTTTTTAAAAATTTTCCTACCAAAAAACCTTTTTTAATTGAATAATTAAAAAAAACTGTTGGCTCTCCTAAACTCTTATAAACATCGGGATGGTTAACCTTTAGCTTACAATAAATTTTATGTATTAAATAAAATGCAAATATCATTAAAATAGCTAAAACAAACAAACAATTAATTAAAAACATACGTATAATATCTTCCATAAAATTTAACCTATATAAAAAAATAAATAAAAAGTAAAACCCAAGCAATTATCATGTGTAACAATAAAATATCACACGTCCTTTTTAATTTTTTATCATTTAATAACAAATATTTTCTTTTTAGCAAAAATTTTATCATAAGTGCATCAGACTTCATTGAGTGATTCAAAAACAATGTTGGAGCACCTAGTGCTTTATATGTAGCCAGATGATGTGATTTTAAATTTTTATAGACTCTATTTACTAAAAACATTCCTATTAAAAATAAAGCAATCAAAATCCCAAGGAAAATATTATTATACATGCATCTTACCTATTAAAATTTATAAGTTGCCCGGTATATCCAGCCACTATTCCACCAGCAGCACCATTTCCATAATTAGGATAAACAGACAACCCTGATCCATTTTGGCTAACAGAACCTGCGATATCTCCACCAAATTTGCGATATGAGCCACCAACAAAAGCTTTCACAGTAAAACCTTTCGCTTCATGACCAAAATGCATTCCTGGTCCCATTTTAACACTGTATTTTTCCCCAAGACCTAAACCAAATCCGAGAAAACCATAAACACCTGATTTATTAGTGGAAATATCTGCATTTACAATTAATGGTAGTGGAATTGGTGTAGGAACTAATGTTGTGCCATTAAAAGCAAGATCCCCATGATTAATTAAATAGCTATAAGCATATTGTCCAGCACTACTTAATGCCTCTGGCCCCAATGCAAGCATATCTTCCGCTGTAGTTAATGCTATCTCTTGTTGTTGCCTATTCCCAGAAGCCATATTAGCAAAGAGAGGATCTAAACAATTATACAACTGCGCATAAGCAGCTGTCTTTGCCCCGTTGGCAAAATCACCTCCTGCTAAAGCCGATGCTGTGCCTCCAACTATTGCCGCAGTTGTTGTCCGTGCAGCTACTGTGCCCACCATTTCATCTATACCTTCCATTGGAAAATATGTGGTTACACCTTGGCTAGTCGCATTAGCAATAAATCCATCTACAAAATTACCACCCTGTACTTCTGCTAATCCACCACCAACTATACCATGCACTATACCTCTTGTCCCCCAATTACCTGATTGAACTCCAGCACCAATACCTTCAAGAAATCCTCCTGTTCCACTCCACACACATGCTGTTCCAAAATTTACTGCAACTGCTGTTATAACCCCTTCTACATCCCCACCATTTACCAACGATATAACTCCGCTAAATGCAGAAGTTGCCATTGCTGATGTCATCCAAGCGCTGAAACCTACAGCAGTTATTGGATTAGAATATGCCACCGCACCTATTATAATGCTTGCAATACTTGTAAAAAGTTCATTAGAAAATAAGTCGCCAATCGAGCCAAAAAAACCATCTAAAAAATATCCACTTGAATCAGTAAACGCTAAAGGATTATTTAAGCAATAACTATAGCGATTTAAGTCTTGTGAATTTTCCGGCATTTGCACGAATGGATCAGCACTTAAGAACCTTCCAACAACTGGATCATATATTCTTCCATTCATATGAATTAAATTTACCGATTCCACTTCCTCTTGGCCGGTAAATCCGCTGTGGGTTATTGGGAAACTGTCAGAGGATGTAGTAGCAGCTGTGGATTGTGGTACCCCCTGATTCCGGGTTTTTGATTCCTGGTTCTCTGGGATATGGATTCCCGCCTTCGCGGGAATGACGGTGGAGGTGTTTATCTGTGGCTTTTTACTCTGGATGACGGCGGAGGTTAGCTTTTCCTGCTCACCGAAGGGAGTATAGTGAAACCTTTGTACCATATTTCCATTTTGATCTGCTATGGCTGTTGTTGAACCTAGGTTGTCTGTTAGTAGTTCATATATATTTGAGCTGCCATCGTCTTTTAGTGTTACTAAGGTATTTGGACTTACATAGTATTTTTGTTCTGTAGTTATAACTCCGTTTTTATTATGGTTAACTAAAATGTAATTTCCTAAATATAGAGTTGTAGTTACAGTGTTAGTTTTTCTGTCTGTATCTACTCTTTCGAATCTAGTTCTATCTGCGTTGTAGTAAAAAATAACAACTGCATTATTAGTGACAATTGCTAATGGCTTATTGTAACTCGTATAATTAGTTTGACGTGGTTCATCATTAATAATTGCATCGGTTTGATCTCCGTTTTCATTGTATTTGAAAGTTGCTATTTGATTTTCATTACCATCAGTTATACTTGTTACCGCATGCGGGCCAGCATTTGTTTTACCATAATTATAATATCCCAAGTCTGATTTATAAGTAATGTTGCCTAGATTATCATATTGATAATTTCTTTTTTCTTTAGTGTTTTCAGTCCATTTTGTTATACGATTTAAATCATCGTAATTAAATCCTTCTGCAATCATGTTTACATCATCAGATCGCGATTTAACGTTGCCTATTGAATCGTATTGGTATTGCAAATCTTGAATAACGGTATCATCATTCCATGATTTCATATTACCTATATTTATATTTGCATTTGTTTTTTTGTTTTTAGTTATAGGAAAAAGTTTTTGCTGTAATCTTAATGCCTGACTTTGTGTTGTTTTTATTTCGGTTAAAAATTCGGTTTTTGGATCATACGTTTTTTTAGTTATCATTCCGTTGCTTCTGGTAAAGCTAGTTACGTGTCCTTGGGCATCCATTGTGTTTAAGTGCCAATAATTTTTTAACGTGCTTTTGTTTGGATCAGTTTTACAAACATCAGTTAGGTATCCCAGTTCATTGTAGACATTCATGGTCATTAGTTGTTGATTTTCGGGATAGGTTATTATTTCTGGGCGACTGTATTTGTCATATTCAGTTATTGTCATGTATTGAGTGCCATCAATTGTTGTTATTACAATTTGCGGCAAACTTAAGTCGTTATAGGAAATGATTTTACTGTAATTTATTAGCCCATCTTTAGCAGCTTGAATTAATTGTGAGCTACTTGGTTTTTTGCCATTCAAACCAGAAATACCATTAACATGTATTAGTTTTCCAACATTGTGTTTAGTTTTATCATTACCATATTCCCAAGCACTGGTACCAGCAGGATCTGTTCTTGATGTCATTCTGCCGAGTAAATCATAGATAAATGTTGTAGTTTGTCCTTTGGCATTAGATTGACTAATTAGTTCGCCAAATTGATTATAGTCATAAGTCCATTTTCCTTTGTCTGGATCATCAATTGATGTTTTTCTGCCTAATTTATCATAAGTTATTATTGTATTATTTCCCGCACTATCGGTTACTTGGATTAAGTTGCCTATTGCATCGTATTTAAAGCTAGTTGGTATTTCTTTGTCATCGTGATAATCAATGCTTTCAGCAACTTTTCCTCTTGCATTGATTGTTTTTGTTGTTTTTTGATTTAGTTGATTTGTTGCTGTTGTTGTATAACCATTATAATCAGTTGTACTTTCTTTGCCATTTGGATGGATAATTTTGGTAACACGCCCTAGCTCATCAAATTGAAATTGGGTGTAATAAGGAGTGCCGCCCTGATAATAAGGTAATGATTCTTTTGTTATACGCCCCAGCTCATCATATTTTTTAGTTTTCCAAATTAAAGTTCCATCTAAGCTTTGTGTTGATTCTGCAACTGCTCGATTTAGTTTATCATAATAGACCGTTGTGATTGGTGCTATTTGTTCATCTGAACTACCTGTTGTTTTGGTTTGGACGTAATATTTTGCATCTGGAACTTGCGGATCATCATTCCAAATATGTTGTGAGGTTGCTTGTACTCCATCTGGTCTTATTTCTTTTGTTAGTTGTCCAAATCCATCGTATTCAAAATTTATTTTTATTCCATTTAGGTCTGTAGTTTGAGTCGCTTTACCAAACCTATGATCGATTACTTCGGACATTGTTTGTTCTAGTGCATTTGTTTCTGATGTTACAAATCTACCAGTTGGGTCATAATTTATATTAATTACACGATCATTTGTTCCTTTCCCAGAAATGGTTGTTTTTATTATATTTCCAAAATCATCTCTTTTATACGTAGTTGTTAATTTATATTGATCTTCGTTAGGTTCTACAACTGTTTGCTGTAATACTCCATTTGCACCATATGTAAAGGAAGATGCTTTAATAGCTGCTTTTGCTGTACTTGATGATGCGTGGGCTACTGTAGCTGCTGTTAGCGCCCCCAACAACCAATTAGTTGGATCATTTTCATAGGTGTTTAAGGTTTGAGTAACATTTGTTTCGTTTGTTATTTCATTGTGAATTGTATCGGTAAGTTTTATTGGATTACCATAATCATCCATTACGGTATCTGTTGTTTGTGTGCTTAGCCAGGCACCAGCCAAGCTATAGTGTTTATTAATCACTTTGTCTGTATATAAATAGTAGTAGGTGTTATTGAGACTACCATCACCATACTTTACTGTTTTCCAATTATTTTCAGTTGATGAAATTAATTTGTTTTCTTTGGAATATATATTTTTTGTTAGGGCTTTCTCATAGGTATGATCTTCTGTATTTTGGCTATAGGTTGTTGTTTCTGAAATTCCAGTTGATTGGTCTGTTTTGGTTACTTGATGGAAGCCTAAAAAGCCAAAACCTAAATGATTTTCTTTGGCGCCAGTGTAATGATAAGTTGTTACATGTTGCTCATTAGAATCTAAATAAGATCTGTAATTTTGTGAGATTCCTTTTTTTAATAAAATTCGTTGTAATACTTCAGGATCATTTATATCTGCATCACTACTAGTTTGATAAACAACATAAATTGGTTTTTGTAAATCGTAATTGGGGTATGTTGCATCATGCTCTTTTGTATATACATCATTATTGGTTAAAGGTTTATAAGTTATAGACGTTTTTACTTCTAACCCATCAGTAACTCCAATTAAGTAGTCTGGCACTTTTCCGTTGCTTAGATAAATTCCTTTTCTTGAATCAGTATGACCCCCCACATAAGCATAAACATAATCACTTAATCCATCACCGTTGATATCTACAAATCGACCTTCATAGTTTAGTATGGGATAATCTTCCTGGCACGGCTCAATAGGCGCTGTATAAGAAGATTTGCTCCAACCATGCCCTGTGTTGAGCCAAACTTCTTCTGCATGGTCTTCTGCTGAATTATAATAAAGATAAACATAATCCTGCATACCATCGCCATTTACGTCAACAAAATAACCTCTGCGTTGAGAGCTTTCATCTTTCTTTATGTGAACAAATGGACGTGGTAGTTTATAATCATCATTTAGTACCCACCCATCACCTGTATTAACCCACGCATATTCAATTTCTGTACCATCACTATTTTCATAAGAAAAAACATAATCTGTTAGTCCATCACCATTTAGATCAACCAGACGGGCGCTCATGTCATTATTTTGCCCGTTATAGTGCTCGCCATTAATAGGGATTGGAAATTGGTAATTTGTCTTTTTCCACTTATGTTCGGCGTTACTTCCTGGATTTAAATAAACATTTTGTGCTGCATATTTATTTGTATCTGTATCATAATAACTATAAATATAATCTATTAATTCATCGTCCCCAATATTAGCAAAATGACCTCTGTAGGTAGGAGCAGAATGGGCAAGCAAATGATCCATGTATTCTGGCAAAACATAGTCATCAGTTTGATCCCAACCATTTCCATTGTTTATCCAGGCTTCATTGTTTTCTAGATGATCATTTCTTCTTACTTGATAAGAACTTAAAACATAATCTGTACGGCCATCTCCCGTTAAATCTACAAATTGATTAGAGGAATCATAAGGACCGCTCCCCATGAAAAACGAAGGACTAGCATAAGGAAACGGCGATGTATAGTTTGCTTTTTCAAAACCAGAACCTGTATTTAACCAAACTTCACCATAACTATCTGAGAAACCAGGCATTATCAATATACCCAGAACATAATCAGGCAACCCGTTACCATTAACATCAACCAAAAAACCATAATGACGTAAATATGATGCTGTAAACCATATTTTTGCTATTGCCGAAAAATCTGGTAATTTATATTGATCGTTTGGCTGCCAATCAAAATTTTTATTTAAAAATGTACGGTTATCATTATTTAAATCTCGATCAATGGAATTTTCCTTACTTTGATAAGAGCGCGTCAAGTCAAGCGAACCATCGCCATTCATATCAACAAGGGTTCCTAGTGGCTGAATAAGGGATGTTACATAAACAGTATTAACTGGCAAAGTTTTGTCGGATAGCTCCCAACCTGTTTGTTTGTCTTGCCAAGTAAACTTTGTTGGTTTTAAACATTCACCCGCACTATCGCATTTTTGTACGCTAACTAAACGGGAGCGAGAAGAGTTTGGACTTTGTTCGTAATTGAAATGATAGTCATAAGTTAAATTGCCATCTGTTAATACTTTTATTTCTTCTAAGCGTTTATTTAAAGTTATGTTTGAACCAGCTTCATAACTAGTTTGTGTGTCCGGTCTGTCTTCATAATAAAATTCAATTTTATTATATGGTGCAACTTTGGCGTTATCGTTGCCGGTATA
>Ga0233437_1006464_pt1 | contig 11945 bp, 22 predicted proteins | sample SI_122_August201_FD_182714 | JGI IMG/M metagenome (GOLD analysis project Ga0233437, IMG submission 182714) | Seawater microbial communities from Saanich Inlet, British Columbia, Canada - SI_122_August2016_200_MG | ecosystem: Environmental > Aquatic > Marine > Inlet | place: Canada: British... | reverse complement strand
CGCCATTCATCTAAAATAAAAAACCCTTTGAATTTCTTACTTGATAAAAATTACTTCCTTAAATACCTTTTTATATCTTTCCTAAGAGTGGTGCAAGCAAATCAGCTTGGCTCTTAGCAATTTCTTCGTAGAATCTATAAATGATTCCTACAGTCAATAATATTCCGGTTCCTGATGCAATTCCAGCTAGCACAAAGTCTCCAAGACCAGCTAGTAACGCAACAAAGATCGAACCCAAAATTGTGATTGGGGGTATATATCTATTCAATACTTTTTCAATAACACGTCGATCTTTACGAAATCCAGGTATTTGCATTCCACTTTTCTCTAGTTGTTTTGCAACGGCTTCAGTACTTTGTCCACCCATTTCTACCCAGAACCAACCAAAGATAATACATGCTATGATCAATAATCCTAAGAACACAAATCCTTGTATTAGCGCGTTCATCGTTAACGCAGTAAACCCTTGTATAACAATTCCTTGTAATAAACTTCCGCTTCCACTACTAACTGCGGTAAAGAGCTGGTTATTTCCGATATTTGGCATCATTGTAGCCCAAGCAAAAAAGTCGATTATTACGTTAAGTACGGGCACGTTTTGTACGAAGCTGGACCATATCCGAACGTTCATGAACAATGCCATGGCCAAAATAACGGGCATATTGCTCACGTACATGAATTTTACAGGATATCTTCCGCCTGTACCACGGTGTCCCATCGTAATCGGAATATTCACATGCATTCCTTCTGCAAATACAACTACCAAAAAGATGATTATTACTGCAATTACGGGTAAGATACCGAGTAAGTCACCAAAGGCAAATAAATTCCACAAGATTCCTCCTTGAGTAATTATTGTTCCTACGGGGAATCTAAAGATTTGCCAGAATAGTTGTCCGCTCACTCCAGCTGCAATAAACAAACTGATTCCGGATCCAATTCCGTATTTGGATACGATTTCGTCAAGATATAATAATACTAATGAACCGAGTGCGATTTGTAAGAATACGGCCCAAAACATTGGGTTGAATAAGCTTATTCCACCTACAGGTACTAATAGACCTGGATTAATGTAAACAACTGCTTCTACAAAACAAAGAATTACTGCTAATACTTTTTGTAATGCTTGGAATTTGGCTCGTCCTTCTGGCGAACTGATATCAATGTTAATTAGTTTTGCTCCAACAAATAATTGTAAGAAAATTGATGCCATTACAATCGGCCCAATACCTGCTGTGATAATAGTTCCAATTTGACTTGCTAAAATAGTTTGTGCAAAACCAAGGTCTATTCCAAATCCTTGTGTTGTGTCAAGACCAACAACAAAGATATTTCCCATTATGAAAAATAGTACTAATGCGGCTGTGGTCCAAAGTAATTTATTTTTGAAAGAAACTTCTTTAACAGGATTTTTTATTTCGGGTAAGTATTGCGAAATTCTTACTAAAGCATCAACAATTCCCAAATAATCACCAGTTATTCTGTTTCCTCAAATTCTAAGTCCTCTTCTGCTTCAAAACCTTTTTTGTTAAATTCAAATTTTCCTTTTGCATCAGTTATTTTTTTGATTGCTTGTTTTGTAGCATTAATTCTAAGAATAACTTTTTTATTAATGTTTCCTTGTCCTAATACTTTTGCTAGTCCACTTTTTGAGTCAACAATATAAGACTCCTTGTCTTTTACAACTTTTCCTTTTGTAACTAAAATATCTAGTTTATCATCAAGCATTCCAATAGAAATACTTTTTCCTTTCACTTTTGGTTTTAATCGGTATTTTCTAGCATCAAGTCTTCCAAGTGAAGCGAATTTTCCTTTTGTAGCTCCAGCTCGTCCACGTCCTCCGCGACAACCCCCGCCACGATTATTCTTGGTGTCTCCTTTGCTATGTGTTCTTTCTCCTCGAACCGAGTTCTTTTTTCTTCGTTTTCTTTCAACCATAATATTCAACTCACAACATTCTCTCTATTAATTCGTCCATTTTGTCTTTTCGGTTTCCTAGTGCACCGCCAATTGTAAATCCTTTTTTAATTCCTTTTCGCGCGTACCCTTTTTTTGGTGGACTCATTCTAAAACAATTTGCAAGGCCAGCTTCTTTAATAGTTTTTCCGCTCGCAACAGCTTTAGCTGCTTTTGCTAGATCAACTTCTTCATGTTTTTTAGCAATTCCTTTTTCTAAAATAACTTTTTGTAATAATTCTTCACTAATAACTCCGAAAGTTGCGTGGTTTTCAACAATTTTAATCATCTTCAATGATTGTTTTGTTTCTGGCCAAATACTCATGTTATTAACTCGTTTCAAATTTAATAATTCGAATGTCTTTGTTATTTTTGGCGATATATTAACAACCCCTCTTACTCTCACTACTGCGTACATACCATTCAACCTCCTTATTTAATTTTTCTTAAAACATCTTTTGACAATTTTACTTTTCCTGTTTGTTCTAGCGCATTTATTGCTGCTCTAACAAAATTTAATGTATTCCCTGAATTACCTTTTGCTTTTCCCCAAACATTTTGTATTCCTGCGAACTCCATTACGCGTCTTATATTATGCCCTACTGCTAACCCAGTTCCTTTTGGAGCAGGCATTAAATTTACTCGTACACTACCACTTTGTCCTGTTACTTTGAATGGTATGCTGTGCCGATCGTTAGTTGGTTGTTCTTCCCAAGAACCTGATCCTCGATAAATTTTTACTAAATTTAATTTTGCATCACGCTTAGCTTTGTTTATTGCAGGGAATCGATCAACATCTTTTCCTGTTCCTACTCCAAGGTAACCATCTTTGTTTCCAACAAGTACTGTTACACGAAAACTAAATTTTCTTCCTGCTCGAACAACTCTAGTTGTTTTAGCAGTGTCTACAACTTCTTCAACTATTTGTAATAATGAATCAACTATTTCAGGTTCACGTATTTTATATCCTTTACTAAAAATTTCATCGATAGTAGTAAGCGTACCGTTCTTAACTTGTTTTCCTAAAGCTGTTTTTGGAGCCCAGTCAGCTAGTTCACGTTCTTTATTGCTTAGTTCGCGTTGAATCTTTTCTTCAATTTTTTCTGCAGCGTCCTTTGCTTTCTTTATATCCGCGGGTCTTTTTCTATTCATTCTTTAGTCGCCTCGTCTTTCTTAATTTCTTCTTTAACTTCAACTTTTTTAGTTTCTTTTTTAGCTTTTTTCTCAGTTGGTTTTACCTTGTCAATTTCAGTTTTTGCTTTTGCAAAAGCAGTTGGTAGTTCTTCGATTTTAACTCCTGCTTTTTCGTAACTTGCAAATTTGTCTTTATTTGTTTTTGCATATTCTGCCAAGACGCTACCATTAATTCGATCTTCCGAGGGAATAGCTTCTGCGGAGTGTGGTATTTTAACACCTGCATCAATTAGTCCTTTCAAACAAGCAAATACAACGCTACCGTGACTTGGGCTTCTTCTTCCAATATCAAGTATAGCTTCTTTTTCGTTCATTCTTTTTCCTAATAAATAACCTGTTAGGTACGCTGATGGAGTGTTGTTTGTTCCATAAAAACTAAAGTTGTTTAGTTCTTTTGAATTTGCCATTGCAGTTGTTTCGTCTCCTTTCGGATTGTATTTAACGGCATGAGCAATTATATGTGTAGTTGTCTTTCGAACAACAACAATTGTTTTCTTTGATTTTACTAACGCTAGTCTTTTCGCGTAATTTGTTTTTCCTTGCCTTCGTCTTTTGAACTTTGGCTCGTAGGTTTTGTCTTTGCTCATTTTTTCCCTCCTTCAATGTATTCTATTAAATATTTTTTTCCTTTGAAAAAATTTCCTTTTATTTTTCTATAAACATCTGAATATCTCTTGTCTGCTACTGCTTCTGGATTTGTTTCACGTAATTCACGAAGAGTTCTTCTTTGTGCACGTACTTTTTTAATCCAAGTCTTTTTCTTTTCGCCTCGAGTCTTTTTTGTTCCTTTTCTTTTTCCTCGACCTTTTTTCCTTCCCTTGATTTTCTTTGCTTTTAATGCGCGTGCTCGGCCTTTACTTTGAGAATTGTCCTGTCTTTTCTTTATTACTCTATCGGCTATCAAACCACGAATATCATCTTTTGTCATTGCTTCTGCTATCTTTGTAGCGTCTGTAGGGCTAATGAACACTTTGTTTTTTCCAACCTTTAGTATTCCTGCTGCCATTTCTTTTGCTTTGTTTAATTCCATGATATTCACCTAGTTTAAAATCCAAATCCCTTTTTCGTTTGCTTGTGTTACAATTTCGTTTCTTTTTCTCTTTCCTACTGTCGCACCTATTCTAATTGCATTGATTTTTACATCAACTTTTGATAGATCTGCAACATTTTCTACACGAACTTCAACATATCCTGATGGATGAATGTCGCGAATAGACGCTTTGTTTCTATAACCTATCTTTGGTCTAAATCCGTGTTGTAATCCTCTGTCTAGATCGATTGATCTTGGTTTTCTCCATTTTTGCCATTTCTTATTTGATTTTTTTCGTGTTTGTTTTTTTCCAAATCTTCCGCGAAATGTAGGTAATTTCTTTTTGTCTTTAAGAGTTTCTTGTATTTTCTTTGCTTCTACACTCTTCTTAATCTTGTTTTTCTTTACTTTTTGAATAAATTTTTTCTTTGCTACAACTTTTTCTCCTTTCTTTGAGTCTTTTTTAACATCCTTTTTAGTTTCTTTTACTTCAGGTTTTGCTTTAACTTCGGCTTTTACATCTTTCTTAACTTCTTTAGTTGCAGTTTCTTTCTTTACTTCTGTTTTAGAGGTTTCTTTTTTAACTGGAGCTTTAGCAGGAGTTGCTTTTACTTCTTTTTTGTTTTCGGTCTTTTTTATTGCTTCTGCCATATTATCACTCTCTTCCTCTTATAATTTCAATTTCTAGTTCTGCACCGTCTTCTATGTGTCCTTTTTTCACAACAAATATTCCGTCGGTATATCTTCTAATATCTTTTCCTTTAACTTTGGTTGCTAGTTCAACATTTGCTGCTGTTTGACTAACCTCTTCTATTTTTTTTCCACTAATACTAATGTCTTGTCCTTTTATTTCAACAACACTGTTTCCAACAATCTTTGCGCTTCGAGGATGTTTTTCTCCTAAAAAATTATTTACTTGCACAAGCTTATCTTTTACTTCTGCAGTCATTGGAAAATGTGAGTACGTAATTTTCATGTCATATTTGTAACCAAGTTTTAATCCGGTAATCATATTTTTGATGTGTGCTATTACAGTCATTAACAACGCTCTTGTTTGTTTGTTAACTGGTGAACCGGTCAAGATCAATGAATCGTTTTTTTGTTCTATATTTAGTCTATGGCTTTTGAATTCTCGCACGTGTTCTTCACCGTTAGCTTTGATTGTAACTACGTGGCCTTCTGCGTTCACTTCAACTCCTTTTGGAAGTTTTATTGTCATTGCTATTTCTTTTTCAACCATATTTTCACCTAATACATAAATGCGATTAATCTTCCGCCAAGTCCTTTGTCTTTTGCTTGTGTGTGAGTCATTACTCCTTTTGGAGTTGATACTACAAGCAATCCAACATCTCTTGCTGGCAAATATCTTTTCTCGTATTTTTCAAAACCGTTTCGCTTAACTGCGTATCTTGGTTTTACTGCTTTACAAGTATTCATTTTTCCATTAAGTGTTACGTTGTATGTGATTATGCCTGCATCATCGGTTTGCTTGAATTCTTCTATGTATTCATTTTCTTTTGCAACTCTCAAGATTTCTCCTAAGAATTTTGACGCTGGCTTTATGCTACATTCTTTCTTTGATGCTGCTTCAGCATTTCGCACTTTTGTGAGTGCATCTACTATTGGGTCATTCATACTCATCTTTCAACACCTAATCATACTTTTTAAATCCTAATCTTTCTGCGTTTTGTTTGAAACACCGTCTGCAAAGGTCTAGATGATATCTTCCAACAAATCCTTTTTGTGAACCGCACATCTTACATTCTTTTGGTTTTCGATCCATTCCAGTTTTCTTTTTGTTTTCACTCATTCTAACTCTACTCCTAAACCTTTAACAAATTCCTTTGCTTCTTCTGTTGTTACTCTTTGTTTTTTTCCAACTTTTTCTTTTCTTATTTTTCTCATTTTTATTCGGTAACCTCGTTTTTTCAAAGCTACTAAAACATCAAATCCTATTATTCCTAGTTTTGGATCGTATTTTACATTTGGTAAATCAATATGTTCTTTTATTCCAAAACCAAAATTTCCTGCGTTATCAAAACTTCTGCTTTTAATTCTGTTTTCTTTTGCCATTAAAGTTCTTTTCAAAAACTCTGCTGCTTTTTCTCCGCGAAGAGTTACTTTCAAACCAAGTTTTACACCGGGTCTTACCCCCCAATCCGGAATTCTTTTTGTTCCAAATGTTTTGATTGGTTTACGTTCAGTAAGTAATTGCATTACTTGCTCCGCTCTCTTCATCTTTTCAGGATCTGCACCGATTCCCATATTCACTACAACTTTTTCTATCAATACTTCTTGCATTTTAACACCCTTTAAAGATTTTTAAGATCTCCTAAAACTATGTCTTTGTCTCCAACAACGAAAACACTTTCCATTGTTGTCTCAAAGTCTTTACCATCTTTTTCAATTTTAACTAATTTCTTTCTGTTAACTGATCCTGGAACGATTTCTTTTATCTTTCCTGTTCCTGCACAATGAGTACCTTTTGTTATGTATACGATTGCTCCTGCTTTTGCTGCAAGAACTGCTTCAATCTTATTTTCGGGTACTTTAATTTGTACTGAGTCTCCAACATTTGCTTTGTCATTAATGAATGTTCTTCCATCATTAGTTGTTATTTGTACTCCTTTCTTTGTTGTTCTTTTGTATTCAACTCTTGATAATTTTTCGTTACTCGCATTTTTTAATTCGCTAATAATAACTCTTCTTTTTGTGTCAAATAATACGCGGTAAGCTACTTCTTGTTTTTCAATTGCAATTATGTCAAATAATCCTACGCCGTATTGGTAGTCTTTTCGTGCAACTCCGTTAATCTTTATTTCTCCTTCTCGAAGCATTTTCTTTGCTTCTTTCAAATTTGTTGCTAATTTAATATAATCTCTTAAAACTATTCCAATTGATACGGAATCCGTTCTTTTGTATGCTCCGGCTTTTGTTCTAACTGTCCAAGTATTGGTCTTTCTACTTATGTGAACCGATCTTGGTGCACTCAAAGCTTTTGTTGTTTTCTTTTCACCTTTTTTACTCATGCTTTTCCCTCTTTTTGTCTTTTCAATCTTTTTCGATCGCTTCTATCAATTTCAAGAATTATTAAGTTTGATGGTTCGATTGGTACTTCAAATTCTGTTCCATCACTCTTTTTTCTAATAACTTTTTCAACAAAAACCTTCATTTTTACTCGGTCAATTCTAATAATTTTTCCTGTTTTTGCTTTAAATGATCCTCGTACAATTTTTACGGTGTCATTTTTTCTTAATGGTAGGCTTCTTCGACCTATTTCTTTTTGTAATTTCTCGTTTAAATGTCCAGCAATAGCTTTGTTCTTTTTGTGTACAGGCATTGTGAATGCTGCTTTTCTTGACTTATTTGGTTTACTTGTTACCATGCATAATCACCTATATTACCACTGGAGCCATTCCTGCTATTTTTGGGAATCTTTCTCCTACTTCTTTTGCAACGCATCCTTTGATTTCGCTTGCTTTTGGCAATCCGTCTCCATCAACTAATACAACTGCGTTATCTTCAAATTTAATTCTCATTCCGTTTGCTCGTCTATATTCTTGTTTTGTTCTAACAACAACTGCTTTTTCAATTTTTCCGCGCATTTCTGGTTTTCCTTTTTTAACTACAACATTGCACATTGAACCGATTCCGGCTTTTGGGTTACTTCTTTTTCGACCCTTGTATTTGAATACCGAGATAATGTAAACTTCTTTTGCTCCGCTATTGTCTGTACAAGTAATTGAACTTTTTAGCGTAAGCGCGTTGTTATTCTTGATACTCATTGATCTCATTTTTTTCCCTCGATAATTTCCATTACGACAAAGTTCTTTGTTTTACTAATCTTTCTTGTTTCTCCGATTCTAACTTTGTCTCCTTCTTTCACTTCGATTCCGTTTGGAACATGTGCTTTTAATTTTGATTTTACTTTTTTGTATCTCTCATACTTTGAAATATAATGTGTTAATATTCTTTGTACGGTAACTGTCTTTTGAGCTTTTGCTGAAACAACAACGCCTTCAAAGATATTTCCGCGAATAGGGTAAATTGCTTCTTTGTGTGCTTTCTCAATTTTAACTTCAACTTTCTTTGTTTTTTTCTTTTTCTCAACAGGTGCTTTTGCTGGCGCTGCTTTAATTGCAGTTTCTTGTACTTCTTCTACTTTCTTTTCTTCTTTTTTCTCAGTCATAATCTTCACCTATTTCAATCTTTCTTCTGGTCTTTTTTCAATTTCTGCTCCGTTTACAATAACTTTTTTATTAATATCAAATTCAAAAACACATTCTTTTTTAGGGATTCTTTTTTTTGAATCCAAAATAAATGTATTTTTTGTTTCATCCACAATCGTTCCTTTTTCTCCTATTCTTTTTGGATCAGTACTATCAACAATCTTAACTTTCAAACCAATCATTTCGTGGTTTTTAAGATTTTTTTCGTTGATTTCATACATTTTTCCTTTTATCATTTTTTTCTCCTTATGCGTCTATTAATTCTTCTTTATAACCCTTTTTTATTAACATTTCTTTCACTTTTTTTCGGTGATTTCCTTGCAATTCAATATTGTTGTCTTTTACTGTTCCGCCACAAGCTAATTTTTGTTTCATTTCTTTTCCTAGTTCTTTTGTTATTTGCTTGTCTTCTATTCCGGATACAATTGTCATCATTTTTTTGAATCTTGCTCTTTTCACCTCAATTTTAATCTGTTGTTGTTCGCGTGAAATGTTTGCTATATCAAACAAGTCTTTTGGCAAACCACTAATCTTATCAATTTCTTGCATTCTTTTTCTCCTTTTTTGTGTTCATTGCAGTTAACATTCTTGCAATGTCTCTTCTAAGTTTTCTTATTTTCCCAGGATTTTCACTTCGTGTTCCTGCTGCGATCGTAGCCTTTTCTTTTGCAAGTTCTTGTTTTAACTCAATTACTCTTTGAGTCAAATCTTCTTTGCTTAGATTTACTAAATCACTTGTTTTCAAACTCATAAATACTCACTACTTTTTTTCCTCGACTTTGTCTTCTGTTTTTGCGTCTGCTTTCTTATCGTCTTTTCCTTCAATCAGGTCTTCTACTTTGTCTACAACTTTTTCAACGTCTTCTTTGATTTCTTCTACAACGTCTTCTACTTTGTCTACAATTTTTTCTAATAATCCTTCTTTCTTCTCTTCAGTTTTCTTGTCTTCTTTAACTTCTTCTTTCTTTTCGTCTTTTGTTTCCTTTGCAACTACTTCCTTAGTCTCTTTTGTTTCTGTTTTTGCGTCTGCTTTCTTTTCTTCAGTTTTAGTTTCAGCAACTTCTTCTTGTTCTTTTGCTTCTTCTTTTACTCCTTTGAACTCTGCAATAACTTTTTTAACATCAATCTTATCAGGGAAAACTACGTCTGGGTGGATAATACTTAATTTGATTCCTATTGCACCAGCTTTTGGATACGCTGCTGTTTTTGCGGTGTCAACATATTTTGCTTGGTCTCCAATTTTTTTCATGTAACCCATAGCAACTCTTTGTTTTCTTTTTCTTCCACCTTTTCCAGCTAATTTTCCTTTAAATACTAATTCTACTCCTTGTGCTCCTGCACTCATAATGTCTTTTACTGTTCTATAAGACACACTTCTCCAAGCAAATCCTCTTTCTATCATTGAAGACATTTTTTCTGCTAAAATCTTTGCATTCAAATTTGGAGTTTTAATTTCTTGTATTTCAATTTGTGGATTGTCAATCTCATATTTTATTCTAAGTGTTTCGGTTAATTGTTTTATTGTTGAACCACTTTTTCCAATTGCAAGACCTGGTCGTGCAACGTGTAAAACTATTCGTGTTACTAATGGAGTCTTGATAATCTCAAGTTTACTAAAACCGGCTCTTTCAAGTTTTTTTGAAAGATAGTTTTCCATTTCCATCTTATTGTAATTTTTCTGTATGAATGTTCTTTCTATCATGCTTTCACTTCCGAAACTATTACTTCTATGTGTGTTGCGTTTTTTCTTCGTGCTTTTCCGCCAATTTTTCCTTTGCTTTGATGTGTTTGTCTTGAAATTCCTTTTGAAGCAAACGCATGTATAATCATTAATTTATCAGCATCTAATCCTTTGAAATCTGCATTGCTCTTTACTGATTCAAGTAGATTCACAAATGCTTTAATTGCTTTCTCTGGATATCGTCCTGATTTTACTCCTTCTACTGCTCGTCCTTTTCTGTGTGCAACTTTTTTATGGTATTTCTTTAATGGTAAATACTCTTCGTGTGCCAAGATTCTCTCAAGCCAAGCAATTGCTTTGTCTAATTGTTTTCCTTTTAATTGATTACTGATTTCGGTAGAATATTTAAGTGATATGTTAGCATTAGTAGTCATTGCGCGAGCAATCTTGCTTTCTTGTCCTACTTTTGATTGGTATACTTTTTTTGCCATAATATCATCTTTTCTAACGTCATTATCTTGCGGTTATTGCAGTCGAACTCTTTGTTGCTCCGATTCCTGCTTTTCCGTGTGATAACCTCTTTCTTGTAAATACAAATTCTCCGATATAATGTCCTAGCATTTTTTCGGTAATGTCTACTCTTTCAAAAGTATTTCCTCTGTGAATTGCAAAAGTTACTCCGACCATTTCGGGGATAACAACAAAATCTCTTTTGTGAGTTCTAATTGGTTTTGCTTTTACATTTCCTTTTGCGCGAGCAACTTTTTTCATTAATTGTTTGTCAACACCTTTTTTCAAAGATCTTTTTGGCATTGAAGTACATAATTCTGCAAAGTCTTCTACACTCATTGCGCTAAGCTCTTCAATTGTTTTTCCTCTGAAAGTAAATATTTTTTTAACCATTGTATCTCACCTAATAATTCTCCTAGTTTTTCTTTCTCCGTCCAGTTCTCTTTGAAGCAATTGCACCAACTTTTCTTCCAGGAGGAGCGTTTCTTGGGGTACTCTTTGATTTACCTGCGTGGTGTTGTGCTCCACCAAATGGATGGTCTACTGCGTTCATTGCAACTCCACGTACACTTGGCCAAAATATTTTCTTAGCTTTCATTGCGTGGAATTTTGTTCCTGCTTTTACGAATGGTTTTTCACCTTTTCCTCCGCACGAAGCATTTCCAATTGTTGCTCGCACGCTTAATGGTAATTGTAATAATTTTCCTGATGGCATTTTCACCATTGCTCTTTTACTGTCACGTGTTACAAGGAGTGCGTAGTTTCCTGCACTTTTAACAAATGTGCCTCCGTCTCCACTAATCTTTTCAATATTAAATATAGGGCAACCCTCAGGTAATGAACCGATATTTGAAACATTTCCAATTGCAATTTTCACATTAGTTCCTTGTTCTATTGGTTGTCCAATATAAGTTCCTTCTGCGGCAACAAGATCTTCGCGTGTACCATCATCAAAACTAATTTCTGCCATAATTGCATTCCTTCCAGTGTCTTTTGTAAAGTTAGTAATTTCTCCTTTCTTTGTATCTTCACTTTGAGTTAAGTACTTTGATTCAATTCCTTTAAGCTTAGCTTTAAACGTATGCGAGCCTTTTCCTCGTCTTTGTGATGTTAGTCGTTTTCCCATTTACAATACACCTAATTTGGTTGCAAGGTCTTGTGCCTTGTATTCTTTCTTTAATTTTACAATTGCTTTTTTTCTTCCGCGTCTATCTCGAATAATATTTACTTTTTCTGCGCGTACGGCATATGCTTTTTCCACAATTGATTTTATTTGTGGTTTTGTAGCTTTGTTTGCAACAATAAATGTAATTTTGTTTTCTGTGTCAATCATATTAACTGCTTT
>Ga0233437_1006463_pt1 | contig 11952 bp, 10 predicted proteins | sample SI_122_August201_FD_182714 | JGI IMG/M metagenome (GOLD analysis project Ga0233437, IMG submission 182714) | Seawater microbial communities from Saanich Inlet, British Columbia, Canada - SI_122_August2016_200_MG | ecosystem: Environmental > Aquatic > Marine > Inlet | place: Canada: British... | reverse complement strand
CCGAGAAATGGTTATGGGGGTGCACATGCAGCTATGATAGAAGCAGATAGAAGGCAGAGGGATTTTGATTCTGGTAGATCAAGAAGCAGACATAGAAGAAATTATCCATCTGTTAGTTCTAGAGGAAAAGAAGCATTAGAAAGAATAGTTAAACGAACAAAAGTCGATGAACCTATAATTCAAGAAATGGTTGTTGAAGAAGAACAAAAAGTTTCTAATGAACGAACTCCTGGAAAATATAAATTAGTTTCTACAGATGCGATGAGAGAATTTATGACTTTTGTTGGTTTAATAGAACCATGCTTTCCTCAACTTTTTGCAAGAATGAATGAGTTACAAGGGCAATATCCAAACAGAAGGGGTAGAAAATTTGATTCTGTGTATGATTTTGCTGGAGCTATGTTAGAACTCCACCTTAGAGAATCTGTTTCTTGGATTTCACAACAAGAAGGATTTGAATATGTCTCAGAACATGGTTTAGGAGATGGTGAAATTAGAGAAGGGTATGCAATAAGGTATGGACGTATTACTGGGGTACATATTTATGATTCATTAAGAGATAGAAATGGTGAAATTGATTGTATAAGACTAGTAGGTGGTACACCTCTTGGTATTGAGACAACAATTAGTAAAGGAAAAGCTGTTGGTTTGAGGGTTAGAACAACAAGAAAACGAAAAATGCTCAATGGATTATATAGAAATGATTGTGGAATTGCAGTTATTGTTCCTAGAGATGTTTATAGGACTCAAGCAGAAGACATAGATGTTTTGACTAGAGAAGAAAGAAAAAGTTATTGTGAAACATCAAACTTAAGGGATCTAAAAGCCGATGGTGGGATTGTTGTTCCATTTACATTTACAAGACAGGAGTTTCAACAAGCTATGTTGGATTTTATTCCTAAAAAATTAGATAGACCTGAACTAATTATTAATTATGCTGCTTAATTCTTATTAACGTAAAGTTTTTATATTCATTAATTCTCAAATTCTTTTATAGCAATTAATATTGAGGTGACAAATATGGAATTAGGTGGAAATATTGTTCTTTCTGGGTTTAAAGAAGTTGATAAACCCACACTAGTTATAGTGAAGAAAATAGTTGGGAACTTTGTGAAGAATGTTTCTCAAACAAGTGCTGGATTTAATAGTATTAATTTGACTCTTAAGACTGTGCATGAAAGAGAAACATCAAAAATGTATGAATTCACAGGGAGATTAACCATAGATAACAAAGATGCGCATGCAGAACACACAGATAGAAATATCTTGGTTGGAATTGATAAGGTTTTAAAGAAATTAGAAAAACAATGAATCTTGAAGATTGTATTATAGACAATAAACTCAAAGTAGTTGTAAAACCCAATGCTTCGAAGACTGAAGTTTTGAGTATTGGTGATGGAGAGGAAAGCTGTGGTTGTGATGAGATTGGTGTTGTTAGAATTGCTGTGAAAGCTATTCCTGATAAAAACAAAGCTAATATTGAATTGGTAAAATTTCTTAGTAAGTTGTTGAAGAAAAAAGTTAAGATAATTAGTGGATTGAAGTCAAGGAATAAGGTTCTCGAGGTTATTTAACTTTTTCAATTATTTTTTCTATTTGTTCTTCTAATTCGTGTTCTGTGAAAATGTTATGTAATGTAAAGTCTGCTGAATCTATTGTTTTTTGTATGTTTAAGTTTTCAATTTCTGTTTTATCTCTTTGTTCTGCTTCTTTCTCTGTTAATGATCTTTTTTCTCTTTTACTCAATCTTTCATATCTTTTTTCTGGAGAAGTTTCTACTGTAATTAATATAATATCTTCATATTCTTTTTTTAGAAATTTGAATTCTTCATAACTATATAATCCATCAATTACAACTTTTCCATGTTTTAATGATCTATCAATATTATCTTTGTTTAATTTTGCATATGCTTCCATGCCATTTTCTTTACGTAAGGATTCTCTAATAGCTCTTTCGTTCTTCTCATTCAAAGTTAAATCAGCTTTTTTAAGATATTCTTCTGTAATATCTCCAAATCTAATTATTTGAAAGCCTTTTTTATTGAATAAGGCTGCAGCAGTACTTTTGCCAGATCCTGGTAGACCAACTAAAGCTATGATTTTCATAACCAACTAGAGAATAATTGTTCTTTTAAAATTTATCCAATAGTAAGAAAATTTATATATAATCCTAACCATGAAAATTCTATGGCTAAGTTTGAATTAGGGGTAAAAAGAGGTACTAAAGAAAAGTTCACTTTATTAGATAAAACCCTAAAAAAGCACTTAATAGCCTTAGGTAGTTCTGGATCTGGAAAGACTGTGTTTTGTAAGGCTTTGATTGAAGAGGCTTTTCTATGTGGTATTCCTAGTATTTTAATAGATCCACAAGGAGATCTAGCTAGTTTAGGTATCTCAGCCACTGAGAAATTTAAGCCAAAAGTAGTTGTTTATACTCCTACATCTTCAAAAGGTATTCCTATTTGTTTGAATCCATTGAAATTACCTCCAAGAAAAGTAGAATATGAAGATTTGGTTAGTATTTTGCATCCATTGGCAGATTCATTAGTTAAATTACTTGGTTATAATTTAAAACATGATACTGGAAAAGCTGCATCTACTTTACTTTATTTGATATTTATGGATTCTTGGAAAAAAGGAAAAGCAATTAACACATTTGATAGACTTGCAGAAGTTGTAGAAAACCCTCCTGCCATTGTAAAAAATCAAATTAAGGATTTTATTAAGAATGATAAAGAATTAAAGGTATTATCTAAGAAGATTAAATTTTTGACAGTTGGTGCCAGAGATTTATTATTTCAATTTGGTGTACCTGTTAATATTGATTTAATGTTTAAGAAAAATCAAATCAATGTTATTTATCTAAATACATTAGAAAGTCAAGATGACAAACATTTCTTTTTGTTTTCTTTGGCTACTGAATTATACAATTGGATGTTAAGTAATCCTTCTCCAAACTTACAAGCATTATTTATGATTGATGAAATAGCTGAATATATTCCAGCTGGTTCTCGTAAACCAATTACAAAAGACATTTTGAAGATTATCTTTAAACAAGCTAGAAAATATGGTGTTGGGTGTGTTATATCTACACAAAATCCAGGAGATATTGATTACAAAGCATTTGCACAGTTTGGAACATGGACAATTGGTAGATTAACAACAAAACAAGATACTGAAAAAGTAAAAAATGCATTAAAATCAATTGCTGGAAATAAAATTACAACTGTAATTAGTGAATTACCTAAATTAAAGCCAGGAGAGTTCTTAGTATTTTGTCCAGATGAATTAAAAGATATTGAAGCTGTAAAAGTAAGATGGTTGTATACAAAACATGCTACATTGACAGAGAAGGCTGTAAAGCAATTGATGGATCCTATTCGTGGTGAGTTTAGTGAATTTATTGTTAAGAAAAAGAAATTGGATTTAGATGAAATTGATGAAAAGATTGAAGTGGAAGAGTCTGTACAGTTAGAGGGTGTTAAGAAATTATTTACATTAGTTAAACCTTGTGTTGAAGAAGATGAAATAATGGATTTTGTTTCAAAGAAAAAGAAAAAACAGTTTTTCTTTTTTGGAAAACCAACTGAGAGTTTAAGTTCTCTTAGAATGGTTTTACATCCTGTTTATTTGACTACTGTACAAGTTTCTAAAAAAGGTTTATTAGGAAGTAAAACTGGGGAGTTTACTCTTGTTTTTGATGCAGAAAAAGGTCGATTGTTGAAGTTTATGAATAAAGATTTAAGAGCAAGACCTAATTATGATAAATTGATTAATTTGAAACCTTTGCAGTTGGGTGTATTTAAAGCTTTAATGAGAGAAAGACATATTACTGCAGAAGAAATGGCTATAAAATTGAAGTTTACTGCATCTTCTGTTAAGAGTAATTTGAAGAAGTTAATGGAAAGTAAGATTGCTGGAGCCAGTAAAGAAGATAGAAGAGTGTTTTGGAAGCCATTAATTAGAGTAAATACAAATGTTGATGCTTTGCATTCTCCTGATATGGAAATTGTAGAAGCAGAGCTAACAGGTGAAATAGAAAAAGAGAAAATAAAACCTAAAGTCTTTGGTAATTTTGTAGAGAGTTTCTTTGAAAACGCAAAAGTAATGAACATGAGAAGAGTTTATTATCCTGTTTATGAAGTTAAATTAAGTAATGATTCTGGAACAAGAGTTTTATTTGTAAGTGCTGTTTCTGGCGAAGAATTGTAGTTAATTATATAATAAAACTTATAAATCCCCAAAAATCCCATTTCTAAGGGAAAAGCGAATGACTCAAATACTATCACCAATGCCAACCATTAAGTTACAAAAATACTTCTCTAATTCTTATGATCATGCTGTGGCTGCTGCTAGGACTTGCTATAATCCAAAGGTTATGAGTGAGAAAGAAGTTACTGAAGGACATAGAGAACGTATTGGTAAGGGTTGTTTTGAAGGTGGACATCATACTGTATTTCAACATGCTCATTTTTCATTTAAAATGGAGAATATTTCAAGACATGTTGTTTGGGCATTTTTGCATTCGCATACTTTCTATAATTCAGAGCAATCTTCGCAAAGATATGTTAAATTAAATGAAATCAAGGCAACTATTCCTCCAATTGAAGGAGAAGCTTTGAAAATATACAGTACTGCTATTGTTAGGTCTTGGGAAGTTTATAGGCAGTTAAGTGAAATTCTTTTAGAAGATATTATTGATATTGAAAAGAAAACATTTCCAAATAAGGTTGTTGATGAAAAAGAAAGAAGAAAACTAGATAAAAAAGCAATTGAATTAGCTAGATATGTTGTACCGGTGGCTGCACATACTTCAATGGTACATACTTTGTCTGGGATTACAATATACAGATTACATAAAACAATGAATCAATTACCTTGTCCTTGGGAAGCAAGAGTTATTGTAAATAAAATGATTGATGAAGTTAAGAAAGTTGATGCAAACTTTTTCAAAGACTTAAAAGATCCATGGCCGCTCGAGGAGACGCAAGAGTTTAAGGCTATGAAATATTTAGTAGAGATAGGAGATAGTTATGATCATACAGAGGATTTTATTAAAGAATTTGATGAAGAACTAGAAGGCAAGAGAGTTAAATTAGTAAGTTATTTACAAGATTCTGAAAAAATAATGGCAGATTCAATTAGGGCTGTTTTAGGAGCTACAAAATCTAGGTTAAATGATGAAGATGCAATTGCCCTTGTATTAGATCCAAAAAAGAATTTGTATTTAACAGATACCTTAAACATTTCTAGTCATTCACCATTAATGAGATCAATGATGCACCCTTATTTTGTTTTTAAGAAAAAGATAAGCCATACAGCTGATTCACAAAATCAAAGACATAGAATGGCTCCTGCAACAAGGCCTGTGTTAATTTTTCAAGATACTGAAACCCCTGATTATATTACTCCAGTAGTTATTCAAAGAAATCCTAAAGCTAAAAAAATATATGATGATTTTATGATAGAAATTTGGGATTATAAAAATAAGTTATTAGAATTAGGTGTTTCAAAAGAATATGCACAATATTTATTACCAAATTCTGTAAGTATAAGATTAGTTGAGTCTGGTAATCTAGCTAATTTATGGCATAAATGGAGAATGAGGCTTTGCAATACTGCTCAAAGAGAAATCTGGGAATGTAGTATTCAAGAAGTTGAACAAGTTGGTGAAGTATTTCCTTTATTAGCTAAGCATGTTGGACCTGATTGTAAATTAAGATATAATGCTGATCCTAAAATAAAGCCTTTTTGTACTGAAGGACCCAGATGGTGTGGGTTTCCGGTTTGGATCTGGGATAAAATAGAAGAGAATAAAAGGCCAATATAGCATAATATTTAAAAACAGAGTGTATTGAGGCTATAATATGAAGAAGAATATACTAATTGGTTTAACAAGTATGTTAATTTTAAGCAAAAGTGCATTAGCTTATATTGATCCTGGAACTGGTTCTGCTATGTTAGGTTCAGTATGGCCAGTTCTTGTAGGTATTCTTTCTGCAATTGGTGCTTTTTTAATAAAATATTTCTGGCACCCTATAAGGAATTTTTTTTCAAGGCTTTTTAAGGGAAAAGGAAAAGAAGATAAGGAATAATGATGAGTAATAAAGTTCTTATTATTGGAATCGATGCAATGGATCCAAGAATTGTAAATAAATTAATAGACAAATTGCCAAATTTTAAAAAATTGAATTTTGCAAAACTGCAAACAACAATTCCACCAGAAACTCCTGTTGCTTGGAGTGCTGCGTGTACTGGTTGCAATCCTGGAAAATATGGGATTTTTGATTTTATTAATAGAGATTTAAAGACTTATAAGCCTAGATTGAATTTGGCAACTGAAAAACCAGGTATAATTAAATCAGAATATGTTTGTGCAATGAAAGGTGAACCTTTTTGGCGTGTTTTAAGTGATAATAAGATTAAAACAAGTGTAATAAGATGGCCTGTAACTTTTCCTCCTGAAAAAATCACTGGAAGAATGTTATCTGGGTTAGGTGTTGTTGATATTAAAGGAATGTTGAATAGTTATTCTTTTTATACAGATGATACTAATTTGATGGAAGGGGAAGGTAAAGAAAAAGTTGTTAGTGTTGAGATTAAGGAAGGTATAATTGACACTTATTTGTCTGGTCCTTTGATTAGAAAAGGTGGAGAAATAAAGGATGCTAGAATTGATATGAAAATTGAGGTTGACGACGAGAAAAAAGAAATATTGGTGAAGATTGGTGAAGATAAGCATGTTGTTAAAGAGAAAAACTGGAGTGATATAATTAGAGCAAAATTCAAACTTTATTTATTTGCAGAAGCTTATGGGGTTTTTGATTTTTATCTAGATTCAATAAAGCCATTTAGAATGTATATGAGTTCTGTTCAAATTGATCCTTGCAATCAAATTACAAATATTACTTATCCAAAAGAATATGGCAAAGAATTAGTTGATAATATTGGTTTATTTTATACATTAGGTATGACAGAAGACACAAAAGCAGTCACAGAAGGCAAAATTAGTACTCAAGTTCTTTTTGAACAGATAAAAAAGATAGAAGAACAAAGAGAAAAGATGTTTTGGTATGAGTTTGATAAGGAAAATGATTGTTTTGCATTTGTTTTTGATGCAGGAGACAGATTAAAACATATTTTTTGGAAAAGACAGGATTTATCTGGAGAAAATATTGATGTGCCTAAGGAAATTGAAGAATATTATATTGAGAAAGATAAGTTTATTGGTGAAGTATTGGAAAAGATTGATGAGAATATGAAGGTAATTGTTATGTCTGATCATGGGTTTGGAAATTTCAATAAGCAAGTTAATATTAATTCATGGTTAGTTAAAGAAGGTTATATGAAATCTAGTGAAGAATTAGATTTAGATAGTAAGGAGAATTCTTTGTTCAATTTTGTTAAATGGCCAGAAACAAAGGCTTATTCTTTGGGATTCACTAGTGTATATTTGAATTTGAAAAGTAGAGAAGGAGAAGGTATTGTTAGTGATGATGAAAAAGATAAATTAGTTGATGAAATTGTTATGAAATTGAAAGAATTAAAAGATTCTGATAATAAAAAGAATGTGTTTACTAATGTATACAAAGGCAAGGAGGTTTATTCTGGAAAACATAGTAGCTTAAGTCCAGATATTGTTGTAGGATTTAATCAAGGATATAGAATGTCTTGGAAAAATGCTGTTGGAGCCTTGGATAAAGAGATTATTTCAGATAATGAAGAAGAATGGAAAGGTGACCATTTAATAGATAGAAGCCATGTTCCTGGTGTTTTATTCACAAACTTTAAAATTAATAAGGAGAACCCAAGTATTATGGACATATGCCCTACTGTTTTGGGGTTTTTTGATCTAGAAGGGAAGGAAATTGATGGGGAAAGCTTAATATGAATCATTTGGATGAATTAGAAAATAAAAGTATTTACATAATTAGAGAAGCATATAAAAAATTTGGAAAAGTTACATTATTATGGAGTATTGGAAAAGATTCTACTGTATTATTATGGTTATGTAAAAAGGCTTTTTTTGGAAAGCTTCCATTTCCTGTTATGCATATTGATACAACATACAAATTCCCAGAGATGTATGCTTTTAGAGAGAAATATGCAAAAGAATGGGATCTTAATTTAATTGTTGAAAAAAACAAAGAAGCCTTAGAAAAAGGAATTGGTTATAGTGGTCATGATTCTTTAACTGTTTGCACAGAATTAAAAACAAATGCTCTTAAAATAGGAATTGATAAACATAATTTTAAAGCTCTTTTTGTAGGAATAAGAAGGGATGAACATGGTATTAGAGCAAAAGAAAGAGTTTTTTCTCCAAGAAATAAAGAGTTTAAATGGAATTATAAAGATCAACCGCCAGAATTATGGGATCAATATAAATCTAAACAAAAACATGAAGAACATATTAGAGTTCACCCATTACTTGGTTGGACTGAATTAGATGTTTGGGAATATATTAAACGCGAGAATATACCAACTTGTGAATTATATTTTGCAAAAGATGGAAAAAGATATAGAAGTCTTGGTTGTATGCCAATAACAAAACCTATTGAATCAAATGCAAATGATATTGACAAAATTATTCATGAAATAAAGACATCTGATGTTGGAGAAAGATCTGGTAGAGCTCAAGATAAAGAAGAAGCCAATGCGATGCAGAAGTTACGAAGTTTGGGGTATATGTAAGATGTATAAGAATAAAGCTAAAACAATAAGATTAAAGAAGATTGCAAGACTAGTAAAAGGTAGTAAAATCTTAGATATCGGTTTTGTGAATACACCTAATATTTATTTGAAAGGTGACATTGTAGGATTAGACATAAAGAAAGTACCTATTCCAGAAAATTATAGTTCAATAATAGTTCATGACTTAAATAAAAAAGTAATGCCTTTTCCAGATGAGTCTTTTGATACTATTATTGCTGGTGAGATAATAGAACATCTTCAGAGCCCTTATAATTTTCTCAAAGAAATAAGAAGAATATTGAAACCACAAGGAAAATTATTGCTAACAACTCCACAAGCACATTTTTTTGGAGTCATATTACATAATCTATTGATGAAATGGATACCTGACCCTAATAAAGGAGGACATCTTTATGAATTTTCTATGATGTCTATGGTCAGGCTCTTGAAAGCAATAGGATTTAGAACAAAGAAAAGACATGGATGTGTTCTTACCATACCAAAAACAAAATTAGTGTTTTCCTGCTCAATCCCCATTCTAACTTACCAAGTGTTATATGAATGTGAAAAAGCATAATAAAAAGAATCAATAAGAGATATACTGAACGAAAAATGAAATTTGTAACTTTCATTTTTCGTTGGTATATACAAAAGTAAATTAGTTCCAGAAACTAATTGACTTTTAGTATATTTAAAATGGAAAAAGAAAATATGAACATTGTGATTGTTGGTCATGTAGACCATGGAAAATCAACATTTATTGGTAGGCTTCTCTACGATACTAAATCTTTGCCAGAGTCTGTTGTCGAGGAGGTTACAAAATTATGTAATGAATTTGGGAAGGAATTAAAGTTTGCTTATTTTTTAGATTCTTTTGAAGAAGAAAGATCTCAAAATATAACAATTGATACTTCTCAAATATTTTTTAAGACTGATAAAAGAGATTATGTAATAATTGATGCTCCTGGACATGTAGAATTTGTAAAAAACATGATAACGGGTGCTTCACAAGCAGATGCTGCAATTTTAATTGTTGATATTGATGAAGGAATGCAAGAACAAACAAAAAGACATGCTTATATTTTGAGTTTGCTTGGATTAAAACAAGTTATCGTTGTAATCAATAAAATGGATAAAATCGATTATGGTGAACAGAGATTTAATAATTTCAAAACAGAGGTTTTGGATTTTCTTAATAGGCTCCATATAAAACCATCTTATGTGATTCCAATATCTGCAAAAAAAGGAGATAATATTGCTAGTAAGTCTGAGGAAATGGCTTGGTATAATGATTTAAGTGTACTGGGTTCACTTGATGTATTTAATACAAAAGAAAGCTTAGTTGATAAACCATTAAGATTTCCTATACAAGATGTCTATAAAATTAGTGATAAAAGAATTTTAGTAGGTACGATTGAAAGTGGGGAAATTGAATTTGGTGATGAAGTTGTATTTTTGCCTTCTGGTAAAAAAACAGTAGTTAAATCTGTAGAAAAATGGAATGAAGATAAGAAGAACGCTGGAGCTGGAGAAAGTATTGGTGTAACACTCCAAGATCCATTATTTATTGAAAGAGGGGAAGTTATTTGTGGAAGCAATAGTGATATTCCTGAGGTTAAAGATACTTTTACTGCAAATGTTTTTTGGATGTCCCCTAAATCAATTAATGTTAATGAGAAGATTACATTAAGATCGACAACGCAGGAAATAGATTGTGTGATTGATAACATAAATACTAAAATCAACTCTTCATCTCTTGAGAAACTTGGTGAGAACTGTGAATCCTTGAGAGAGACAGAAGTTGGAACTGTTATAATTAAAACTAGTAATCCAATAGTAATAGAAAACTTTAATAAGTCTAAGGGCCTTGGAAGATTTGTGTTAGTTAAAGATGAAGATGTTGTTGCAGGAGGAATAATATTAGAATGAGATTCTTTGAACATATTAAGTTGAGTGTTTATTTGGGGTTTTTCCTGGGGCTTATTGTTGGATTAATTGATGATATTTCAAAGATTATTGCGTGGAGTTTCCAAGGATTTGAGTTGTATTTAGGTATTTTAATATCTATCTTAATGTTTGTAATAGTTTTTGTGTTTTTATCATTATTTATAGAAATTATTCAATTTATTTTAAGAAATAGGTTTAAAGACAAGTCTTTGTATATCTTTTATTTTGCTTTCTTTCTCTCATTTTTAGTGTTAATTTATGGGACTGGTGTTATTGAACTTTTCTTTCTTGGAAAATGGATTGAAGTAGTTTTCTTAATCTATTTAATTTCTTTTGTATTGTTTATTTATTTAGGAACTAAAGTAATTGATAAGATTGTTGGTTTCTTAAAAAGAGATAAATTAAGAAAGCTTCAGAATAATATTATTTTTCTTGTATGTGTTTTTGTAATTGTGTCATTTTTTATGGATTTGTATTCAATACAACAAATTCCTCGACATTTTTCAGATGAAAAAGTTGAAGATTTTCCAAATGTTATATTAATTACCTTAGATACTTTAAGGGCAGATCATCTTTCTACATATGGTTATGAATTTACTACAAGCCCTTACTTAGATGCCCTAGCAGAAGAATCTGTAGTTTTTGAGAATGGAATATCTCCATCATCATGGACTATTCCAGCACATGCATCTTTATTTACAGGAAAATACCCATCTAACCATAATGCAAATAGATTACATTATATGTTAGATAAAGAAGAAGTAACTTTAGCAGAATTATTAAAAGACAAGGGATTTATTACTGCTGGTTTTATTGCTGGGCCTTTTTGTCAAGCTAAATATGGATTTGGTCAAGGTTTTATGACATATAAAGATAGATTAGATTTTTTTGAATATGATCATTCTTTCAATAAACTTAGTATTAGAAATTTAGGTTCTATTATATTTAAAGGTTTATTTGATAAATTTAGGCCGAAAGCCAAGGATGTAGATAAAACCATTAAATCAAAAGAAACAGCTGTTGAACAAAAAGATATTAAAGAAGAAAGTGATGAGACTGAAGATGGTTTTATAAGCAGCATTACTAAAGTCTGTTTTAAGATGTTAAAGGCAGCCCATAGTTTTGATAAAATATTATTTAGAATAGATAATGAATTAACATCAGAACAAGTAAATGAAGATGTATTTGAATGGCTTGATAAAAACAAAGACCAAAGATTCTTCATGTTTATAAATTATTTTGATGTGCATTCACCTTATTTACTAGGAGAAGAACATAGAGAGAAGTTCACAAATGGAACAATGACAAGAGATG
>Ga0233437_1006462_pt1 | contig 11954 bp, 11 predicted proteins | sample SI_122_August201_FD_182714 | JGI IMG/M metagenome (GOLD analysis project Ga0233437, IMG submission 182714) | Seawater microbial communities from Saanich Inlet, British Columbia, Canada - SI_122_August2016_200_MG | ecosystem: Environmental > Aquatic > Marine > Inlet | place: Canada: British... | reverse complement strand
CGTCTTTTCGTTTAATCATAGATACACTCTCCTGTTAAACTATGACTATATTATACTATATTTTCGACATTTTTTGTCCTTTTGTCAACAGGTCCCATCTTTAATAGTACCTTTTTTACAGTTAACTGGTGCTTCACCACCAGTAAAAATATCACAAATTAAGCCCAATGATACCTTTCTGAAATTGTCCTCACCAATCAGCAACTCATCCCTATAATACTCATACTGCTTTTTCCTAGCCTCAAGCTCTGCCTCAAGCTTTGTGAAATTGTCTAGGATTCGGACAATTTCCTCTTGAACGGGTAGAGGGGGGATGGGGATTATTATATTTCCCAAATCACTTTTATTAACCGCTGGAATGCTTCCTGTTTTTCTTAGAGCTATTATTGACCTTTGTATTGATTTCAGATAATAAAATATATATTTTGATAATATGCTATTTGTTATGCTATTTATCTTATAACAAAGAGGGCCACACCAAAATTCCGTATTTTGGTATCCTACATGACCAGCTCCACCTTGACCTCTTGTAGGTATAGTAATATATCCTGCTGGCGAATTTGAGCTTTTCAAGTATCCCGAAGGTTCAATGCCTGCATTTACATATGGGATAGCATCAGTATTATGTGCTACATTTTCATTCGGTTTCACACCAGTAGCTATTCTGCAAATTTCAATTAGTCTTAAAGACTTCACCCCCTTAGGACAAAGATTAGTAATTAATTCATCCATTCTACTCATACCGATTAACCCTCAATTTCCTTAATAATTGCATCGATTTCCTCTCGTAGCACATTCTCTCTTGCCACTATCTTCTCAATCTCAGAATTAAGCTCTGTAATGTCAATCACTTCTCGCGTGTCTTCTTGCTCAACATAGGTAGAAACCTGCAGTTCATAATCTTCCTTTTCAATATCACTATTTTTAACCAACTTAACAAAATAATCCTTATCTTCTCTTTCTGTATAAGCCAAAACGATTTCCTCTATATTGTCCGGAGAAAGCTTGTTATTATTCGTTACCTTCACACATTGTTTGGAAGCATCAATAAAAAGTGTGCTGTTTTTACTCTTAGATTTTTTTAGCACCATAATACATGTTGCAATTGGTGTGCCAAAAAACAGATTATCAGGTAGCTGAATAATACAATCAACAAAGTTATTGTCAATTAAGTACTTTCTAATCTTTTGCTCTGCACCACCACGATATAAGACACCTGGGAAGCAAACAATGGCTGCCGTACCGCTGGTTGCTAACCATGATAAACTATGCATAATAAAAGCAAGATCTGCTTTAGATTTAGGTGCTAATACGCCAGCTGGGGAAAAACGTGGATCGTTGATGAGTAATGGGTTATCTTTTCCATCCCATTTAACAGAATAAGGTGGATTGGAAACAATAGCTTCAAAAGGCTCATCATCCCAGTGAAGAGGATCTATCAGTGTATCCCCATGTCCTATATCAAATTTATCGTAATCGATATCATGCAAGAACATATTTATACGACATAAGTTATAAGTTGTGATATTAATTTCTTGGCCAAAAAAGCCTTGGCGAACATTTTCTTTGCCTAAGATTTTCGCGAATTTGAGTAGTAATGACCCCGAGCCGCAAGCAGGGTCATAAACCTTGTTTACTTCCTTTTTACCAATAAGCGTTAAGTGTGTTATTAGCTCAGATACTTCCTGCGGTGTAAAATACTCGCCACCGCTTTTGCCGGCATTTCGAGGCATACATACCCATTAAAAACTCATAAGCATCGCCAAACGCGTCTATGGTGTTATCTGCATAATCTCCAAGTTTCATTTCGCCAACACCATTCATTAGCTTAACGAGTAGTTCATTTCTTTTGGCTACGGTGCCACCAAGTTTATTGCTATTTACATCTAAATCATCAAATAATCCCTTTAAGTCATCTTCGCTGTCAAAACCTTGGCCAGAAGCCTCAATGTTATTAAAGATTCGCTCTAATGTTTCATTTAGGTTTTCATCACTTGAAGCAGACTTTTGCACATTGCAAAATAGCTCGCTTGGCAAAACAAAGAATCCTTTAGTTTCAACTAATTCCTCTCGAGCTTCTTCTGCTTCTCTATCCGAAAGTTTTGTGTAATCAAAATCCTTTTCACCAGCTTCATGCTCGCCTTTATTGATATAGCTTGTTAAGTTCTCAGAAATGTATCTGTAAAACAGCATACCGAGCACGTATTGTTTAAAATCCCAGCCATCCACGCTGCCACGTAAATCGTTGGCAATGCCCCAAATTGTGCGATGTAATTCGTTACGTTCTTGTTCTTTCCTGTTGTCTGCCATAAAATGCTTCTCCCTAAATATGTTGTATTCTTTAAAATTAGACTTGAATCAAAATCAAAAACGTCCTTTTATTAAGCTGATTTTTTCATTTCTATAGCTCGGAAACTCACTGCATTATTTCTAGAGCCAATTTTATATGTCCGATTAATAAATGAATATTCAAGCCTGTCTGGAAGTTGAATGGACATATGCTGGCCCTTATACGTTTTGATAATTATAACATATCTTTCTATTTAAGAGAAAGGATATTAAGTAAAAAAAAGTTGTCAGCATTTCCATAAAAAGATATAATAAATATTGAGGAAAGAAGAATTTTATGGTTATACACTGTACAAAAAAGCTAATTGAAGCGATAAAAATAACTCCTGAGGAAACTACTGATAAACCTCTATTCTCTTGGCATGCAAATTTAATTTCAATTAATAGAAAGAAAACCTTAGTACTTGAAAATGATTTGACCAGATATCCTGTTGTTTTATACGGTCTAAAGGCAAAAGAGTTTAAGGACATAGAAAATGTAATACTAACTGCTATAAAAGAAACCATGCTTGCAGAAAATATCTCAAGTGAAGTCATTGATGCATTTATTGAGGCTGGTGATTCTATTTCCTTTGCTAAAGCATATGATAGAAGAAAGATATCGTTTGTCAATCAGACTTGTCAAAATGTTAGCTTTTTTGAGGAGGATCTGAGGCCCGATATTCAAAATCAGACCTTCTTAACACGTAAATTGGGAAGCATGATAGCTTATGATGAAAACAAGAATACCTACCGAATTAATGAGTATATGTACAAAGAGCTTGAAGCTGTGACCAAGCTGCCTGTATTCGTTTGTAAGGCAGTTCAGATAAAGGTAACGCTAAAAGTAGGTGATTATATATCTTGGAGAAAGCTATTAATACCACACAATAGTACATTCCCTTTTCTGCATAAAACATTACAAGAGATGTTTGCCTGGAATGATACACATTTACATGAATTCATAATATATAACGGGGATCTTCCATTAGCTCGTATAGTGCAATCTTTAGAAGTTTTTGATTATCCTACAAAAATCCTGCTTATATTGGAGCATGACGTTAAGATATCTGAATATATGCCTAAATACAAGAAGATCATATATCGATATGATATGGGAGATAACTGGGAGCATATTATTGAAGTTGAAGACTTAATATTCAATTACGATAAAAACTATCCAACCTGTATCGAAGGTGAAGGGGATTCCCCACCTGAAGATGTGGGCGGTGAAACCGGTTTTCTTGAGTTTCAAAATATTATTAAAGATCCTAGTCACGAACAACATGTTGATATTATGGAGTGGGCACATATGCAGCGCTATCAGTTATTCGATATCAACAAGATTAATATGCGACTTAAAAATATATATTAACTTTTATTCATTTCATAAACTTAGCTTTTCCAAGCTTTTCAAATTTAATAGTCTGTTCGCTTGAAAAAACATATGTTTGTATTATAATACATATACGTATATATGTTCTTGTTGGTGAATAGTTATGGATAAGCTGATTTTGCACTGTGATTTGAATAATTTTTTTGCTACGGCTTCGCTTGTCGATAAGCCGGAACTTCATAATGTACCAGTAGCAGTTGCCGGTGATCCTACTAAACGTCATGGCATTATTCTTGCTAAAAATATGCCGGCGAAAAGGTATGGTATTAAAACAGCAGAACCCATTTGGCAGTCTATGCAAAAATGCTCAAACTTAACTATTATTCCCCCTGATTATCAGCTATATATTAAGTACTCAGATATGGTTAAAGACATTTATTATCGTTATACAGGCAATATAGAGCCATTTGGTATCGATGAATGTTGGCTTGATATATCTGCTTATAAGAAAGATATTGAATACGGAGAGAAGATTGCATATGAAATAAAGGAAGTCGTCAAAGAAGAAACAAAGCTTACTTTATCTGCAGGAGTATCATTCTCAAAGATATTTGCAAAGCTCGGAAGTGATTATAAGAAGCCTGATGCAGTAACAGTAATATCAAAAGATAATTATAAGGACATAGCATGGCCGTTACCTGTTGGTGATCTCTTATATGTCGGAAGAGCAACAAAAAGAAAACTTAGCAGAATTGCTGTGAGTACCATAGGAGACTTAGCAAACACTCCCCCACCAGTACTAAAGAGATTATTAGGCAAGAATGGTATAATGCTTAAGGATTTTGCTAACGGCAACGATGGTTCTATGGTTAAAGCAATTGATCATGGTTTTGGATTCAAGGGTATTGGTAACAGCATGACAACAAAACGCGATTTAGTTAATGACCGAGATGTTTTCATGGCTTTTCTTATGCTATCTGAAATGGTTTCAAAGCGAATGAGGGCAAAAGGTGTTGCAACAGGATGCTTGAGTATATATCTTAGGGATAAAAACTTAAAGCATATTACAAGACAAAGACATCTTGGTGAACCTACATTTATATCAGATGAGATAACAGAGGTGTGCATGGAATTGTATTATGACCATTGGGATATTAGATTAAGACCAATCAGATCTCTTGGCATTCGGTCAACTGACTTCACTCCAATAAAAAGTAATCGTCAGCTATCCTTTTTCGACTCGCTAAAACGCTCAGAGAAAGAAGCTTTAGAATTTGCAAAAGATAAGATATTAGCTAAGTACGGTAAGGGTGCGATTATAAGGGCTGTCTTCATGGATAAGACCGCCCCTAAGGAAAGGCTTCAGGTAGAGCTTCATGATGTGCATCCACTATCATTTTTTCGGAAATAATAAAACTAAGCTCGAATCATTCAACGGCAAGATGAGAGATGAGTTGATAAACAGAGAAATCTTTTATACAATCAAAGAAGCAGATGAATAGATTTCTTGTCAAAATATTAGCTTCATATGATTTGATTGTATAATTATACCATATGAAGCCTTTCAAAACTATTTCTATTGGATTCTTTGCACCAGAATCCTCAGCAACACTACTCTTGGGATGACTCAAGCAAACTTGATTTATAATTTTATTTTGCTGATTCCAAAGTTTGCAATCTCTTCGTCCTCTTCTTGCGATAGACCACTAAATGCGACACCACCGATTATCTTATTATCAAAATAAACAGGTACTCCGCCGCCTAAGGCAGTGAATCGTAAATCTCCAAGGTAAGCAATATCCAAAGCATTTTCTTTTAAGTTTTTTGCGAATGTAAACGTAGTTTTGCCTTCTGTAACTGCTGTAAAAGCTTTATTAATTGCTACTTTAACAGAAACAAATCCGCAATTATCAGTACGGTAAAACGCCATCAATTCTCCATGTTCATCAACCACAGCCACTGCCCCGTCCTTATTTTCATCTTCAATTTTTTCTTTTATTACTTTGATAATCGTCCATGCATCATCTTGTGAAAGTCTTTTAAAACTAATCATCTAAATTATTCCTTTCTGTATTTTATATTTTTTATTAATGAAATCTTTGTATCACTCAAATTTAACCAATCCTTTCACATAGTCTTTATCCGTAATTTTATTAATAGTATTCCCGAGGTTTTCAAGGTTTGTTATATGGGTATATATCTTTGTGAAGTCAATCTCATGATGTCTTCGTAAAATATTAAAAGCTTTGTTAAATGCACTTGGTGTGTTTGCACTCATTCCTATTATTCTGGCATGCTTTGCGCATATATGTACTGCAGGATCTAGTGAAACAGTTGTGCCTGTGTTTACCATGTTCCCAACTTCAATAAGGGTGCCCATTCTGCGCATCATTCCAATTCCTTCAATAAAGGCTTTAGAAGTGTTTGCACATTGCAAAACAACATCTGCTCCCTTACCTCCGGACAATCTTTTAACCTCTTTAATCCTTTCGCTTGGACTTACTTCATGGATGTCAATCACTTCATCCGCTTGACCTATTTCAATCGCAGCTTTAAGTCTTGCTTTTCTTCCTCCAATAGCGATGATTTTTTTTACGCCCATCAATCTTGATATTACTGTTGCTAATATCCCAACAGGTCCCATACCAATAATTGCTACAGTTGCATTTGTATTGAATGCTTCCTCAACTGTCCCAGGGCAAGTCTGTGCAAGTTCAATCGCGCGCGTTGCAACTGCCATGGGATCAAGTAAAACGGCTACTTCAGACGGCATATCTTTTGGCAGTTTCCATACATAAGTTTCTGGAAATACATATAAATATTCAGCGAATCCACCCATAAAATGCGGATAAATATTTACATCCGAGTTGATTCCCTTATTACCGTCAAGACCTAATCTTTCATACGGCACTCCATAAACAAATGAATTATCGCACACGGTACATGTTCCAGAACCATATTTAATACACTCCGGACACTTTCCGCAAGTAATCCAAGGAAATAATGCGACTCTGTCTCCGACTTTTAGGGGTCCATCAAATACGTTGATGCTTTTGTTTGCATATTCACCCATTTCAACAATCGTACCCGTTACTTCATGCCCTAAAATCGAAGGGTAAGGTGGGTCTTCGGGAAATAAGTGCCCATCCGTACCACAAATTGCAGCTGCATCGACTTTTAAAACCATCCCGTCTTTTTCTGCTCTTGGAATAGGGAATTCTTCAATGACTATATTTCTTTTCCCCATCCAAACTGCTGCTTTTCCTTTATCTTTACTTTGCATTATTTACCTCCAATAATGACCATATTAAATTCTTCTCCACTTTTTCTATAAAAAACTCCTTGCTGATTTGATAAAGGGCTATACATATAGCCCTTTATTCACTTATCAATCAAGGAGGTAAGAATATGTTGTTATTAAATTAATCTAAATCCAGCTGTGCCATCGTAGCAGGCATTTCGTGCTTTGTATTAACTTTATCCGGTCCTGTAACAAGATCAAAACAAGAAATTACTATTTTGCCTCCCCAAATACATGGCTCGCCCGGTTGATCAAGTTCTCCGTTAAACCCATCCGAATCCGGACTTTGCGCAATTCTTGTAACTTTTCCGTCAGGAGACACTTTACCTAATGCGTTTGCTGAAAAATCAGCAATATATAAATTCCCATTATCATCAAAAATCATGCCGTCTGTCGTTTGAAGTTCTTTTGGGTCTTTTGCCCAAACCTCATTGCTTTTTACGCTATTATCTTCATTGAATAGAATCTTATGAACAGCTCCATCTCCGAAGTTACCTACATATAATACACCGTCTTTATCAAAAACAATTCCATCTGCACCATATTGGCATTCCAAATTCTCTGTAATAAACGTAGTTATAATATTAGGATCATCCAAAGTATTGTTTACGCATATATTCTCATCATTCAAGTGGAACCTATAAACACAACTGACAAGCTTGCCAGACGGGTCTTTAACTTTTGAAAGCATACTTTGTGTGACATACATATACTCTCCCTTGATTCTAATTCCGTTAGGGTGCTCCATCCCGTAAGCTACTACTGTCGTTTTGACTACTTTATTATTCTCTATTTTTAATCTTAACATCCTGCCTTTATAAACGAGTTCCTCTGCACCCGACCAGCCTTGGTTGTCACAGACATAAATATCCCAATCAGGCCCAAAGGCTATTCCCATGGGTCTTGCACATCCTGTTTCTTCAAGAACTGGAACATCGACAAGTTTTTCGATATTTTTCTCTTTATCAATTTTTAAAATGCAACCAGGCATCGATACATCAGCATAGTTTGGACATGATAATATCAAATTGCCGTCCTTATCAACCGCCATACCGTCTGGAGTAGACACATAGTCTGGTAGTAATGTGAATAGTTTTGATTCTTGCATAAAATCTAACCTCCCAAAGCATTTGTTGCTTATTCAATAATATTTATAGCTTTGCTAACTGATTATAGACATTTTCTAATGAAAAATATGCATCGTCAAAAATCGGCATAATCTTTTTATACTTTTCTACGTTAGCTGCTATCGGTTTTTTTATTTCTTCTATTTTAATAAACTTATCTATTTCATTAAATCCAGCCAGTTCTCCTATCGCTACACCGGCAGTCACAGCCGCACCCATTGAGGTTGCTTCGTCTAGATGGTTTACTTTTAATACATCCATTCCGAAAACATCAGCTAATATCTGTCTTTGAATATCGCCTTTGGAGACTCCGCCAATTACAATCATTTCTTTAATTTCGATATCTTTTTTAAGTATATTTAATATGACATTGAGGTTCATTGCTATTCCTTCTATAACGCTTCGAAGCATGTCGTTTCGGGTGTGCTCCATTTTTAACCCAACAAACGCTCCTCTTGCATTTGAGTTCCACCTGGGGCTTCTTTCGCCTAAAAGATATGGTAAAAACAAAAGACCGTTAGAAGTAGGCGCTGCCTTCTCAATTTCAGCATTAATAAAGTCAAATGGGCTTTTACCTGCCTTTTTTCCTTGTTCTTGCTCAATTTTACAAATCTCATCTTTAACCCAGTTAAAAGCTGCACCAGCAGTTTGCATCGTGCCGCAAGGCCCGATATAACCCGGCACTATATGTGCCCAATTAAACGTTCTCATTTCATCATCAAATATCGGTTTTTTTGTCGTTGTTGCTATCCAAGATGATGAGCCAAGACAGTTATATGTTATTCCTTCCGAAACAGAACCAGCACCTACAGATGCACACATTCCGTCTCCGCCGCCCATAACAACTTTTGTTCCAACAGCCAAGCCGCATTCATCAGCTATTTTAGCAGATATTTCGCCGGCAACATGAGTGGATTCTACTGCTTTTGGTAATATGCTTTTATCCATTCCTACAGCGTCTAAAATTTCATCTGACCACTCAAATTTATTGATGTCAAAAACGTTTGTTCCTGAAGCGTCAGAATAATCTGTAACGAATTTCCCGGTCATCTTAAAGATTATATAATCTTTTGCATTCAACATCTTATGCGTTTTTTTATAAACATCAGGCTCATTGTTTTTAATCCACATAAGTTTTTCTAAGCTGTATGAGCTGCTGATTTTATGACCTACTGTTTTATAAAACTTCATAGGATCAATCTTGTTTTTTAGATATTCTTCTTCCTTTGATGCTCTCATGTCAGCCCAAATAATTGATGGACGTAACGGCACACCATTTTTATCAACGCATAAGCAGCCCATCATCTGCCCTGAAAAGGAAACTGCAAGCACATCTTTTTTATCGATGTTCTTTAAAAGCTCTTTAGTAGATAAACAAATAGCATTCCACCAATCATCCGGGTTCTGCTCTGCCCAAGTAGAGTTAAAGTATCGTGTTCCATATTCACTTGTTTTACTGTTTACAAGAGCACCATCCAAAGTAAATAGGGTTGCTTTATTCCCCGAAGTACCCAGATCATGTGCTAACAAATATTTTTGCATAATTATCTACCTAAATTCTTGAGTATTTTTATAAGTCATTCTTATTTATTTTTGTTTTTATAATGATGTCCAAGTGCATTTGCTCCGACAATATCTCTATAAGCTTTTTCAGCATCAACTTTAAAAGGTTCAGCATCCCAGAAAGAATGTAGTGATACTTCTGCTATTGTTCTAAGGTTTGGCTCTGTCGCTTTTATGCCCATATCTTCTAAAGTCACAGGCAAATCTACACTCAGATTAAAAGCAATTACTTCTTTGATTTCTTCTATGCTTCTTCCTTCAGCAACCAACTGACATATGACCCCAAAAGCACATCTTTCGCCATGCAGAGTTTTAGCTCCTTCAGGAAGGGCAGTGATACCATCCCCTACCGAGTGTGCTCCTGCACAGCCTGTGTTTTCAAATCCAAGTCCGCTAAGAAGTGTGTTTGCCTCAATTATGTTTTCGACTGCTTCAGTACATACGCCGGCCTGCGCAGCAAGTTTTGCTTTTAAACCATCTTCAATTAAAATATCATAGCATAGCTCCGCAATTGCCATAGCAACTTTTGGCCTTCTGTATCCACCTGAAATATAGTTTGGAGAGTCAGATTCATCGTTTGCCCGCGCTTCAAAATATGTTGAAAGTGCATCCCCCATACCTGAAATCAAATATCTTATCGGTGCTTTTGTTATAACATCACTATCCATTAAAACGATATTTGGACTTCCTACATAATGTCTTGCATGACTGTGCTCACCGTTTTCTTTATATATCACTGACAGTGCACTACACGGTGCATCTGTAGATGCCGTTGTTGGAGCAATTATAACAGGGATACCATAATTATCTGCAACAGCTTTTGCGGTGTCAAGTGTTTTCCCTCCGCCAATCCCAACAATCACTTCAGGATTAAAGTCTTTTGCAAGTTCCGTTACTCTAATAATCTCTTGTTCGCTTGTCTCTCCGCCAAATTGGGCGGTTAAAAGCTCACTATCTGTTTTTGCATAAATATCACCGAATTTCTTTGTGTAATCCTCGAAGAAAAAGACATCTATAACAGCAAACACTTTTTTTCCGTAAAGAGACGAATATTTGTGCAAATTATCAAGCTCTCCGGGACCTTGAAAATATCTTCCTGGAGACCCGTAACCTCTAGTATGTTTTTCAATCATTGACATAACTTATCCTCCAAAACGTTTAGTATTTAATCACTATTTTTTTACATGGCTGTTTCTTTTCGATTATCTCAAAAGCATCTAACACATTATCAAAATCAATAACATGAGAAATAAAATCTTTCGGATCTAAAACACCGAGTTCAATCCAATTCATAATTTGCTCGTGTGCTGCTGCTTCAGCTGCTTTAACTGGGAATTGTTGAAACTTAAGATTCCAGTTATAAGGCGCCTTGCTCCAATCTAAATCCATTGATAAGTTTGGAGAAATTCCGTATATGCATATAGCTCCGCCGTCTTTAATAAGCTCCATACCTTTTTGAATAAGTGCGTTTACTCCGACAGCATCTAAAGAAAAATCTACGCCATCTTTACATATTTCTTTTACAGCAACTGCCGGGTCGACTTTTGTGCTGTTAAATGTGTAATCTGCACCCATCTTTTTAGCTTCTTCTAATTTTTCATCGACAATATCAAAAACGATTATTGGCGATACACCCAGCATCTTTGCAAATTTAATAAATGAAAGACCCACAGGTCCTGCTCCAAACACAGCCAAACTCTTATTAGCTTCAAATCCAAAAATCTTAGCAGATGATAAAACTTCTCTAAATGTTATAATCATAACCGCATCAGCTGGGTCGATATCTTTTGGCAGTTTAGATTGAGTATAAATATAATCACCAAAATTATCGCTGCCCGGGCCTTCGCCGTTGTTAGCCATAGCTTTCCAATCACTGCAAATACCATATTCAGAATAACCACCCCAGTAAGAAGAATAACCTTCATCTTCAGCACCGGAAAACGGCATCATGATTTTGTCACCGACTTCAAAGCTTACAACATTTTTACCAATCTTAACTATTTCTCCAATTGCTTCATGTCCTAAAAGACAAGGATACTCAGTAACATCTATGTTTTTAAACTTTCCGTGCAAAATTTTTGTATCTGTCCCATTACATACACCACATGATAATGTTTTAACCAACATTTCATTATCGCCATGCTTTGGCATAGATACTTCAACAACCTCTAATTTTAAATCTTTAGTTACTGCTAAACTTTTCATAATCAATCTCCTTATCTATTTATCTAGAAAAACTTATCCGGGTCTTCATGTAAGCGATGACCTTTGTTTAAACTTTTAATACTTTCCTTTTGTT
>Ga0233437_1006461_pt1 | contig 11955 bp, 11 predicted proteins | sample SI_122_August201_FD_182714 | JGI IMG/M metagenome (GOLD analysis project Ga0233437, IMG submission 182714) | Seawater microbial communities from Saanich Inlet, British Columbia, Canada - SI_122_August2016_200_MG | ecosystem: Environmental > Aquatic > Marine > Inlet | place: Canada: British... | reverse complement strand
AACAATATACGGCTTCATAAGAATTCCGTTGTTCGCTATAGCACAAGTCGCAATAGCGGTCTGAAGAGCAGTTGCAGACATTCCATGACCAAACGCTATTGTCCCTGCATCTATTTTTGCCCATTTTTTGTAATATCTCAGCTTTCCGGGGGACTCTCCGGGGCAGTCTATTCTGCTTCTTTTTCCAAATCCAAAATCAACCAGAAATTCATAAAGGGATTTTTGGCCAATATTTTCAGAAATTTTTACAGCCCCTATATTACTCGAAACCTGAACAATCTCCTGCAAAGACAGCCAGCCGTGCTTCTTAGTGTCATGAATAATATTGCTTCCTATCCGGTATTGTCCCTTCTCGCAGTAAAACTGACTATTTGCCGTATATTTACCTGATTCAATAGCTGCTGCTGCGCTGAATATCTTCATAACCGAACCCGGCTCAAACGGATCCGTGATAGCTCTGTTTCTCCAAAAAACTTTGTTAAAATCGTGAAACGAATTTGGATTAAAACCCGGGAAATGTGCAAGCGCCAAAACAGCGCCGGTTTTAGGAGACATCACAATCGCCATTCCCGAGTTTGCGGAAAACTTTGTAACTGCTCCCTCCAGGGCTTTTTCAGTAAGATACTGGATTGTAAGGTCAATCGTCAGAACAAGATTATCTCCGCCTGAATTTGTAAACCGCTTATCTTCTCCTTCAAACTCCCGGCCCAGAGCATCTTTTAAAACCGTAAACGTCTTTTCCTTGCCTTTAAGATAATTTTCATAATAAAATTCAATGCCTTCCAGACCACGACCATCAATGCCGCAAAATCCAATAACCTGTGCGGCAGATGTCTTGTGCGGATAAAATCTATGATGTTCCGGTATAAAATCTATGCCTTCAAGACCCAGCCTCCTGACAGCCAACGCCTCTTTTGGAGGAATCTGCCGCTTGATCCAGACAAATGCCTTTTCTGACATAAGCCTGCTTATCAGCACCTCTTCATCTACATTCAGCGCGCCCACAAGAATTGCAGCGGTCTCTTCAACATCTTGAATTTTTGCCGGATATGCTGCAACAGATGTAACGTCAACCGCTACAGCCAGCTTCCTGTGGCTGCTGTCATATATAGAGCCGCGTTTACCTCTTGATGTTAAAAACTTCTTATATCCTTCAGCCGCTTTTCCTGACAGCCAGTCATCACAGTAAACCTGGAGATAAGCAGCCCTTGCGCCTATCGCAACAAGGAAAAACACAAGAGCAATTCCCAGAATGCTGATACGCAATCTCACATTTTCTCTGTGTTCAGATATCAAACCCCGCTTCTCCCTCTAAAGTTCACAGTATGTTTAATAAACAGGTGACCGGTAACTCGTAACTGATAAAGCGTTTACTGAATTATAACTATCTGCTCAGGTCCCGGGTTCATCAATCCGATGTGCTCCCTTGCTATTTTTGCAATCCGATCCGGGGACCTTAAACGTTCAAACTCTATCCTCAGATTGATTTGCAGTTCTGTAAGTTTTTCAAAATTACGGGAATTCTTTGATATCTCATATCCCGCGTTAACGCACTGAACTCTGCACCATGTATAAAAAAAAAGTTCCACCACAAACAGCAGCATAAGCAGAACCCATATTCCTGTTGACTTCAACCTTTGAAAGCTGTCTTCTTTTTTTCGATTCATAACTTTTCCGAGCTTCTCAATTTTGCACTTCTTGCAAGAGGATTCAAACTTACCTCTTCTTTAGCAGGTTGCACAGGCTTTGCAGTTAGACAGCGCACACTTTTTATCTTTTCACATATGCATTCGGGAAAATCTCTCGGACACACGCACTCTTTTTCCAGATACTTTATCCCCTGCTTTACAATCCTGTCTTCTAAAGAATGAAACGAAATAACACACAGCCGTCCTTTTTGATTCAAACAATCAGTTGCGGTTTTCATAAACTTATCAAGCATTTCAAGTTCTCTGTTAACCGCGATTCTCAAAGCCATAAATATACGTGTGGCCGGATGGATCCCTTTTTTTCTCCTGCCTGCCGGAACAGCATCGACTACAAGCTTTGCAAGTTCAGCGCCTGTTACAATGGGCCTGCGGGTTCGTGTTTTCACTATTTTACGTGCAATCGGACCTGCCCATGGTTCTTCACCATATCTTTTAAAAAGTTTCCTCAGTTCCTTTTCTTCCAAACAGTTAATCAGTTTTTCAGCGGTAACACTGTTTTTGCTATCCATCCTCATATCCAGAGGATCGTCTCTTTTAAAGCTAAAACCGCGATTACTGTTGAGTTGGTCAAGTGAAATTCCCAAATCTGCTACAATCCCGTCCACACCAGGAATATTTAACTCTGACAATACCCTGCCGATATTTGCAAAATTTTCATGGAACAGATGAACATTCGGTTTATACTTCTCTAAAACCTTTTCAGCATTTATGACTGAGCGAAGGTCCTGATCCATCCCTATAAATATGCCATCAGGATAAATCTTATCGCAAATACAGCGCGCATGCCCTGCCCCTCCAAGGGTACAATCAACATACACTTTTCCAGAAGTACAATTTAGATATTCAAGCACCTCTTTAGGCATTACAGAAACATGTTTAAAGCACATAAAAAAACCGACTTGTTGCAAAAATAAAAGTTGCGCGGGCAATAAAAACAGAACAGCATTGATATACTGTTCACAGCTATCAACTCTGCTTTTAAACTAAAGGGTAGCGCTTAACATGTAGTGATTTGCGATTTTAAATATTTTAAACAACCACAGATTAAAAACACATAAAATCTGTGTAATCTGTGGTTAAAATAATAATGCTATGCGCTTAAAAAAGCACAAACCAAAATATTAAATCACTACTTATTTAGTACTACCAACTAAAGAAGGTAAGTGAATTCGCAGGAAATAATATACCTGATATTACGTAGAATCTTTGTTCGTATTTAAGACGCGACAATGGATGCATATTGTAATATTCGTGCCCAAATATGGACAAAAAAGACAAGTAAGCTTGGGGGTGTTTTTGCGACTTCCCTGATGCCTTAAGGCTGTTAAATCTGCCTGTACTTTAATTATAGTTACTTAACAAAACTCAAATAACGACCGTTGAAAGTATATGCGGGCTGAGAATCTGATTATAGTTCTGACTTGTGGTGTGAAATTTTATTTACTTTGCGGTTAGAAATTTGTGGGATTTCTGCTTGCGGGCCCTGTTGCCTGGAAATGACATAATTACGAATTACAATCCTAATTCTGCAACTTCGTTTCTGACTCCCTCGTTCTTCATATCCTCTTCCATACGAAGGTTTTCTTTATCCCAATTTTCACGGGACCATATTTCAAAATGATCAAGAACACCTACCATAACAATTTCTTTTTCAAATTCAGCATACTGCCTTAGAGTCGGCGGAATAAGTATCCTTTCCTGCTTATCACATAAGCATTCGAACGCACCCCCGATAAAAACCCGGCGGAATCTTCGCATACTTTCACTTTTTGTGGCAAGTGATAACACCCTGGTTTCAATCTTTGACCATTCTTCAAACGTATAGGCGACCAGACACTTATCCATTCTGGAAACCATTACCCCCTCCTCACCTCCGCCTTTTTTGATCACATCACGAAACCGGGCGGGGATAATAATGCGTCCCTTTGGTTCTATCTTATGAAATGAACTGCCACGAAACATCATCAGCACCTGTCAAATAAACTTTCCACTTTACTCCACAATATGATGCGATAAAATACATCCTGCTAAATATGTCAAGAATAAAATTGAAAAATACTATGTACATGTAAAAAATAAATCAAATAATAACAATATATTAATTATAATGATGTATTATGTGGAGCTTTGTGGAGGCAATATTAAAAATCATCAAATCAGAACATTTTGGCGGGCAAGATAAGATTTACCAGGTACAGAATCGTTAACTACCATTGAAATTCTTGACAATATACCAGTTATTCATATAGGTTTAAGAACTTAATCCAGAACCTGAAGGAACACTTTAGCCATGTATATTACGGACAAAAAGCAAAAAAAATGGCGTTTTATTTATAACATTCGGAGATATTTATGGAAGTAGCTAAAATAGATTTAATTTATATAGTGATGAATGCTGGTCTTGTAGTTCAGTTAGTCATGCTTCTGCTTTTGTTTTTTTCCGTCACTTCATGGGCAATAATGATGGTTAAATTCAGATACATAAAAAAAGCATTTAAAGAATCAGGGTTATTTATTGATTTTTTCTGGAAAACTCAGGATCTTTCCAGCACATTTAAAAAAGCCAAAGAGTTTCACGGCAGCCCGGTTGCCCGAATTTTTCGAGTAGGATATGTTGAACTTACAAGGTTAAAGCAAAGCACAACATCAGATTCCAAATCAGCCGTAGATGTTGAAAACTCTATTTTTACAGGAACCGACAACGTAAAGCGCGCATTGCGCAGAGCCATTAATTCAGAGGTAACCAGGATGATGCAGATGGTTCCTTTCCTTGCAACAACCGGGAATACCACGCCATTTATCGGATTATTCGGAACAGTATGGGGAATTATGAATTCTTTTCATGGTATAGGACTAAGGGGGTCAGCCAGTTTAGCAGTAGTTGCGCCTGGTATCTCCGAAGCTCTAATCGCTACCGCTGCCGGCCTGGTTGCTGCAATTCCTGCGGTTATTGCTTTCAACTATTTCATGCAGAAAATAAGAATTATTCAATCTGAATGGCAAAGTTTTTCCGCTGACTTTCTCAATATTATTGAGCGTGATATCTTACAATATAAAAGCTCAATCGAAAATTAGATATCGGCTGCACAGGGTAAATATAGTCATCATATTTTAGGTTTTCCGTAAGAATGCATCTATATCAATTTTGCTATTTTCTGTTTATTATTACAACTATCTTATAGCATCGTTGTTACGTTAACAATTAGCAAGAATTGTGCCGGGAAAAACTAAAATCAGTTTAATATATATTGTTTTTTTACCATGAAGAGCATGAAGTACATGAAGAAAAACTTCATGAGCTTCATGTCCTTCATGGTGATTATCTCTGAATAAAAAAGATAGGATTTCCTATTTGCTGATTTCTGTGCATTTTTCACAACTACCTGATATCATTACTATTGCATTAATAGTCAGCAAAAATCGTGCCAGGAAAAACCAAAATCAATTTAGTATAAGAGGATTAAAAAACTAACAGCTAATTGTGGAGCATGAAACAGCATGACAGTTGGAAATAGCGACAGCCTGATGTCTGACATAAATGTCACCCCTTTTGTGGACGTAATGCTTGTTCTGTTGATAATCTTTATGGTAGCCGCTCCGATGATGGAGCAGGGAGTGAAGGTTGATCTTCCTGAGGCAAAAACAGAAGCTCTTCCTTCTGACCAGGAATATTTGATTATTACAGTCAACAAAAAACAACAGATATTTATCAACAAATATGAATCAACTCTTGATTCCCTGCAGGATAAACTCTCCAAAATTCTCCAAAACCGCAAAGATCGAAAAGTATATCTCAAGGCAGATAAAACTATTCCGTACGGAATGGTAGTCAAAGTTATGGCAGAGGTAAAAGAAGCCGGCGTGGATAACCTGGGAATGGTAACCACACCCATTTCAGGGAACCCGGACACAAAGTGAAGATTGAGGGAAGTCGCAAAAACAAACACCCCCATCTTAGTAATACAGGTATATTATTTTTTGCGAATTCCCTTAGCGCTAAACCTGATTGTTACAAACCCGTCAAAAAAACAGAAGAAAGAACCTGATGAATGAGAATACCCATGCTGATACATCAATGTATGATGAAGCGCAAAAGACCTCTGTTTTTTGGAGCATCGTTGTTTCAGCATTATGTCACATGATTTTTATTGTTTTTTTGACTTTTTTGCCCGATTTACAGCCCCCTCCTGAACATAAACCTAATATAATAAAAGTGAGCATAGTACGCCTGCCGGATTCAAATAAGCCGACACCTGTTATTTCCAAAAAAACTGCCCCAAAAGTTCCGGCACCCGCTCCTTTAAGAGAAAAGGCGTCTCTTCATTTAAAAAAAGCTAAACCTGTTAAACAAATAAAAAAACAGGTTGAAAAGACAAAAACCGATTCATTCCGAAAGACTCTTGAGGAATTGAGACACTCAGTTGAAAAAACAGATGAAAAGCGCAAGATTGAGCTAAAAAATAAAAAATCGGGTCCCACACCTCTGATATCCGGCACATCGCTCAATAACGATAAACAGGCTGCCCTGCTTGATATTTACAAAGCCGAGGTAGCGTATTTCATTAACCGGAACTGGGCATTTTCAGAACAGATCGCAGGTAATATCAGTGCGTTGGAAACTAAGATCGTCTTCAGTGTCATGCCTGATGGTCAAATCAGTAATGTATTTTTCACAGAAAAATCAGGAAACCAGTATTTTAACGATTCCGTTTATAAAGCAGTCGTTAAGTCAAGTCCGGTTCAACCTCATCCTGCGGGAATATCATCACCCTACGTTCAGGTGGGGCTCAGGTTTACGCCCCAGGGAATTAAATAGTAAAAAGGATCAAATCCTTTTTTGCTATAGCTTTTTCAACCCGTATCTCACATTTCCTCCTGAAAGATGCTTGATTTTAACAGCCGATTTAAAAGCTAATAAATAAGGATATAATGATGGTCTGTTGTTTAAAAAAAATATGTTTATTCGCTATAGCGCTGATTTTCATTCTCCCATGTCCTGGTTTCGCGGGATATGAATATATTGATATTACCAATCCTTTTCTGAGAAAAATTCCGGTGGCGATACCCGCATTCAAAACAATATCAGGAGATTATAATGCAAAACGGGCATGCGCCAAAACATCTGATTTGCTTTGCAAAAGCCTGCAATTTACAGGATATTTTAAAATACTTGAGCAAAAGTCGTTCCCTCTTAAATCTGTAAAATCGGATGTTGTTTCATCTGATATTGATTTCAAAAAATGGGCGGGTATCGGGGCCGAATTTCTCATATCAGGTAAATTTTTGCTTCAGAACAATCGGCTTGCAATTGAACTCAGGTTGTATGATACAATCAAAAAACAATTGCTGGTCGGTAAAAAATATCAGGGAAGCATAAAATATCAGCGAAAAATAATTCACCGTTTTTGCAGTGAAATAATCTCTAATGTAACCGGTGGCAAGGGAATTTTTAACAGTGAAATTGCTTTTGTTTCAACACACCGGGGAGACAGCAGGATATATATTTGCGAATTTGACGGCAACAATCCCACAATCTTTACAAGCGCCAGAAACATTATTCTCTCTCCTGCATGGTCGTGGGATGGAAATTGGATTGCCTATACAGCTTATGCAAAAGGCATGCCCGGACTATATATAAAGCATAGAAGCAAAAATCAGGGCACTATCTTTAAAAAACAGGGAGTGAAACTTGCTCCCGCATGGGTTCCAGGCAAATTAGAATTGGCGGCAACCTTTTCGTTTTCAGGTGATCAGGAAATTTATCTGTTGACCGGAACAGGTAAAATTATTAAGAGACTCACGCATAACAGAGGAATTGACCTTTCGCCTGCATGGTCCCCGGATGGTAAGCAGATGGCTTTTGTTTCAAAACGGTCAGGAACACCTCAAATATACATAAAACATATGGCTTCAGGCAGGGTGTACCGACTGACCTTTGAGGGAAATTATAACCAACAGCCAGCCTGGTCCCCCACTGGTGATAAGATTGCATATACCCGCATGGAAAATGGGCGATGCAATATCTATCTGATTGATACAAATGGAAATTCATCTGTCAGGCTCACTCATAATGCAGGAGATAACGAGTCCCCCTCATGGTCTCCTGATGGCAGTCTTATTCTATTTAGTTCAACAAGAGAGGGGCCATCCCGTATCTATGTCATGACCAGATATGGCACAGATCAAAGGCGGTTGCTTACTTTGCCGGGAGAACAAAAAACCCCGCAATGGTCAAAGTAAGTTATTAACAACTATAGCAAAGTAAAAATTTTCAGTTCCCGGGACCGCAACTTTCTGAAAATAAAGCGTAGTTAATTTTACCCACAATTATGAAGAAAGCAGGAATTGACCCGGAAACCGGAATTTTACCACGCTATCAAAAGTTTCTTGAATCTTTAACAAGGAGGATAAGATGAAAAAAAAGGTATGGATTGTTTTAGCTCTGCTCATGATAATTCCCGGACTGCTCTTTTCAGCAGCCTGTACAAAACAGACAGTTCAACATGACGAGTCAGTGGTCACAACAGATGATTCAATGCTGTACGGAGATGAAGCTTATGGCACGGAAGACTCGGAAACACTTGATGGGGAAGTCTTTAATGAAGAGACTGATTCCATGGCAGGAGAGGATATTATACAGCAGGATATTTATTTTGGTTATGACAGCTTTACTCTAACTGAGGATGCACAGGATACTTTGAGACAAATAGCAGTCTGGCTCCGGAATAATCCTGAATTTTCGATTGTCATTGAAGGACACTGTGACGAACGCGGCACCGAAGAATATAACATTGCCCTGGGAGACAGACGCTCTGACAGTGTCAAGACATTCCTCATGGCTTACGGCATTGATAGTTCAAGCTTATCAACCGTAAGTTACGGAGAAGAATTTCCTGTGGCTGACGGCTATAATGAAGAAGCCTGGTCTCAGAACAGACGGGTTCATTTCAGATTAAGATAATTTTAAACATGAATCCCCGGCAGGCTGTAAAATTCTAATTGCCCGCGTTTGAATTGCCCGCGGGCAATTTTTTTTAGAAAATTTACAATTCACAAAAGAAGAATCAGTATAAATCATTTCAAATAGTTATACCATGTAAATGGCTAAAACCGGACTTTTTACCAGTCCGTCACAAAAAAACTAAACAAAAACAACTTCACTTGTTATGAAAAACTTTATCTTACTTACCTGTATGTTTCTGGCTTTTGCTGTAACACAAGGATGCGCATCCGGCGACAGAGTGTTAATGCTTGAAGAACGCATGTCTTTACTGGAGCAGCATATTACAATACTTAACAAAGAAAACACCAAAATTAAATCAAATGTCAATGCTTACCGTAAGGTTAAAAACAGTGATGAGCAAAAACTCAGAAGGCAGTCTGCTTCACTTAGCGCCAATCTTGATGAGCTTTGGGAAGGACTTAAAACCCTCAATGGAAGCCTTGAAGAATCTAACCATTTATTGAGCCAGAGAATTTCAGAAACGAACAGGTCACTGGACCAGGTTGCAACAACCACCAGGGAAAATATTAAAAAACTCGAAAATTATCTTGGCTTTGATAAAACCGCCCGGGTTCCGGGAACAAAGACGGCAAAGCAGCCCATTGTAAAAGAAAAAAAGGCTTTAGACCTTGAAATATATACAAAGGCAAAGCAGGCGTTTGATGAAAATAATTTTGAGCTTGCTCTCAAAGAATTTAAGGGTTTGACCGTACAATTCCCAAAATCCCAATATGCTGATAATGCTCAATTCTGGATAGGCGAAATCTATTACCGTGAAAAATGGTATGAAAAAGCAATACTTGAATATCAAAAGGTAATAGAAAAACATCCCATGGGAAATAAGGTACAGGCTTCGCTTTTAAAACAGGGTATTTCGTTTTCAAATCTCGGAGACAAAGCAAACGCACGTCTGATTTTGACCGAACTCATAAAAAAACATCCAAAATCAAATGAAGCAGATATTGCACAAAAAAAAATTCAGGCCTTAAAATAGCTCTCCCTGGAAATATTCAGGTATGGTAAAAATAATCGGTATTGACCCCGGGTTGGCAGCAACCGGCATCGGTATTATCAAAGGAAGAAAAATCAAAGTTCACGCTTTCTCTTACGGTAGTATTGACACTTCAGGAAACCTCTCCTTACCAATCCGGCTTGATCAAATCTTTTCCGGACTTCTTGATCTGTTGAAAAAAGAAACCCCGGACCTCATGGTAGTAGAAGATGTATTTTCTATAAGCAAATATCCACAATCAGGTATTACCCTCGGAAAAGTTACAGGGGTTATACTCCTTGCCGGATGTCAGTGCCAAATTCCGATTGCAGAAATTTCTGTTCGGGAAGCCAAACAAGTTCTTACAGGAAACGGCGGGGCCACTAAAATACAATTAGAAAAAACTGTTCGGCAGTTATTAAAACTGGAAAACCCCATAAGGCCTTACCATGCTTCCGATGCAATCGGTTTAGCGCTGATAGGTCTGTACAGATACCAAAACATCCGCCCTGCTTCATGTCCCGGACTGATATACAATGCTGTTGATTGATCAACTTCAAACTTGCCATGCGGCTTTTAAGGAAGTCGCAAAAATAAATCCCTAAGTCTTACTTGCCTTTTTGTCCGTATTCTACGTAATACAGGTATATTATTTCTTTCGAATTCCCTTAATAATAAGGGCATCCTTCATTTCCTGCTTTACACTTTCCAGAGTCCAGCTTTCGTTTTCCGGAAATATCCTAAAAAAACGTGTAAAGTACTTTGAGGGTTGCATGAAGGATGCCATAATAAGATAAAAGTTCAACAGAGTAACAAAATGATAGGCTATTTAGAAGGCAGACTTTTGCAAAAAAAAGATGAGGAGATTATTCTTGTTGCGAACCAGGTTGGGTACGAAATCCTGGTTCCTGCATTTGTAATGCGCACGCTCGAAACAAAAGCAAAAGACAGGAATCTTTCCTTATATATATATTATCACCAGACAGAGCGGCAGCCCAAACCGGTACTGATCGGGTTTAATCTGGAAACAGAAAAAGAATTTTTCCGGCAATTTATTTCAGTCGGAGACATCGGTCCTTTGAAAGCTGTTAAAGCATTAAGTATTCCGATTCATGAAATAGCAAAAGCCGTGGAAGCAAAAGATGTGGCTGCTCTAAAGCAGCTCAAAGGCGTCGGAGAAAGAACAGCTCATAAAATTATTGCCTCCCTGAACGGTAAACTTGATAAATTTCTCTTAACTGATGAAACTCCGGACACAAAGGAAGTAAAAATTTCAATAAAAGAAGATATATTAAAACAGGTGTTAAATGTCCTTGTTGAAAAACTGGGGCACAGGCCGGCTGAAGCAAAGCAGATGATTAATAAAGCATTGAAACGTAACCCCGGTATTTCAACACCTGAAGAGCTTTTTGACGAAGTGTATCGCAAGCTTTAGGTCCAATCCCTGGACATACAGAAGAATTTTTAAATGAGCAAAGCCTTTTTATAGATCCGGTCTTCCCTTTTCTTATGAATAAAAGGGTGAGTATAGATACTATGGAATCAAACATGAGCTTTAAAGATTATTGCTTTTTATCGTTACCTTTTTTCCCTTCATGGCAATTGCTATGCCTATAATCTGTTTTACATTTTTATCTGTCAGTTCTGTAAGATATCCGGTTTGTTCGATCTGAGCCATACCATCAGCAAGCGCATCTTCGGCGCTTTCTTTGTCCTTTATTTTTTTTAGTTCCATAATTATTCCGATTTTATCTTTTTCTTTTGGCGCAAGCATTATGTCGTATCTGCCAAAACCGGATTCGCGGTTGGAGCGTATCTCGTAATCCTTTTCTATGTTGATTAACATGCCCAGCAAAAGCGCCTGATAAACCCGTTCCGGTTCATCAGCATTTGTATCATAATAGCTTAAAATCGTTTTTACAAAATATTGGAGTAAGACGGTGAATCTTTCCATATCTGCAGACAGAAGAGCTTTTAACATAGCATAAAGTTTTTCACTGCCGATTGTATTATCCAACCAGATATGGATATTTTGTTTAAAGCAAAAAAGCACTTCTTTATTCGGTATTGCAAGACGATAACGTTGTGAAAGCTCGTCTTTTACCTCTGCTATTGTAAGATAACCCGAAAAAAAAAGCATGGTCCATATTGCATCATAGTTTTTCATAATAGAAGAAAATACGATATTTTCAGATACAAGCGCTTCTATGGAACCGCCTGCGATCAATGTTTCAAAATTTTCTTTTACAGTA
>Ga0233437_1006460_pt1 | contig 11956 bp, 10 predicted proteins | sample SI_122_August201_FD_182714 | JGI IMG/M metagenome (GOLD analysis project Ga0233437, IMG submission 182714) | Seawater microbial communities from Saanich Inlet, British Columbia, Canada - SI_122_August2016_200_MG | ecosystem: Environmental > Aquatic > Marine > Inlet | place: Canada: British... | reverse complement strand
ACAATAAATGGAGAAAAAATCCGCATCTCTTCGCAGTTATAGGGTTTGTTTAAATATACTGTTGTATATGCATTATGTTGCATTGTAATACGACAAATATTTACTGGACAGTCCTATAATGTTAAAGATGATGATAAAGCAATGTTAATAGACGACACATATAATATACTATTACCTATAATTACACAACATAATGATCGTATAACAGCTATTACGTATTATCATGACAAAGTGCATATTGATAAAGCAATCGAAGATTTGCGTTTCAATATTACAACAAGGTTATATCACAACTCAGTGAATAAATATAACAATAATAATTTCATAATATTTCCGTTTTATAATGGCGAAACGTGGCAATTAATAATGTTTTTCAGAAATAATGATTCAGCACCGTATGCAATAATATACATAAACAGTAATGAAAACGATATTGTAAACGCAACTATAATTAACATAATAAAAAATATATGCAATGTATTGAAAATTGATATTCGCCAATCAGCTATACATAGATTCAAACCGATATTTCATGCAACTAAATTCGGTAATATACACGATTTATATATGGTGTATTGCTTATATATGTTGCATACACATTTGTATGATAATATACAAGATATTTTCAACATGCTTGGTGAATTTTCGAATTATGGAATTTGTGAATTATTCCGCTACATATTACCGGATATTATAAGAGATCATGACACACAAATGGATTACCAATATAGAAATAAGTACATAAAATATAAAAATAAATACAACATTCTTAAAAAATATAAATTTAAAAGAAATTAAAAATAACTCCACACTCGTACACATTAAATATTTTATTAATAATTATTAACGATTGAATTTATTATATTTATGAGACATACACATATAGTACTCATAATATGAGCGACAATAAACAAATTGATATAGTATTATTATCAATGGGTATATTTCTTAAAATAATAGATGATCACTTTGATAATAAATTATATGATAATGTGTTAATTACGATCATTAAAATATTACTATTATACATTATTGTATATATATGTTATTATGACGCAAACTTTACGCTTATTGGATTTCTAATTTGCATTGGACCATTAATATGTATCGAACAGATGTATAACGATAATAATGAGATAATGTGGTATTACTGGATTATTGTATTTATAATATTCAGTTTTTTTACATATAATGTTGCTACAAATAAATATACAAATGTATTGAACACTATACATATTTATGATATATTAGGAGGATGCTCAATAATATTAGGCATTATTATCGAACATAAATTATTTACAGAAGAATACAGTACCAACAAAATAATGTCAAGAATAATCATACTAATATATTGCATATACGTATATATGTATGGAGTGCCTTTTAAAAAGTATATGACTACCATGATTAACCAATTCAGTAAAAGTATTTCTATAATATGTGGCGGATATATGATCGCAAGTATCGTAAATATGTCATATTTATATTATAATACACGTATCCTTAAAAAAGTATATTAATACGGTTAATACATCTTATAAAACTATCCAGTAAATATCAGATGTATTATAATGTAATATGGTACGTAATCAACAATATATCCAACAAGCCATATAAATGCAAATACGAAGTATCAATACGAAGTATTGATACTCCACAAGCGTGCGGATTTTTTCTCCATTTATTGTACATGAGTAACCGCAATATATCGACAACAATTGCGGTTACTCCTGTACAATAAATGGAGAAAAAATCCGCATCTATTCACAGTTATAGGATTTGTTTAAATATGCTGTTGTATATGCATTATATTGCATTGTAATACGACAAATATTTACTGGACAGTCCTATATTTATTTGTTCGGAACTTGTATGCATGCCATTTTACAAATCTTATTTGGATTAAAATATATATTTATATTCATACATGGTGTATATGTTATTCATATTATTTATGTGATATAATATGAATAACATATACACTAATTATTCGCCGGATCGTCCATATATTCAAATTATAACATGATTTAATATGTGTGTATATTTGAAAAAATTGAAAATATGAATGATATACGTTCGACATATCATATTTTTAATTCATTTTAACGAATTCAAATTTACACTAAGCATATCCGATGTCACAGCGGTTTGGACGCGGTGCCCGTCAGATGGTGGAATCGCCGCTATTCGGGACATCCCCGATCCCAGATCCCAGTGTGGGAATGCGTATGTTGTTGTTTGGGGCATCTCGTCCGTTTGTAGCGGAGCCTCGTGAAACTGCATTGTCTAGTACACTCATGCGAGTTGATGAGATATTCCGCCAATCGGGATACGGTGAGCGCAAAATTGGATGTGACGAAATATGTAAGTGGCTTGGTTTGGATCGAACATGTGATCGACCGTGGTTCGATGCATCTACGCAGCGCGATGCGATAATAGAGCTTATCAAGCACGGTGATCGGTACTCGCGTCGTGGTAACAGCGAGCGTGGCTATACGTATGCCATTCTCAACGCAATTCGTGGAGATCAACTTTTGCATGTAAATCATGAGGATGGGACTCTCGACAAAACTGCAACTGAAGAGAACTGTCGTACGCATATGACTAATAATGGTCGATCGGCAGCATGTAGACAAATATGGTACGCTGTGACCGGGATGCAGTTCCCAACTTTCCATGGCAAACCGATTGATGGTAATAGGTACGGCATGACGGAACCACATCCTGACACGATTATGATGATCGCATTGACACAGGCGTACGCCGCACGATTTGGCGACGACGCCGTAGATGTACCTATTCTGCGTCAGTTTCTCAAGCAGAATATGAAAAACCCATCATTGCAACGGTGTGTTGATCGGTTTGTTGCCAAGTACGACATTTGGCATCCGGATAACATCGCGTTATTGCATTTCTCGATAATGGATTGCATCCATTACACACTGTTTGGAAATGTGACCGCTCGAATGGTACAAGAATGCGCATGCGATAACCCTGCACAAGGACTGATGTTTAATTTACGCAGTGATAGCTTCATACCTGTTCTGATGATTGGTCGTGAGGATGAAGTATATAGCCTTGATCCTGGCCGTGAACGGGATAGTACCGATTTGTTCAAGTACTTGCCGCTCGCGTTTGATTACTACTACCGTATCAACGAAACATCGCGCAGGTACGTAAAAGCCATCGCGGATCTACCGCCTAAAGGCATTTGTTATCAATATATGGGTACATGTCAACACTTGCCATGCGATTTAATACGTACAGCGCGACCATTGCATACGGTCATATCCCATCAACCAGTTACCGATGTAGTGTCACCGCAACGCACAGCGCAACCAGTTGCATCGGTAGTGTCACAGCAACGTTGGCAACCATCTCAACATAGAGATGGATTAAAAGGACCAGACATCGATCCGTTCCTCAAAAAGATGCTGATACTTGATCACGTATGTGGACCGTCGACAACCGTACACAATTGCAACGGTGTTGCGCAGGCGATGTTGAGCGAATTGCAACAATTAGGATACGATGGTAAAGAATTTAGCGGATACCATTTGTACGATTGGTTAAACGGCTGTTATTATGGTGGTGAGTATTCGCTTGTAACTATATCTTCCCGACATGGTGTGTTCCTGCAACGTATGCGGGCAAATGGGGGATATCCAGGTAAATTCGGCTGTTATGCAATGGAGTGTTTTGGCTGTCCGCAACCGCAATGTACATGGGTAAGCGCGACAATGTTGACGATATGGCAAAGTATAACGTCATTACCCGTTCCTACTAACAACTACATCGATACAATTATGATCGTTTTAATTGCGACATACGTACAGACGTACGCTGTGTATTCTGATGATGATGCTATTAATGTAGGAATATTGCGTCAGTTTTTGAGTGACAACTTGATCCGTAGTAATCCTGGCTTACAGCTCTGTGTCGATAGGTTCGTGCGCAATATCGATATGTGGAACTCGCTCGATGTACTGACTATCGCAAGGAACGCTACTGGCTACATGATAATGTACGGCAACGTTTTGTTCTGGGACAAAACAGAACTAGCCAATTCGAATGGCGAATTCGGCCCTAATTTGTTCGAGCACTTGCGGTTGACATCTTTGCATTTAGTGCCCGAATTTAAGGAATATTGTAATGATGTGGCGGCAGCCGTACCAGCGTAAATGGTGTCCAGATATAATATATTTGGAACATTTACGAACAATCAACCAAACATACAATTATACGGGAATTATAAACAGTATAATTGTTGAATGCCATTATGCATTACAAATATATATTTTAATACATTAAATTATAGGAATGTTAGGTAAATATTTGTCGTATTATGTTGCATTGTAATACAGCGGATATTTACGGGACAGTCCTATACATATATATTCACATAATATATAAACAAATTATTTACCAGACTGTCTTAATATATTAATATTATATATTACGTATGGACAAAACAGTGTATTTTTCGGTAGGTCATCGATGTTCAACGTCACACTTATTACGTGATTGTGGGTTACGCTGTGAATCGCATCCATTCGATTGGCTGGTTAGTAAATTAGATACAATCGAGCATTGTATATTAGATGATTTCAAAGAATTTTTGGACATTTCTAATTACACAATAATAAGAGCAAAGGTACACAACGTTATTGATAATGTAACCATAAATGCAGAAAATACATTATCTATTTACAAAAACAAATATTATGATACAAGTCAAAATGATATTTTCAATGAGCTAAAATTAGCAACGTATTATGAGCATAAACTATTCGAAGAAGACTATTATACGAGATGTGTGAATAGATTTAAAAATGTATTAATTGCTGAAAATAATAAAGTATTTGTATATATACATCCAATAATGGGTATTAATGATTATAGAGAAAATGCGCAAAAATTACTATCAACATTTACGGATTTTAAAAAATTTATGGATACCAAATCAATAAAACTATCTGGGATATATTTCATAATTGTAAAAGCAGGAAGTACGGATAGTCCATATGATGAATATGTGAATAATGATATTAACATCGCGGTGTACACTATTTATACGAATAATGATTTTATCGATGCATCAACGCCATTTAAAGGAAATTATAAAAAGGAATATACGTTAATCAAAGAGTTGTTTTTGTCTTTCATTGAGCATTTATCAACAAATTAATATGTTTTATAATTTCGTTTATTTATCATTTATTATATTACATATTCATTATTAATAAATTAACGAATACGTATGCGTACAATTTTACAAAATCATGTTTTGATTAAAATATATGAAAACATACTACCATATTGAATGCACATATGCGTTTGCTGCGCGTAATAACGATACACCGGTACATAACAAATATATATGTTAATACATTAAATTATACATGTTAATGCATGTATGTATCAATCAAAAATTGATTATTAAACATTTTAATAATCAAGTTGTAATATTGTATATTTGGACAGTTTTATAAATACAATTAATAATGAACACTATTGAATTTGAAAAAATCGTGTCTACAGAAACCGTTAACGAGCAATATGAATTATTCGTCGAATTTTGTTGCATATATGATGCAAATGATGTTACTGAATTACTTAACATATTTGGATGGAATATATGCAATGTTTATGGTAAATCTATTGTGACGGATGTGTACGAAAAATATTATGCCAAAATAAAACATGCTCAACAGGAATCTAAAGGCGGTGAACGACTGAATAAAATATATGATAACATGATTGCTAAATTTTATAATGTAATGGAACTATTAGTAAAATGTGATTCTAATATATCATTGTTCGAAATTGACAATCACATTGAAAAGTTTCGATGCAATTATGATCAAATTCGCACCATGTCGGATGACGATATAAAGACACTGTTTACAACTGTCCATAATGACTGCTCGTTGAAACAATATTGCATAAAATTCCGTGACTTGGTATTAAATAATGGAGCGTCGTACGATGCGACGCCATTTCCGTTGAATACGCATGTTAAGTTAAATGAATTATATAAATCGTATATTAAATCACAAGCACGGCCACAAAAAGACATATTATTATATTTACATGAACATTATAATAACGCACATCGACTAATTAACATTAATGAAATAATAAATAAAGCAAAAGATAATATGAAAATACCAGATGCACTAATATTAAAGAAACATACATTGATCGAATATAATAAAAAATTGGACAGTGAAATTGATATAGAAAAAGTGTCTAAAGACGAAATATTTCTCGAAATTAATATAATATCTGCTCACTTAACTAATTTAATATCAAAACTCGAATCGGCTGACGAGTCAAGTTTAATTTTGAAAGATATATCGAAAGCAAAAGATAAAATAGCATTACTGACATGTAAAATGGACAAGTGCGACAAACAAATCAATAGTAACATAAAATTAAAAACGGAAAATAATATACAACTTGATAAAGTTATTGATGAAATAAAAGATAGAAAAAAAAATATCAGACGAATACAATTACTTGAACAGTATGCAATAAATATAGAAGGAACGTCAACTAAAGCACAATGTATAATTCTTCAAAAAGAAAATAATGTGTTAAAAGAATCTAACGAATTATTATTAAACTGTAATGGAAAATTAACTGAAAAAACAACAGAACTTGAAAAAAAATGTGAGGATTATAAAAAAACATTTGATTTAGCAAGTAATCCAATATTCAAAGAACAAATACAAAGTCTGCTTAACAATTTTAATAAATAAATCAAGTAATATTTTAATTTACAGTCATTATATAATTGTGAATTAATATTATCGGATGTACAATAATTACACAAATTATTTACGGAATCGTCCCAACATATTCATTATTAATAAATTAACGAATACGTATGTGTACAATTTTACAAAATCATGTTTTGATTAAAATATATGAAAACATACTACCATGTGGAAAGTATAAACAGTATAATTGTAGAATGTACATATGCGTTTGCGGAGCTCGTACGAACAATAAACAGTTACATACTCATTATTTATTTAAGAATGCGGATAGGCTAATTCGAGTAAGTATGTACTGTATACGTAATATGACAGTTGATGACACTATGTTTGTTGTGTTTAGTTATTATGCTGATTTGTTTTAGTAATTATTTATATTGCATATAAATGTAACATAAATAATACAATATTACGTATTTTATGTGCGGTTATTTATGTAGGTTATTGCCACGTATACATGTCCGTATACAGCCACGGTTTAATAAAAACTGGTTACACATGCGATTACGAGTCTACGTGTAGTGTTTTTCCGTATAGCTTGACACTCATATCATTAATAGTTTGTCGAGCATGTTGCGCATCCGGAAGGAGTTTTGTATAAACATCGTTGGCGGGTTGTCGTTCGATAAATTGTAAGATTTTGTCACATGAATCTATCATATTATCCAATAATGACATATATGTTGTATACGTTACGCCATTAATATACGTCATATCATTAATGATGCGTAATACCATTGACCGCACATATACAATGTTATATAAATGGTCGTCTACGGCATCAGTAGATATATCGTCATCAATTTTGCATATATTACGCATTGATTGTGTAAATACACGATCCTCTTCAGATAACGTATCGACGGTGTCCGCGTGCATTACTATTATGGTTATTTTACGTAAATCATGTTCCAGTGTAGTAACGATGTAAATAGCATGATCTATTATACGGCCGAGTGATTCGCGGTCGCTGATAAATGTATTGATATGATCACACACACTGTATATTTTTGATATTAACGCATCATACAATACATACACATTATATGACATAACACTCATATTTGCGAATATATGGAATATTTGATTAATTGCATCATCGACGTCATTCAATGTAAATTGTATACTGTCCGTATCTATAGCTGTGGCTCGTAACATGCTTTCAAATTCCATCGACAATCGTTGACAGAATTGTTTATGTTCAGTGTATGTTGATGGTATCACACGCTTTTCATGTAGCGATAGTGACGCCGTGTCACAGTCGACACGGCGTCACTATCGCTACTATCAGTAGGTGTTCGTCGTATATCCGCCGGTGGTTGGTGTTGTTCGGGACGCATCGGCGCACTCGATGGCGACGCGTCAGGTGGTGTACGTTGTTGCGATGGGTGTTGCGACATTTGCATTAGTTCGTTTAGGCGCTTGACAAACGTGTCATGAGTTTCAGTATATCCAATTAAAAACTTAAAATGTAATTGTTGCTCGTGTGTACTCACCGAAAATAATCTGTCGTATGCGTATTTCATATTATTTAATAGCTCTATATATAAATCATATATATCGGTGTTAATGCTACGCATTATATGAAACTTAGTGTCAACATCCGCAATAATTTGTTTAAAGCTGTGCATATCGTCATTAGGAGCTTCGTTATTTGTACGAGTAATGATACGGCGCAACGTTTCGTTGGTATATGTTATGAAATCAATGGTTCGCTGGTTTTCGCTGGTTTCGCGGGTATGTACATCGTCGTGGGTTGGTGCGGAATTGCCGGTGTCACTATCGGAATCTGCGCCGTGCTCGTGTGTGCTGTGTAAGTGGTGCATCTGAGGCACGTCTTCCATATGCGTGTCGGGATGCTGACTCATATGTGTCGGTAGTGTGTGTGATACGCGTTGTTCGGGAGGCATGAGGTGATGTGGGTGTGGTAGTGCGCGTTGCACGGTCTCAAATGGCGTATAGGTGTATGGTTGTCTACGTGCGGATCGCGGAGGTGGTATCGCGCGTTGCTCAGTAAAGCTGTATGGTGGAGGTGATCGCGTACGTGACTGACTCAGGTCGACCGATGTACTTTTTTCATACTGTTTCAGTGCGGGGGGGTGGTGCGCTTCGATCAGGCAATGCGGGTGGTATTCCGTACAGGAGGGCGTATAACTCGGCATTAGTTCTCGCATATTCATGTACAATTACATCCATATCGCGTTCGTGTGAATTTATTTTAACTAATGCTGATGCGGCGGTGCCCATGTCATGTAATAGGTCACGATATAAATCAAATATGTTCTGGGTAATGCTACGCATTGGTGTAAGCTTACCGCTAACATCCGTAATAAGTATTTTAAAGTATTCAATATCGTCAATTATATGTGCATTATTATCACGACGAATGATACTGTCCAATTTACGTATATTATATAGTATGAACGTACGGGTATGTGCATCGTCTTGTGGTGGTTCGCGTGCCCCATCATGAGACATGTGTGGAGGTGATCCCGTACGGGTATGTGCATCGTCTTGTGGTGGTTCGCGTGCCCCATCATGAGACATGTGTGGTGGTGATCGCGTACGTGCCTGACTAAGTTCGATCCTTTTGGCATGTTCATACTGTTTCAGTGCGATGGATGGTACCAAATCGTCAAACAAAAACCAATTGATCCATTTGCGCCGTTCTTCATACAGTTCATTTGCGACGGATAATTTAACATCATATATCGCAATGGGAACTAAAAGTGGATGCATGTCTTTATTATGCATTTTTTTAAATTCATTCGCATAATCAGCAATATTACCGGATAGCCACACCGCGTCGCTATTTAACATGTCACCTAAACATAATAACGATAACTCATGGAAAAACGATATATGTGGAATTGCGTCTACAAATGGGTATAAATTGCGATTGCTCATCTGTTTGAATATATGTACAGTATCATTAACATATTGTTCTGATAACGGTCTATATTTTGTAAGGTCATTGACAATTGCATGAATATAAATAAGATAATGCATGGATGCATTATTAATATCGGCAATACGTTGATATATGTCCGAAAACTCACCAAACGAAAATCGGTCGGTAGGTGTCAATATATCAATTGTAGGTATACTCGCAACAGTATCGTGAATCGACGATACGCTGTCAAACAACTGTTCAAATGTAACATTGTTCTCATGTAATGTATGACACACGGCATCAACATATGGATTAATGGATCTGCTAATGGTCCATTGTTCCGATCGCATATCGGTTCCTTCAACAACGTGATACCAAATATTCAAGAAAAATACACAGAAGTCGTTGTATTTGTATATTGGAACATTGATAAATTCTGAGCCTATTGTTAATTTAGCAAACCCGTCGTATAGTAATTCAGTATTATTAAATGACGTCATTATATACGTTTTGTCGGCGATGTGCAATGAATATACATAATCATATGTGCAAGTTTGTAAAACATTAATTAATTTATATGCGCTCATTATATTAGCTATATCAATATGTTATAGTATTTTTTAAGTAAATAATTCGTGTACATGTTATGTGAATAACATATAAACATACGGAATGTCAAGTAAATATTTGTCGAATTGCAATGCAATATAATGCATATACAACAGTATATTTAAACAAGCCATAAAACTGCGAATAGTGTGCATTAATACAAAGTATTGATAATCAGCGAGCGTGTCTATGTTTTTCAATGTATTGTAACCCAAAATGGTTGTTGATATATTGCGTATATGATGTAATATATCACGTTTGGTACATAACAAATATACAATAAAAAGTACAAATTTAATAAAGTATAAAATTAAGTTGAGCAAATAAAAAAAATATGAAACCTAAAAATATTTTTCAACTCTTACAAATGAATAATTTTATTAATCGTTATGAATGGTAATATTAATGGTAAATAAAAAAATAATTAAACGGGAAGTATAAACAGTATAATTGTTGCATACACATATGCGTTTGCTGAGCGCGTACGAACGATAAACGGTTACATACAGATATATATATATACTATTAAACGGGAAGTATATACAGTATAATTGTTGAATACATATATGCGTTTGTTGAGCGCGTGTGAACGATAAACGTTACATAACAAATATATATACTATTAAACGGGAAGTATAAACAGTATAATTGTTGCATACACATATGCGTTTGCTGAGCGCGTACGAACGATAAACGGTTACATACAGATATATATATACTATTAAACGGGAAGTATATACAGTATAATTGTTGAATACATATATGCGTTTGTTGAGCGCGTACGAACGATAAACGGTTACATACAGATATATATATATATATATATACTATTAAACGGGAAGTATAAACAGTATAATTGTCGAATACACATATGCGTTTGTTGCGCGCGTACGAACGACAAACGGTTACATAACAAATATATATACTATTAAACGGGAAGTATAAACAGTATAATTGTCGAATACACATATGCGTTTACTGAGCACATACGAACGATAAACGGTTACATAACAAATAACAATAAAAAGTATAAATTTAATAAAGCATAATTAATTTGAGCAAATAAAAAAAATATGAAACCTAAAAATATTTTTCAACTCTTACAAATGAATAATTTTATTAATCGTTATGAATGGTAATATTAATGGTTAATAAAAACATACAATTATACGTAAATGATAAACAGTATAATTGTTGAATACATATATGCGTTTGCTGAGCGCGTACGAACGATAAACGGTTACATAACAAATATACAATAAAAAGTATAAATTTAATAAAGTATAAAATTAATTTGAGCAAATGAAAAAAATATGAAACCTAAAAATATTTTTCAACTCTTACAAATGAATAATTTTATTAATCGTTATGAATGGTAATATTAATGGTTAATAAAAACATACAATTATACGGAAATTATAAACAGTATAATTGTTGAATACATATATGCGTTTGCTGAGCGCGTACGAACGATAAACGGTTACATAACAAATATACAATAAAAAGTATAAATTTAATAAAGTATAAAATTAATTTGAGCAAATAAAAAAAATATGAAACCTAAAAATATTTTTCAACTCTTACAAATGAATAATTTTATTAATCGTTATGAATGGTAATATTAATGGTTAATAAAAACATACAATTATACGGAAATTATAAACAGTATAAT